>Ga0101945_1000696_pt1 | contig 48472 bp, 52 predicted proteins | sample DewCreD2012metaG_2_FD_75246 | JGI IMG/M metagenome (GOLD analysis project Ga0101945, IMG submission 75246) | Hot spring sediment bacterial and archeal communities from British Columbia, Canada, to study Microbial Dark Matter (Phase II) - Dewar... ... | reverse complement strand
CCAATCAAAATCAGCGCGACGCCGACGCCCGCCGCCCACGGCAGGAACCACTCGATGGTGCGGATAATCTGCCCCCCGATATACAGCAGCGCAGACGCCGCCACCACCAGCACGCCGATGTAAATCGCTTTGTTGCGCGGCATAGCTCAATTATACCCCGCTATGTTTGCGCGTGTGCTGCCACGCCCACGACGCAAAGCGCACGCCGCCCCAGCCGAACAGCCAGCCGAGCAGCCAGCCTGCCGCCACATCAGACGGGTAATGCACACCCACATAGACGCGCGACAGCCCCACTACCAGCGGCAGCCAGAACAGCCACAGCAACGCCCTGCGTCCCCATACTGCCGTCGCCGTGCCCACCAGCGCGCTCATATTCGCCGCGTGCGCCGACGGGAACGACCCCGAAGTGAGCTTGCCCGTGAGGGCTTCAATCGGCAACGCGACGCACGGGCGCTCGCGCCCGACCCATACCTTCAGAAAATCGCAGGTCTCGTTGGTTAGGATTAGCACGGGGATGAGCCACAGCGCGAACGCGCGCGCCTTGCCCCCACGCCACAGCAGATAGCCCCACAACAGCACCGCGCCGACCCGCCCCGGTAGCGTCTTCAGCGCGTCCGAAAAGAAAATCATTATCGGCGTGAGCCAGTCCGCCCGCCAGCCCTCAAAAATCCAGTAAAAAAGTTGCACATCAGACGAATGGCTGCTCATTGCATATGCACTCCTACCTCGTCCACTCCAGACGGCTCACTCGGTCTGGCGCGTCGCTGCTGCGCTCTGTGCGAACAACGCCTGCGGCGCAATCTGCAGTCCAGGCAGCACCTGCGAGGCAATCGGCGTTTCGCCACGAAACCACCCCACTGTGCGATACCCCCATTCTTCCCACGCCAGCACCTCAATCTCCTCGTTGTGCAGGTCAACCGCCCACACCTCGCGCACGCCAATCTGATGATAGTCGTGGAGCTTGTCGCGCCACACGCTCACGCTATCGGACGGGGAGAGAACCTCAATCACGAGATCAGGGGCGATTTCGGTACGGGGTTCCTCCATCAGGTTGGGTGCTTGGGCAAGTTGCTGGGTGGAGAAGAAGAACAGGTCGGGCTGGCGCGTGCGCAACGGCGAACGGCGGATCACGATGTCGTAGGGGGCGGTGAATATCTCGCCCAAATCGTGCGCCGAGGTGTAGTTGCCAATCGAGCGATTCAATCTCGTGACCACCAGCTGATGTTTGAGAATGGGGGTTGCCATCTCGTGAACCTCGCCGTCGATGATTTCGTACCGTTCCTTGTCGAGCTGGAGGTACTCTTCCCATGAGAGGGGGCGTTGCGTCAGCAAAGTCTGTACGGCTGCCATCGGCGCTCACCTGCGGGATTATACCTTACGCCACCCGCTATGCCTCAAATCACCTGCACTTCGCGGGAACCGCGTTGCACCTCGCCAATCAGCCACGCCTGCTCGCCCGAAATCTGCAGGCTGGTCAGCACATCCTGCGCCCGCTCCCGCGCCACAATCAGAACATAGCCAATGCCCATGTTGAACACACGGAACATCTCGGCGTCGGGCACATTCCCCAGCTGCTGAATCAGCGTAAACAGCGGGGGCGTCTCCCAGCTGCGGCGGTCGATGACCACGCGCATGTCGCTGGGCAGCGCGCGCGGGATGTTGTCATAAAAGCCCCCACCCGTGATGTGCGCCATCCCATGCACCACATCGCCCTCCAAGAGGGGCATCACGGCGTTCAGGTACGGGCGGTGCGGCTGCAACAACGCCTCGCCGAGCGTCATGCCGACTTCGGGCAGCGGCTCGTCCAGGCGCATGTTCGCGAGGTCGAAAAACACGCGCCGCGCCAGCGTGTAGCCGTTCGTGTGCAGCCCGTTGGAGGCAATCCCAATCACCGCGTCGCCGACCTCCACGCGGCTGGGCGTCGGAATCTGCTGGAACTCGGCGATGCCCACGATACAGCCTGCCACATCCACCTCGCCAGGCATGTAGACATCGGGCATCTCCGCTGTCTCGCCGCCCAGCAGCACGATGCCCAGCTGCTGGCACAGCTCCGACGCGCCCTCCACCACCTCTTGCAGCACCTGCGGCTCCAGCTTGGACATCGCGAGGTAGTCCATGAAAAACAGCGGTTTGGCTGCCTGCACCAACAGGTCGTTCACCCCGTGCGCCACCAAGTCGTGCCCCAGCACGCGGTACTGCCCCATCATCCGCGCCACGCGCACCTTCGTGCCCACCCCATCAATGCTTGCGACCAGCACGGGTTGCCGATAGCCGCTCACATCCAGCGCCATCATCCCCCCGAACGACCCCATCTGCGACAGCACGGCGGGCGTGAATGTCCGATGCACGCTCTCCTTGATCGACTCCAGCGCGCGGTTCATCGCGTCGATGTCCACGCCCGCATCCTTGTAGGTGAACGCTTCAGGCATAGCGCGAGTATACCCTACAGGGTACACTTAACGCGGAGGTTGGAAGTATGAGCGTTCTCGTTTCTACGGAATGGGTGCAGGAGCATATGAACGACCCGAACATCCGCCTGATTGAGGTGGATGTGGACACGACGGCGTATGAGCAAGGGCATATTCCTGGCGCGATTGGCTTGAACTGGCAGACGCAGCTGCAAGACCCGGTGCGGCGCGATATTCCCTCGAAGGAGCGATTAGAGGCGATTCTGAGCGCGTTGGGCGTCAGCGACACGCACACGATTGTGCTGTACGGCGACAACAACAACTGGTTCGCGGCGTATGCGTTCTGGGTGCTGAAGGTCTACGGGCATGACGATGTGCGCATGATGGACGGCGGGCGCAAGAAGTGGCTTCTGGAGGGACGCCCCATCACGACGGAGGCGCCCAGCTACCCGCCGACGCAGTACCGCGCCAAAGAGCCTGACATGTCGCTGCGGGCGTTCTTCCCGCAGGTGCTGGAGAGCCTGAATCAGCCAGGAATCGCGCTGGTCGATGTGCGCTCGCCCCAGGAATACACGGGCGAGCTGATTGCCCCGCCCGGCATGATGGAGACGGCGCAGCGCGGCGGGCACATCCCTGGCGCGCGCAACATCCCGTGGGCGCAAGCCGTGCGCGAGGACGGCAGCTTCAAGTCGCCCGACGAGCTGCGCGCCCTCTACGAATCGCAGGGCATCACGCCCGACAAGCAGGTCATCGCCTACTGCCGTATCGGCGAGCGGTCATCGCACACTTGGTTCGTGCTGAAGTATCTGCTGGGCTACCCACATGTGCGCAACTACGACGGCAGCTGGACGGAGTGGGGCAACATCGTCGCCGCGCCGATAGAACGCGACGCGCCTACCGATACACATGGAGGCACAAGCAGTGCCCCTTGCCCACAGTAGAGGACGATGAAATGACCAACAGGCGGTTAGATCGATTTGCCCCCCTCCTTAAGGTTCCCCTCGCGAAGCGGGGGGAACCGAGAGGGTGTGGCACGCCCCGCTTCGCAAGAGAAACCGAGACGCGCGCCTGTTCGGTTCCCCCTGCAAGCAGGGGGAACCTTAAGGAGGGGGTCAGTAGAAAAATAACCCTGCAGGAGGTGTGCTATCGCAAACGATAAGATAATCCGTGAAATCTTGGTGAATGTCTCGCCCCGCGAGACGCGAATCGCCGTTCTGGAGAACGGGCAACTGATGGAACTGCGCTTCGAGCGGGGCGAGCGCGTCGTCGGCAATATCTACAAAGGCTTGGTGCAGAATGTGCTGCCTGGCATGGACGCCGCGTTCGTCAACATCGGGCTGGAGCGCAACGCCTTTTTGTATGTCGGCGACATCTTGCCCGAAGGCGGCGACGCCGAGGAGCCAACCCCCACCCCGAAACGCTCCGAACTGCGCAAGCGCAACATCGGCGAGCTGCTCAAAATCGGACAGGAGATTCTGGTGCAGGTGGTCAAAGCCCCGCGCGGCACAAAAGGCGCGCGCGTCACCACCCGTATCACCCTGCCGGGGCGCTATGTCGTGTTGATGCCCGACGGGGGCGGACTGGGCATCTCGCGCAAAATCGAAGACCGCGCCGAACGCGAACGCCTGCGCCAAATCGCACAAAAACTCCACCCGCACGGCTTCGGACTCATCCTGCGCACCGAATCGGAAGGCAAGACCGAAAAGGAGATTGGGCAGGACATCGAGTACCTGACCCAACTCTGGCAGCAGATTCGGGAAAACATCGCGCAGGCGCACGCGCCCGCGCTGGTGCATCGCGATGCGACGCTGCTCTACCGCGTGCTGCGCGATGTGTTCTCCTCCGAAGTGGACCGCCTGTGGATCGACGACCCCGAAGAGTACGAGAAGGTTCACGAAGTGCTGAAGGTGATTGCGCCTGCGCTGCGCACGCGCGTGATGCTCTACGACAAGCCGACCCCGATGTTCGAGCAGTTCAACATCGAGAAGGAGATGGAGCGCCTGCTGCGCCGCAAGGTGTGGCTCAAGTCGGGCGGCTACCTCACCATCGACGAGACGGAAGCCTTCACCGCCATCGATGTGAACACGGGCAAGTTCACAGGCAAGACCTCGCTGGCGGAGACCATCCTGAAGACGAACCTCGAAGCAGTGGAGGAGGTGTGTCGCCAGTTGCGCCTGCGCGACATCGGCGGGATTATCGTGGTGGACTTCATCGACATGGGGCGCAAGAGCGACCATCGGCAGGTGATGCAGGCGTTGCAGCGCACGCTCAAGCGCGACCGCGCACGGTTTCGCATCGGGCGCATCAGCTCGCTGGGGCTGGTGGAGCTGACGCGCAAGCGCACGGGCGAATCGGTGACCGAGAGCCTCACGCGCCCCTGTCCGACCTGCCACGGGCGCGGACGCATCCCCGCGCCCGACACCGTGAGCCTGTGGATTGAGCGCGACCTCGCCGCACGCGCCCTCAAAGAGCAAGTAGAGGCATACCTCATCGAGGCGCACCCCAGCGTCGTTGAACACCTCGTCGGCGAGGACGGCGTCAACATCGACCTGCTGGAGCATCAGCTCGAAGTGGGGCTGTTTGCACGCGCCCGACCCGACCTACCCATCGACGAGTACCGCATTCAGGGCGGCGCGCTCGAAACGCTCAAGCGCCAGCACCTGCCCTACAAACTGCTGCAGGTCGTGGAGTGCCAACTGACGCCCTCCGCCATCGACGAGGACGCCAAAGTCGCCTTCACCAAAGACGGCTACCTCATCCTCTGGGAGAGCGAGCCGCCGATGCAGACCATCAACAAGGTCAAAATCAGCGAGGTGCGCCGCTCATTCGCCTTCGCGGAACCCGTCTACGAGGGCAAACTCAAAAAAGCGGAAGTGGTGTAAATCTCTCTGGAGGCTTGAACGATGAGTACGATAGAGTTTCGGCAGATTCAACTGAACCTGAACGCGCCCGTCGGTCCACTGAACGATGTGCGGCGCATGCGCATTATGGACGCCATCGGCGAGGGGTTCAACCCGCAGCCTGTGCCGATTGCAGGCGCGCTCGCGCTGGTGAACCAGATGACGCGCGAGGCAATCTTCCTCAACGAGGCACAGATCCAATACACCAGCGACGGAATGCCCGCGCAGTTCTCGGCGGCGCGCGTGGACGACCTGCTCGGCGCGGTGCGCGATACGCTGCTGCTGGAAGACCGCTTCCCGATGATCCTGCAGGTGATTGCGCACATGGACGCCAACGGCTCCGCATTCGAGCGCACGGTGGAGGCGTTCACGCCCGTCCCGCCCAACACGCTGCGCGGCTACTTCCCCGGCTTGCGCGGGCTGGGGCTGCGCATCACCTTCGAGGAGCTGCCCTACATCTGCGACCTGCGCATCGAGCCGCTGTTCAGCGACCCTGCCTACTTCTTCATCCAGTTCAACGCAGGCTCGCAGCAGACAGCGCAATCGATTGACGCGATTGTGGACGATGTGGCGGACTGGCTCAACCGCCTGCAGGGCGACCTGAACGATGTTATTCAAGAGATTCTGGGCGCGTAGGCAGGAAAGCGACGCCGAGACGCGAACCGAGACGCCGATGCAGGAGATCACCGCCGAGTTCAGCGCAGAGGAGTTAGGCGGCGCACTGCCCGACGAGCCGTTGCGCATCGTGCCGCGCGTCAAGTTCGTCGCCCGCTCCGAAATCGGGCACGCCCGCGAAAACAACGAAGACAAGTTCGACTTCTACGAGCCTGACGAGGCGCCGCTGCTGGCGGCGCGCGGCAGCGTCTACTTGGTGTGCGACGGCATGGGCGGGCACAACGCGGGGCAAATCGCCAGCGAGCTGGCTGCCAAGCAGTTTCTGCACGCCTACTATCATCTCGGCGGCGCGGCGCAGGAGGCGGCGCGACACGCCATCCTGCAGGCGCATCACTACATCGCCGAGATGGCAAGCAAAATCCCCTCGCGCTACGGCATGGGCACGACGCTCACCGCGCTGATTCTCAAGCAAGACGAGGGCATCTTGGCGCATGTGGGCGACAGCCGCTGCTACCGCCTACGCGCGGACGTCTTCGAGCAACTCTCGCGCGACCATACGCTGGTGGCGCGTCTGGTGGAGCAGGGCATCATCCCCCCCGAACAGGCGAGGTATCACCCGCAGCGGAATGTGATTCGCCAGGCGGTGGGCGTCGCCGACCCCGTCGAGCCGCTGGAGCCTGACATCGAGACCTTCGCGCTGCAGGCGGGCGACCTGTATCTGCTCTGCTCCGACGGGCTGACCGACATGGTAGACGACGCGGAGATTGAAGCGATTCTGCGCGACGAGCCGCCCACCCGCGCCGCGTGGCGACTGGTAGACCGCGCCCTTGCCAACGGCGGACGGGATAATGTCACGGTCGTGCTGGTGCAAATCCTTCAGTTGCTGCAGGTATAATCCCGCCGTCTGATGGAGCGGAGGACGGCATCCCCGACAGGCGATTGGGCGGCGCGTTTCCTATGGCTGCTAACGACGCTGGCGCTGATTGCGCTCGCGCTCTATGTCGTCTGGGCAGTGCGCCATGTTATCACGCTCATGCTCGTCTGCGGGGCGATTGCGTATCTGCTGATCCCGTTGGTAGACGGGCTGGCGCGTTGGCGTCCGCGCTGGATTGCGCCGCTGGCGTGGCGCGGGGTCGTGAGCCTTGCCGTGACGCTGGGCTTTCTGACGCTGGTCGGGGTGGCGGTGGTCGCGTTCCTGACGCCGTTTGTGATGGAGGTGCGCGATTTCCTGCGCAATCTGCCCAGTTATGAGGCGCGCATCCGCGCAACCGCCGCCGACTGGCAAGCCGCCTACAACGCTTGGTACGACAGCCTCACCCCGCAGGCGCAGGGGTGGCTGGACAATCAGCGCGAGTCGCTGCTGCGCTCGCTCAGCCGCACGACCGACGACCTACAAGCCACTCTGCAGGGCGCGCTCCAGCAAACGGGGCAACTGGTCAACCTGTTGGTGGAGTTGTTTCTCGTGCCTGTGATTGTGTTCTACCTGCTGTTCGACTCGCATCGGCTCAAGCGGGAGACGCTGCGCTGGGTGCCGCCGCGCTATGTGCGCACCGTGCTGACCTTGATGCAGGAGACGAACCGCGTGATGCGTGGCTACATCGTGGCGCAGCTGATTCTGGGCGTGATTGCGGGGATTGCGACTTGGGTCGGGCTGCAGCTGATGGGCGTGCGCTATGCGGCGACGCTGGCGATGTTCGCGGGGATTGCCCGCGCCATCCCTGTGATTGGTCCCGTGATTGCGGGCGCGCCGATTGTGCTGATCGGGCTGATTCAGGGCGGGCTGCCGCTGGGACTGCAACTGACGCTGTTTGTCACCGCGCTGTTCGTGGTAGAACACAAGATGATCATGCCGAAAATCATCGGCGACCGCGTGGACTTGCATCCCGTGTTGGTGATCATCGTGCTGCTGGTCAGCGGCAAGTTTTTCGGGCTGATGGGCATGTTTTTCGGCGTGCCTGTGGCGGTGATTGTGCGGAATGTGCTGCTTATTCAGGCGCGGCGGGCACGGACGCGCCCCAAAGTGCATCGGCTGGTGGTGTCGGAACTTCCCGAAGACGCCCAGCCGCGCACAGGGACAGGAGGTCAATAGATGGATATTCTGCAGGCGATTTGGCTGGGCATTTTGCAAGGGCTGACCGAGTTTCTGCCGATTTCCAGTTCGGCGCACCTGATTTTGATGCGCTTCTGGTTCGGCTGGGAGATTGGCGACCCACAGACGGAGTTGGTGTTCGATGTGGCGCTGCATGTGGGCACGCTGACGGCGATTGTGGTCTACTTCTGGCGCGACCTGACTCGAATCGCGGGCGCGGCGTTCAGCGCCGACCCCGAACGCGCGATCGACAAGCGGCTGGCGTGGGGCATCGTCGTCGGGTGTATCCCTGCTGCGCTGGTGGGCGCGCTGTTCGAGGATGTCATCGAAGAGGTGTTTCGCACGCAGTACGCAGTCATTGCGGGGCTGCTCATCGGAATCGGGCTGCTGATGGCGGTGGTCGATCGGCTGGGGCGCAAGCAGCGTGCGCTGGAGTCGGTCGGCATCGTGGACGCGCTGCTGATTGGCGTGGCGCAGTCGCTCGCGCTGATTCCTGGCTTCTCGCGGTCGGGCATCACGATGATTGCGGGGCTGATGCTGGGCTTGCAGCGCGAGGCGGCGGCGCGCTTCTCGTTTCTGCTGGCGACGCCGATCACTTTTGGCGCGGCGGTCTGGTCGTTTCGCAACCTGTTCAAGGGGGGCGTGCCTGCCGAGATGCTTGCGCCGATGCTGGCGGGCGGCGCGGCGGCGATGGTGGTCGGCTGGCTCTGTATCGCGTTTCTGATTCGCTACTTGCGCACGCGCTCGCTGATGCCGTTCGTGGTCTACCGTGTTGTGATTGGGCTGGCGACGCTGGGCAAGGTGTTTTGGGGATAGGAGATGCGCGTGCTGATTACAGGCGCAACGGGCTTGCTGGGCGCAGAAATCGTGCGCCAGTGCCGCGCAGCGGGCTGGGAAACGCTGGGCACGGCGCGCACCCCACCGCCCGACAGCGACCTCGCCCCGATGGACATCACCAACCCCGACCAGGTGGCAGCGATTTTCGACGCCTTCCGCCCCGAAGTGGTCGTCCACTGCGCCGCGATGACCCATGTAGACGCCTGCGAGACCGACCCGCAGGAGGCGTACCGTATCAACACCTTCGGCGCGGAGGTCATCGCCGCGCACTGCCAGCGAGTCGGCGCGGTGTGCGTCTACATCTCCACCGACTATGTGTTCGACGGCGCGAAAGGCGCGCCCTACCACGAGTACGACACGCCGAACCCGCTCAGCGTCTACGCGCGTTCCAAGTATCTCGGCGAGGGGGCGGTGCAAGCGTTGTGCTCGCGGCATTATATTGTGCGCGTTGCGTGGCTTTACGGGGTCGGGCGCAAGACCTTCCCGCAGCTCGTGCTGGACGCGGCGCGGCAGGGGCAGTCGCCGACGGTGATCGCCGACCAAATCGGCTCGCCGACCTATGTCGCCGATGTCGCCGACAGGCTCCTGCGGCTGGTGCAGACCGACTGCTACGGCGTGTACCACCTAACGAACCCGCCGCCTGTGTCACGCTACGAGTTCGCCTGTGCGCTGTTGGAGGCGGCGGGGCTATCGGTACAGCCGACGCCGTTGCCGATGGCGCAGTGGCAGACGCCTGCGCCGCGCCCTGCCTATTCCGCGCTCACCTCGTGGCGGCTGCCGTGGGCGGGCGTCCCGCCGATGCCCGACTGGCGCGACGCAATGCGCCGATTCCTGCACGCGCTCGGTCAGGTATCCTCATAGCCGATGCAGACCCCGCTGACACGCAACCTGATTGTGTACGCCGAGAACCTGAGTTATATGCGCACGCTGCCCGACGGCGCGTTTCGGCTGATTTACATCGACCCGCCGTTCAACACGGGCAAGGTGCAGCAGCGCGCCCGCATGCGCGTCGTCGCCAGCGAGCAGGGTGTGCGCGTTGGCTTCGGCGACCGACGGTATCAGGTGCAACTTTACGACTCGCCCGCCTATCGGGACGCCTACGAGGACTACTTGGGCTTTCTGGAGCCGCGCCTGCGCGAGGCGTACCGCCTGCTGACCCCTGACGGCTCGCTTTTTGTGCATCTGGACTACCGCGAGGCGCACTATGTGAAGGTGCTGCTGGACACCATCTTCGGGCGCGAGGGCTTCATGAACGAGATTATCTGGGCGTATGACTACGGCGGACGGAGCAAGCGTCGCTGGCCCGCCAAGCACGATACCATCTTCTGGTACGCGAAAGACCCCGGGAACTATGTGTTCGACTACGAGGCAATTGACCGCATTCCATATATGGCGCCGAGTCTGGTGGGCGCGGAGAAGGCGCAGCGGGGCAAGACGCCGACCGATGTGTGGTGGCTAACAATTGTTCCCACCAACAGCAAAGAGAAGACGGGCTACCCGACGCAGAAACCGCTGAAGTTGCTGGAGCGCATCGTGCGCGTGCATAGCGCGGTGGGCGACTGGGTGCTGGACTTTTTCGCGGGCAGCGGCGCCACGGGCGAGGCAGCGGCGCGTCTGGGACGACGCTTCGTGCTGATTGACAACCACCCCGACGCAATACGGATTATGGCGGAGCGACTGGCGTTTGCGGGGGTAGAGGTTGTGGGGCTGAGCGAGGCAGCAGGGTAGCGCGCCTACCCGCTTTTGACAGGCTCCAGCACCGCGCCGAACTTGCGCTGCCGCTGCTGGTAGTCCATAATCGCCTCGATCAGATGCTCCATCGTGAAGTCGGGCCACAGCACGGGCGTGATATACAGTTCGGTGTAGGCGGTCTGCCAGAGCAGGAAGTTGCTGGTGCGCCGTTCGCCCGCCGTGCGGATGAGCAGGTCGGGGTCGGGCAGGTCGGGCTGATACAGGAACGCCTGCACGGTCGCCTCGTCGATGGCGTCGGGGTCAAGGCGTCCCGCTTGCACTTCGCGGGCAATCGCGCGCACAGCGTCCACAATCTCGGCGCGCCCGCCGTAGTTGATGGCTAAGTGCAAGATGATGCGCCGATTGTGCGCCGTGAGTTGCTCCGCGCGGCGCAGTATCACTTGCAACTCAGGCGCGAGTTCGTCGATGCGCCCGCTGAAGCGGATTTGCACCCCGTTGCGCATCATCACGGGCAGCTCCTCGCGGGCGGAGCGCTCCAGCAGGCGCATCAGACCCTGCACCTCCTCTTGGGGGCGTCGCCAATTCTCGGTGCTGAAGGTATACAGCGACAGCGCGTCGATGCCCAGTTCGGCGCAGCCCAGCACCATACGGCGCACGGTGCTGTGCCCGTTGGCGTGCCCGACGAGTCGGTGCAGCCCGCGCGCCCGCGCCCAGCGCCCGTTGCCGTCCATAATCATCGCGATATGGCGGGGCAGGCGCGTCAAGTCCACCCCGCGTCGCACCGCCTCCAGCCGCCAATCGGTCGCCTGCATGCCCGCGCCCTCAGACCTCCATCAACTCGGCGTCCTTCGCCTTCTGGATGTGGTCAATCTCGTCGATATACTTGTGCGTGAGTTTCTCCATCTGCTGCTCGTAGCGTTTGAGGTCGTCTTCGGAGATTTGTTTGTTTTTCTGCAGTTGGCGCAGGTGTTCGTGCAGGTCGCGGCGGATGTTGCGTATGGCGACGCGCCCCTCTTCCGCGCGTTTATGCACCTGCTTGATGAGGTCTTTGCGTCGCTCTTCGGTCAGCGGGGGCAGTGTGATGCGCAGCGTGCGCCCGTCGCTGACAGGATTCACGCCCAAGTCCGATTTCTGAATGGCTTTCTCGATCGCGGGCACGGCAGACTGATCCCACGGCTGAATCAGCAGTTGGCGCGGCTCAGGCACGGTAATCGACGCCAAGTGCTGCAGTTGCATCGGCGTGCCGTGGTAGTCGACCATGATGCGTTCGACCATCGCGGGGTTCGCGCGCCCTGTGCGGTAGCCCGCGAGGTCTTGCTTGAGGTGTTCGATGGCGTGCTTCATGCGCGCCTCTGCATCTTTGAAGAGCGCGTCAGGCGTCATCGATGTGTTCGGTTCGTGTTTGGACATACTCATACCTCCTTCAGTTCAGTATGGCGCACCGTTGTACCGATGGGTTCGCCCAAAGCGATTCGGCGCAGGTTGCCTGGCTCCCAGATGTTGAAGACGACGACCTCCATCGTGCGTTCCATGCAGAGCGTGAAGGCAGTCAGATCCATCACGCGCAGTTGGCGTTGGAGGGCGTCTTCGAACGAGAGGGTCTCGAACTTGACGGCATCGGGGTGCTTGCGCGGGTCGCGGTCGTAGACGCCGTCCACATTGGTGGCTTTGAGCAGCGCGTCGGCGTTGAGTTCCACGGCGCGCAGGGCAGCGGCGGTGTCGGTCGTGAAGAACGGGTTGCCCGTGCCTGCTGCCAGAATCACGACGCGCCCTTTTTCGAGGTGGCGAATGGCGCGTCGGCGGATGAACGGCTCGGCGACCGCCTGCATCGCGATTGCCGACTGCACGCGCGTGTCCACCCCGCGCCGTTCGATAGCGGCTTGCAGCGCGAGCGCGTTAATCACCGTCGCCAGCATGCCCATGTAGTCGGCGGTGGCGTGTTCGATGCCTGTAGAGGCAATCGTCGCGCCGCGCACGATGTTCCCACCGCCGACCACCACAGCGGTCTGCACGCCCAACTGGTGAACGGCAATCACCTCGCGTGCGAGGTAATCGATCGCGTCGGGGTTCAAGCCGACGCCTTGCTCGCCTGCGAACGCCTCCCCGCTGAGTTTGATCAGCACGCGCCGCCAGCGCGGCGACGATTCGGAGCCTGTCATGCCAGCGGAAAGTATACCCGCCCGCGCCGATTGACCCAAATCCCGCAACCCTACGGTACAGAATCGCCCCCCAGAATGGCAGAATCTCCCATAGCCCAGACGGGGAGGTGGAACGGAATGTTCTCGGCAATCGCGATTGCGCTTGCTGTAGCGTGCGTTGTTGGGGCGTACAGCCTGCTCCGCGACGCCTTAGACGAAGTGTGGTAGCGACTTCACAGCGGCGCGACCCAGATGAGTTGCGCCAGTTGTGCGTCCACAGCGATGGTGGACATACCGACCCGCACAGCGTAGGTCGGGAAGCGTTGCAGCAAGTAGACCGTTGCGCCGGGCACGATGCCCAGCGCGCTGAGTTTGCGCCAGTGCCCATCGTGGTCATGGACGACCCGCACGATGCGCGCCTGGCGTCCTGTCGGGAGGTGGGTCAAGGGGACGGCGTCTCGTGCGTTGTCCCCGCTCGCTTCCGTCGTGCCCAGTTCACTAAGTTTCGGATCCATCGCGGTTCTTGGGGTTGCTCATAGCCACAGTGGGGGCATTTGACCAGTCGGCAGCCGCCGAACGCTGCGCAGCCCCGACACGCCTTCTCAATCCCCGCCTCGGTCAACTCGCGCCCGCAGAAACTGCACCTCATCCGATGCTCACCCCCCACATGCCCAGCGCGCGGCTCAGCAGGAACCCTGCGCCGAAGGCGACCGTGACGGCAATCGCGAACATCGCCAGCGCGGTCTTCCAGCCCCGCTCGCGAATCGTCACCAGAAACTGCGCCACGCACGGCACAAACAGCGTCAGCACCACCGCCGTAATCAGCATTTCGTTGCCCGTCAGCAGTCCCTTCTCGTGCAGGTCGTACAGCCCCGCCGCGCCGTAATCCCGTCGGAAGAAGCCGAACAGGAACGCCACGCTCGCCTCCGCAGGTAGGCTCAACGCGCGGGTCAGCGGCGTCAGCACGCGCAACACCAAGTCGAACAGCCCCGTCAACTGCCCCACCCAAATCAGCACGCTCGCAATCAGGAACAGCGGCAGCACCTCCAGAAAGTACCACTGCAGGCGCGCCAGCGTCTTCAACAGCACATTCGACAGGCTCGGCAGGCGCATGGGCGGGATTTCCATATAGAATGGAGTCGCGCGTCCGGGCAGCACCTGCGCTGCCAGCCAGCCCGCCAGCAGGAACACGCCCGCAATCACGCCCGCCCAAATCGCCAGCCCCAGCGGGTACGCCGCCAGCAACGCCAGCACCACGCCCAACTGCGCCGAACAGGGAATCGTCAGCGTCAGCAGCAGCGTCGTAATCACCCGCTCGCGTCGCGTCTCCAGCACGCGCGTGACCACCGTCGCCATCGTGTCGCACCCAAAGCCCAGCACAATCGGGATCACCGCCCGCCCGTTCAGCCCCAACGCCTTGAACGCGCGGTCAATCAGCATCGCCAAGCGCGGCAGGTAGCCCGTGTCCTCCAGCAGCGCGAACACCAGAAAGAAGAAGGTCACAATAGGCAGAATCAGCGCAATCGCATAGGTCACGCCCAGCGTCCACACGCCGTACTCGCCCACGAAAAGTTCCTGAATCGGCTGCCAGGGCACTACCGCCCGCACGACGCGCTCCACGAACGGGTTGATGTATTCGCCGAACAGGTTTTCTTCGATGAGACCGACGACCGTGCCCGCGCCGAACACGCCCACGAACTGGTACAGCCCGAAGTACAGCACCAGCGCGAGAATGGGAAAGCCCGTCCACGGGTTCATGCACAGCCAGCCGACCCACTCGGCGAGGGTGTTAGGGCGCGGTGGGGCGGTCGCTTGCGTCACCTGCGCCGCGAGTTGCTGGCTCCACTGCTGGCGGTGGTGTTCGATTTGCCATGCCAGCGATGTCTCGCCTGCGCGTTCCAGTTGCTCTTTGATGATGCGGATAGCGTCCAGCGCGGCGGGCGTCTCCTGCGCCTGCACCTCGTCCCAGATTTCGGGGTCGTCCTGCAGCAACAGCAGGGCAAGCGTGCGCTGGCTTAGCGGGTAGTCGCCGCGCAGATGCTCGCTGATTGCGGCAATCGCTTGCTCAATCGCGGTGGGATAGGTCGGCGGCGGTGAGACGCTCATAGATTAACTCCTTCAGCGCGTCGATGCCATGCCCCGTGAGGCAGACCGTCGGCGCGACGGGCGCGCCTAACTGCTGCTGGAGAGCGTCCACTTGGATGCTCAGCCCCGCGCGCTCCAGCTCGTCCATCATGTTCAGCACCAGGATCACGGGCGCGCCCGCCTCCATCAGTTGCACGGTCAGGGGCAGCATGCGGGCGAGGTTTTTGGCGTCTACTACATGCAGCACCAAGTCGGGTCGGTCGCGCAACAGAATCCGCCGCGCCACGCGCTCCTCGTCCGTAATCGGCGTCAGCGAATACATGCCTGGCGAATCGATAATCGTGAACTCGCGCCCGCGATAGCGCATCGTCCCACGCGCGACTTCGACCGTCGTGCCCGGATAGTTGGAGACCGTCACATAGCGTCCTGTCAGTTTGTGGAACAGCACGCTCTTGCCCACATTCGGGTTGCCCACAATCAGAACGGTGGGCGTGCGGTTCGGGTGCGCCTGCCTGCGCATCGGCTCTGCTAAGGCTCCTGTCGCCATTTTCTATAAGGATACCCTTTAGCGTGGCTAAATATCAAGGGGGGCATCCGCGGCAGCACAGAGTATACTAAAGGATGATGAAACCCCAGTTGCTGGTCGCCGTGCCAGAGTTCAAAAAAAAACAGCAGTTGATGACCCCTTCCTTAAGGTTCCCCCTGCTCGCAGGGGGAACCGAACCCGTGCGCGGCGCGGTTCCCCTCGCGAAGCGGGGGGAACCTACGCTTAAGGGGATAGGTTTTTTGCGGGCGTGCCTGCTCACGGCGTTGCCAAGCAGCGCATCTCTGCCGCCATGCGAGCGAGACGCCCGCAATGTCAACCGCGCGAGGAAAAACCTACCCCTTTAAGGGGAACCTACGGAGGGGGGAAATTGTAAACTTCGCACACGCGGTTGGTATCATATGACGAAGGTACTTACCTTTCGATGGCAGGAAGCCGAACGCGCAGGGCGAACCGTTTTCCTTGTGCGAATTTGTGTCTTGAAGGTTCTCGCAGGGCTGACAGCGGCGGCGATGCTGATACAACTGACCCCATCCCAGCCCTCCCGACACGCGGGGCAAGAGTCTGATTCCTGGCAACCCATCCCCTTCAACGCAACCGACTGGCAGCGCGACGGCGCGCCGACCTACCGCATCGAGGACGGCGTGCTGGTCTTCGACGGCGACGGGCGCGGACGGCTGATGACCCAACGCGCCTACAGCGACTTCGAACTGCAGGTGGAGTTTCGCCTCAGTGCGGGCGCAAACAACGGAATCGCCCTGCGCGCGCCGCTCGGCTTCCAAGCGTCGCGGTACGGCATGGAGATCCAGATTCTGGACGATGCGGCACACGAGCCGCTGGACATGCGCAGCGCGTGCGGCGCACTGTATGGGCTGTACCCCGCCGCCAAACGCGCGGTGCGCCCCGCAGGGGAATGGAACGCGATTCACATCCGCTGCGCGGGTCGGCGCGTGCAGGTGACTCTCAACGGCGAGCGGGTCGTGGACGCCGACCTGAACGCGATTCGCGACCGCGAGCAACTGCGCGAGCGACCCGGCTTCCTGCGCGAAGCGGGGCATATCGGCTTCATCCAGCACAACGGGCGCGTGGAGTTCCGCAACCTGCGCATTCGCGAGTTGCCCGCGACGCGCCCGCCCAACCAACCGCCCGACGGCTTCATCGCGCTGTTCAACGGGCGCGATCTGTCGGGCTGGCAGAGTTGGTACGCCGACCCGCCCGACATCGCCCGCATGATCGCCGACGAACGCCAACAGGCGCAAGCACGCGCCAACGCGCAGCACCTACGGCACTGGCGGGTGCAAGACGGCGAACTCGTCTTCGACGGGCAGGGCGTGCACCTGCTGACCGAAAAGCCCTACGGCGACTTCGAACTGTGGCTGGACTGGCAGATTGAAGCAGGCGGCGACAGCGGCGTCTACCTGCGCGACACGCCCCAAGTGCAAATCTGGGACAACCCCGACGGCTCAGGCGGACTCTACAACAACGAGAAGCACCCCAACCGCCCGCGCGTCAAGGCAGACCGTCCGCCAGGGCAGTGGAACCGATTCCGTATCCTGATGTTGGGCGAGCGCGTCACGGTGTGGCTGAACGAGACGCTGGTCGTTCACGATGTGCCGCTGGAGAACTACTGGGACAGGCGCGCGCCCCTGCCCGCTTCGGGGCATATCTGGCTGCAGGCGCACGGCACGCCCCTGCGCTTCCGCAACATCTTTATCCGACCACTCTGACGCGCCTGCTCTCGACGCGCAACTTGCCCTGCACAAACAGCCGTATCGCCTCGATGTAGGTCTCGTGTTCGACGGGCAGCACGCGCGCGGCGAGCGTTTCGGGCGTGTCGTCGTCCAGAATCGGCGCGCACCGCTGCAGGATGATGGGTCCCGTGTCGTACCCTTCGTCCACGAAATGCACCGTGCAGCCCGTGATTTTCATCCCGCTGTCTATGGCGGCTTGGTGCACCTTCAGCCCGTACATGCCCTTGCCGCCGAACAGGGGCAGCAGTGCGGGGTGGATGTTCATGATGCGCATCGGGTACGCCTGCACCACTTGGGCGGGCAGCAGGCGCATGTAGCCCGCGAGGCAAATCAGGTCGGGCTGCGCTTTTTGCAGCACCCACAGCAGCGCGTCGCCGTACATGTCGGGGTCGGGAAACTCGCGCGGGTTCACGACGGCAGTGGAGACGCCCAGCGCGTGCGCTTTCTGCAGGGCGGGCGCGTCATCCCGTGCGCCCACCACCGCGACCACCGCGCTGTCGGGGATGCGCCCGTCGCGGCACGCCTCGATAATCGCCTGCATGTTGCTCCCACGCGACGGACCCGACACCAAGATTGCGATTCGGCTCATCGGTTCACCACCCAGAGTGCAACGGCGTGCGCCAGCGTGCGCGTGTGCGTGATGCTCACCAGCAGTTGCCCCTCGCCGACCGCTTGTGCGCTCGCGCCGTGCAGGTGAACGATGGGCTTGCCGTTGGCGTCGGGCAGAATCTCCACCTCCTGCCAGCGCAGGGGTCGCCCGACGGCTTTGGCGATGGCTTCCTTGGCGCACCACCTGCCCGCGATGTGCTGCGCTGGGTTCGCGCGGCGGCTTTGGCAGTAGGTGCGCTCGGCGGGCGTGAGGATCCGCTCAATAAAGCGCGGCTGACGGGCGCACACCCCCGCGATACGCGCAATCTCTACCATGTCTGTGCCGACGCCGCGAATCATGGCTGGGGCTGCGGGACGGGCACGGACGGCGCAGTCCATAGGGTCTGGTCGTTCGCGTCCACGAACATGATTCGCGCGTTGCCCTCGCGATCGAGCAGGATCCACGCGCGCGGCTTGCCTTTCGAATCGTACAGAAACAGCGCAGGCTCGCCGAAGGGCATGCCCAACTCGGCGCGCAGGTTGCCCTCTTGGTCGAACAGGCGGAATCGGCGGGCGTCGACGCTTTCGGCGATGCGCGGGCGACGCTGCGCCTCGCGCGCCTCCATCAGCGCAACGCCGCTGAGAAACCCAAACAGCGCGACAATCGCTATAAGCACCAGAGTCTGAGCCAGTCGCATACGGTTGCCTCCCTCACTAAAGACGCGCAGGCGCGCTGCAGGGTACACGCGCCCGCGCAGGGGATTATACCGCGTGAGGTATCCTTTGGGCGGTGGAGCGACCCAGTTGGGACGAATATTTTATGCAGATTGCGCATATGGTGGCGACGCGGGCGACCTGTCCGCGGCGCAGCGTCGGCGCAGTGATTGTGCTGGACAAGCGGATACTGGCGACGGGCTACAACGGCGCGCCGATTGGACTGGCGCACTGCACGGAGGTGGGCTGCCACATCGTGGCGGGGCACTGCATCCGCGCGCTGCACGCCGAGCAGAACGCGATTCTGCAAGCCGCGCTGAACGGCGTCTCCACGCGCGGCGCGACCATCTATGTCACCTGCCAACCGTGCAACCACTGCGCGAAGATGATTATCAACGCGGGCATCCAGCGCGTGGTGTTCGAGGGCGACTACCCCGACGAGTTCGCGCTGGAGCTGTTTGCGGAGGCGGGCGTGCAGTTGTGTCGCTACAAAGCGGGCGTGGTCACGGAGGTTGACCTCGCGCCGTTCCGACCGAAGCGATGAAGACCATCACGGTTGTGTTTCTGCTGGCGTTGGCGACGACCTACCTGATGACCCCGTGGGTGCGCAGGTTGGCGATACGGGCGGGCGCGCTGGACATGCCCGACGCGCGGCGCGTGCATACCGAGCCGATCCCGCGCTGGGGCGGGCTGGCGATTTACATCGGCGTGGCGGTCGGGATGCTGGCGGGACTGGCGCGGCTGTATCTGCTTGCCCCCTCCGACTCGGTGTTTCTGGGGCGCGCGCTGCAGTTTCTCGGCTTGCTGCTGGTCGGCACGGGCGTGCTGGTGGTCGGCATGCTGGACGACCGCAAGCAGTTTTCCGCGCTAATTCAGATGGGCGCGCTGCTGCTGGCGGGGCTGGTGGTGCAACTGTTCGGGGTGCAGATTGAGGGCTTCGCCGCGCCGATTGGCGGCAAGTTCAGCGAGGCGCGCTGGATCCCACTGGGCGCGTGGGCGATCCCAATTACCGCGCTGTGGATCTTCGTGGTCAGCAAGACGATGGACACCATCGACGGGCTGGATGGGCTGGCGGCGGGGGTCAGCGCGATTGCCGCCTTCACGCTCGCGCTGATGGCGCTGCAGGCGGCAGACCTGCTCGACCAGCCGTACCCGAACTGGCTGATTGCGATTACGGCGGCGGCGATTGCAGGCGCGGCGGGCGGGTTCCTGCGCTACAACTTCAACCCTGCGCGAATATTCATGGGCACGGGTGGCGCGCAGTTTCTGGGCTTTATGCTGGGCGGGCTGTCGGTGATCGGCGCGTTCAAGACGGCGACCGCGTTCGCGATACTGATTCCCGTGCTGGTGTTCGGGCTGCCCTTTCTGGACGCTGGGCTGGCGGTGGCGCGTCGCCTACTCAGCGGGCAGCCCATCCACAAGCCCGACAAAAAGCACATCCATCACCAACTGCTGGAGCGCGGGCTGAACCAGCGGCAGACGGTGCTGATTTTGTACGGCATCGCGGCGGCGATGGCGGTGGTCGCGCTGATTCTGTTCCGCAAGGCGATGGGGTAGGCGGCGCAGCAGGGGGTATAATCCCGACGCTATGCGCAAGCGTCGTCGAAAGCCGTTCCAACGCTATTTCACGGTCGCCGAAGCGAACGCGCTGGTGCCCGACCTCAGCATCAAACTGCTGCGCCTGCAGGCGATGCTCCGACGCCTGCGCGAGGAGTACGGCGAGAAGGAGACCGAACTGTTCCAACGCGCCCAGAGCAACGGCAAACACCCCGAATGGGAAGCGTCCGAGATTGCCCCCGAAATCCACAAAGCGGTCGACGAACTGCACTCGATGGGCGTGCTGCTGCGCGATATCGAGCAGGGGATTGTGGACTTCCCGCACTTGCGCAACGGGCGCGAGGTGCTGCTGTGCTGGCGGCTGGGCGAGAAGCACGTGCAGTATTACCATGAACTGGACACGGGCTTCCGCGAGCGCAAACCGCTCTGGGAGGACGAGTGATGCTGTGCGTGCGGGCGCCCGGGCGCGTGAACCTCATCGGCGAGCATACCGACTACAACGACGGCTATGTGCTGCCTGTGGCGATTAGCCTCGAAACGCGCGTGTACGCCCAGCCGCGCACCGACGCCCTGTGCCACATCTACTCCGAGACGCTGGACGAGCAGCATGTGCTGAATCTTGCTGACCTGCCGCCGCCGGAGCAGTTACCCGACGGGTTTATCCGCTATGTGGCGGGCGTGGCGGCGATGCTGCAACAGCATGCGGGGCGCACACTTACGGGCGTGGACGCGGCTATTTGCAGCGGGTTGCCGCTGGGCGCAGGGCTGAGTTCGTCCGCCGCGCTGGAGGCGGCGTTCGCCGTGCTGTGGGACGCGCTCGATGACCTGCGCCTGGAGCGGCTGACGCTGGCGCAACTGTGCCAGCAGGCGGAGCATCGCTACGCGGGCGTGCGCTGCGGGCTGATGGATCAGGCGGCGAGCCTGCTGGGGCAGGCAGGGCGCGCGCTGTTTCTGGACACCCGCACGCACGCGATGCAGCATGTGCCCCTCCCGCCCGACTGGGCGATCGTGGTCGCCGACACGGGCAAGCCGCGCGCCCTCGCCGAATCGGACTACAACCTGCGCCGCGCCCAGTGCGAGCAGGCGGTGGTCGCGCTGCAGGGCGTTCTGGGCGAGGCGGTCGTCGCGCTGCGCGATGTCAGCCCCGAACAGGGCGCGCTGTACCTGCCGCTGCTGGAGGAGCCTGCGCGTCGGCGGGCGCGCCATGTGGTCGGCGAGAACGCCCGCGTGCTGGCGTTCCTGACCGCGCTGCGCCATGCGGACACGGCGCAAGTGCGCGCGCTGATGCTGGCGTCGCACGCCTCGTTGCGCGACGACTACGAAGTCAGTTGCGCCGAGTTGGACGCGATGGTGGAGGCGTGCCTGCAGGCAGGCGCAATCGGCGCGCGGATGACAGGCGCGGGCTTCGGCGGCGCGTGCCTCGCGCTGGTCGAACGCGCCCACCTGGAACGCTTCCTGACGGACGCCGAGCGACGCTATCGCGCCCGCGCCGCCTACGAACCGCGCTTCTACGCCTGCGACGCGGCAGCAGGCGCAAGCCTCTGCCCAGTAGAGATTTAGTACCAATCGTGCGTTCAGAGTTTATGATTCCCACCTCCTTGAGGTTCCCCCCGCTTCGCGAGGGGAACCGCGCACAGGTTCGGTTCCCCCTGCTCGCAGGGAGAACCGGCAGGATGGGGTCGCAATTACCGCTTTTACGAACTTTGGTTGTGCAATTGGTACAAGAGTGTCGCACAGGGTACAATTCCCGTTACTATGCGCCCCAAACCTGTGCTGGCGATTGTCGGACGCCCCAATGTCGGCAAATCCACGCTGTTCAACCGCCTGATTGGGCAGCGCGTGGCAATCGTGGAGGACACCCCAGGCGTCACGCGCGACCGTTTGTACGGCGAGGGCGAGTGGCTGGGGCAGCCGTTCGTGGTCATCGACACGGGCGGCATCCTGTTCGGCGAGGACGACCCGCTGATCGAGCAGGTGCGCGTGCAGGCGCAGGTGGCGATGCACGAGGCAGACTGCGTCCTGTTTCTGGTGGACGCCCGCGACGGGCTGACCCCCGCCGACGAGGAGGTCGCCGACCTGCTACGGCGCGGGGGCAAGCCGACCCTGCTGCTGGTCAACAAGGCGGACAACCCGCAACAGTGGGAGAGCCAACGCGCCGAGTTCTTCGCGCTGGGACTGGGCGAGCCTATCCCCATCTCGTCGATTCACGGGCACAACATCGCCGAGGTGCTGGAGCGCGCCTTCGAGCATCTGCAGGCGCAGCCCGAGCCCGAATCGGACGAGGAACCCGCCGACGAACCCATCAAAATCGCCATCGTCGGTCGCCCGAATGTCGGCAAGTCGTCGCTGCTGAACGCCATCTTGGGCGAGCCGCGCGCGATTGTGAGCGAAATCGCGGGCACAACACGCGACACGCTGGACACTCCCTTCACTTGGAAGGGGCAGCCCGTCGTGCTGATTGACACCGCGGGCATCAAGCGCCCCGGCAAGGTGCAGCGGTCGCTGGAATACTACGCGCAGATGCGCGCCGAACGCGCCATGCAACGCGCCGATGTCGCGGTGGTGGTCATCGACGCGACGGAGGGCGTCACGCACAACGATCGGCGAATCGCGCAACTGGCGGCGAACGCAGGGCGCGCCCTCGTGTGGGCGGTCAACAAGTGGGACCTCAAAGAGCCGCCCGACGGCAACCTGCAGCAGAACACCCCACTCAAAAAGGACTTCGCCCGAATCATCCAGCAAGAGGTCAAGTGGCTGGACTATGTGCCGTTTGTGTTCCTCTCGGCGTTGGCGGGCGCGGGCATCGAACGGCTGCTGGACACCTGCATGGCGGTCGCCGACTTCCACTGCATGCGCGTCGGCACGGGCGAACTGAACCGCCTGCTGCAGGAGTGGCTGTTCGAGCGTCCCTACACGCGCAAGGGCAAGACGCTGAAGATTTACTACGCGACGATGGCGAGCGTGCGCCCGCCGACGATTGTGCTGTTCGTGAACGACCCCGAGATTGTGCATTTCTCGTACCTGCGCTACTTGGAGAACCAGTTGCGCAAGCGGTACGAATACACGGGCGCGCCCATCCGCTGGGTGGTGCGCGCGGCGCACGAGGAGCGGGAGAAGTAGCCCCCCATCAGGTATACTTTTCTGTGATGACGCGCAAGCGAGGCGTGGTGCTACTCGCGATGAGTGGGGGCGTGGACAGTTCCGTGGCGGCGGCGATTCTGCAGAAGCGCGGCTTTGAGGTCGTCGGCGTCACGATGCAGATTTGGCAGGAGTCGCATCCCGACCCCCGGCACGGGGGCTGCTGCTCGCTGGGCGCGGTGGAGGACGCGCGGCGCGTCGCACGGCGGCTCGGCATCCCGCACTATGTGCTGAACTTCCGCCGAACCTTCGCCGACACGGTCATCCGCGACTTCATCCACGAGTACCGCCGCGGGCGCACGCCCAACCCGTGCGTGCAGTGCAACCGCTTCGTCAAGTTCGACGCGCTGCTGCACAAGGCGGACGAACTCGGCTGCGACTACATCGCCACGGGGCATTACGCCCGCACACGCTACAATCCGCACACAGGACGCTACAACCTGCTCCGCGCCGTCAACAAGGACAAAGACCAGTCGTATGTGCTGTATATGCTGAACCAAGAGCAGTTGCGGCGGGCGATTTTCCCGCTGGGCAACATGCCGAGCAAGACCGAGACGCGCCGACTCGCCGCCGAGTTGGGGCTGTGGACAGCCAACAAGCCCGACAGCCAAGAAATCTGCTTCACGGCGCACGCGGGGGGCTACCACCAGTTCCTGCGCCAAGTGACGCCTGATGCGTTCACGCCTGGCGAGATTCGCGACACACAGGGGCGCGTGCTGGGCGTGCACAACGGCATCGCGCTCTACACGATTGGGCAGCGCAGGCGGCTGGGGATCAACACCGACGGCAAGCCGATGTTCGTGCTGCGCATCCTGCCCGACGAGAACGCGATTATCGTCGGCGACGAAGCCCAACTCTACGAGCGCGAGATGACCGTCGGGCAAATGGAGTGGAGCAGCATCCCGTATCTGGAGAAGCCCTTGCGCGTGCTGGCAAAAATTCGGTATAATGCGCCTATGGCGCGCGCGACGCTCTATCCGCTGGAGTCGCCAGAGCGCGTGCGCGTGGTGTTCGACGAGCCTGTGCGCGCCATCACGCCAGGGCAGTTTGGCGTGTTCTATCGCGGGGAGACGGTTGTCGGGGGCGGCGTGATTGAAGCGCCCCACAGCGCGACGCCCGACGCGGAAACGACCGACCGCGCCGTCACGCGCGCGCTGCAAATCGTGCAGCCGTTCCTGCTGGAGGGGGCAGAAGTATGAACGACACTTTGCTGATGATACTGATTGGGCTGATGAGCCTGACGCTGCTCGTGCTGGCGTGGGCGGTGATTGGGCTGCTGGTGGTCGCCAAGCGCGAGTTGCCGAAACTGCAGCGTCAGGTGAGCGACATCAACGGGCGGGTGGCGCGCGTGCTGGACGAGGTGATTCCGACGCTGCAGGGCGCAACGCACACGCTCAAGGAAGCCGAGCGCGCGCTGCACGAGGCGGCGGAGACCATCGAAAACTTGCACATCGTGAGCGACAACATTCGGCACAAGTTGGAGGTCGCCGACGCGGTAGGCGCGAAGGTGCGCCGCCTACCCGAGCGCACGGCACGCATGCTGGGACGGCTGATGCATCAGGGCTTCAAGCTCGGCGGGCGGATGCTCAGCCAGCAGTTGGAGAAGCGTCAGCAGGCGCGTCGGCGCGTTAGCGTCTACGACGGCACGACGCCCCTCATACCGCCCACCGCAGACGAATTGCGCGGCGAGACGCCACTCGCCGAAACGACCGATTCCGCCCGACCAACGGCGGAGAACGCCCCCGCAGGGGAGGCGATCACACACACCAACCACAAGGAGGGATGACGATGCAGAACCAAGACGAACGCAGTGGCGTGCTGTACCTATTGGCTGGGATTGGCTTGGGCGTGCTGATTGGCGCAGTGATTGGGCTGCTGTTTGCGCCTAAGCCAGGCGAGGAGATTCGCGGCGACCTGAGCCAGCGCATGCACGACCTGACCGAGAAGGTGCGCGAACTCAGCCAGCAGGTCTACGAGCGCGGCGGCGAGACCGTGCGCAACCTGCGCGAGAAGGTCGGACGCAAAGCGCACGAGGTCGCCGAAGAGATCGCGCCTGACGAAGCCTAACAGCCGTGTGGCGGTTTCTGGGCTGGGCGGCGGTGATTGCCGCCGCCCTCTACTTCCTGTATATCGTGCGGGCGTCCCTGATCCCGTTCCTGATCGGGGGCGTGATCGCGCTACTGCTGAACCCGTTCGTGGACGCGCTCTGCCGCAAGGGCTACTCGCGCGGGCGCGCCATCGTGAATGTGTTTCTGGCGTTCCTGCTGTTCACACTGGGGCTGGGGCTGATGCTCGCGCCTGCCTTCTACGCCCAGTCGCAAGAGATTATCCAGACCTTCAGCCGCAGGGGCAACGGCGACCTGAACAAGACCGTCAACGCCTTCGTGCAGGGGGCGCAAGACTACCTCAATCGCGAGATTCCCAAGCGACGCGAGTTGATTGAGCGCAACCGCGAGTTGCTCCAGCGTCTGAACTTGCCGACCGAGCCGAACGAGTTGGCGAACGCGCTCACCACACGCCTGCAGCAGCGCGTGAACGGCTTCCTGCTGGACAACGCCGCGCAATACATCAACTCGTTCCTGAACACGCTGCTGGGACTGCTCTCCAAAGCCATCTGGATTATCCTGATCCCGATGAGCGCATACTTTTTCCTGTTGGACATGCCCGCGTTGCAGCGGGGGTTCCTGTTTATGATTCCGCCCGGGCATCGCGCGGCGGTGCGCCAGTTGATGGGCGAGATCGGCGCGCTCTTTTTCCGCTACATTCGCGGGATGGCGACCGCCGCGCTCTCGTATGGCGCGGTGTGCATGGCGTATTACTGGCTGGTGGGCGCGCCGAACCCCGTGCTGCTGGGCGTGCTGGCGGCGATTCTCTACCCCATCCCCTATCTCGGCTCGTTTCTGATTGCGCTGAGCGCGTTCGGGACGACGCTGCTGTTTGGTCCGTCGCACCCTGCGTTCTATCTGTTCACGCTGACCAACTTCTGGCACGCGGTGCTGGTGGTGGTCGGCGCGCTGACCATCAACAATGTTTTCGACTTGGTGGTGACGCCGCGTCTGCTGGGCGGGGCGGTGGGCTTGCGTCCGCTGGGCGCGCTGATTGCTATCGTGGTCGGGGCGAACTGGGGGATATGGGGCATGCTGCTGGCGGTGCCTGTCGCCACCACGCTGAAGATTGTGATTGAGCGGCTGCTGCACTTTTTCTACGGCGAGGCGGACTTTCTGGCGCTGCCCGCGCAGGCTGCCGCGCCCGCGTCCGACGGCGCGACGCCCGTTGAACCTGCGCCTGCCGAGACCCCGAAAGAGGCAGCGCACGGCGCCACGGAGTAATACCAATCGCGCGGTCAGAGTTTACCAATAGGGTATACTCCTGTGTACCCTACACACAGGAGTATACTATTGGTAAACTCTCAGTGGACTGGAAACACACAGCCGAAGAACTCTACGCACACTACAACAACACACCCAACACCCACATCGCCAAACGCTTCCAAGCACTCGCCCTCCTCAGACGCGGCACACCGATCCGACAAGTCGCCCTCATCGTGGGCGTCGCGCAGATGTCCATCCACAAGTGACTCACTTGGGATCGCACAGGTGGACTGGGAATTGCCTCAAATTCTCGATAATCAAGTGGGCAGCGCGCTCCAGCGGGGGGCATCCTGGAATATGCGCTGCCAGCAGGTAGGGCAGCCCAGCCTCTGCGACAGGGGACGCCTGCTCCATACCGCACGCAAGAGCTTCCCGAACCGTCTGCCCCAGCTCCGCGCCCTCATTGATAGCGACTGCCCCGATACCCGCTATCGGCTCGCCCGATTCGGACAGAATCACTGCGTCGGGTCTCTTGCCTCCGAACTCGCGCTGCTCCCACTCGTACCGCCACCCGCGCTCGTCCAAGTAGCGGCGCAGCAACGCCTCAGCTGCCGCTTGGTCGATCACACCGCCGCGCTCTTTCGCCATACTGTTCCCCTCACCCCGACCCTCTCCCACACGGGGGAGCGGGTGATTCGTCTACACAGGAAACCCGAACGCCTGCAGCATTTGGCGACCCTCTTCGGAGATGCGCTCAGGCGTCCAGAGCGGCTCGAAGGTGAACTCCACCTGCACATCCGTCACGCCGGGGAGGCTCATCGCGCGGTCGCGGATTTCGTCGGCGAGCATGTCGCCCACGGGGCAGCCGGGCGAGGTCAGCGTCATCAGAATCGAGACCTCGCCCGCGTCGCTTACTTGCAGGTCGTAGATAAGCCCGAGATCCGCGATATTGAGCGGAATCTCGGGGTCGTACACATCGTGCAGGATTTCCCACACTTGGTCGCGCAGCGTGTTCATGCGATTCGCACTCCTCGCGCCATCGCTTCCAGTCGGCGCACGCGCTCGGCGACAGGCGGGTGTGTGCTAAACAGCGCCATCAGCCCGCCGCCGCTGAGCGGGTTCACGATATACATGTGCGCGGTTGCGGGCTGCGCATGCTCGTTCGGGATGCGCTGCGCCGCCGCTTCCAACTTGCGCAGGGCGGACGCCAGCCCGACGGGCGTGCCCGCAATCTCCGCGCCGACTTTGTCCGCCTCGTACTCGCGGGCGCGCGAGATTGCCATCTGCACAATCATCGCAGCGATTGGCGCGACAATCACCAGCGCGAGCGCCGCCAACGGGTTGCCCCCGCGCTCGTCGCGGCTGCCGAAGAAAATCGTCGCGTAGTAGAACATATGCGCCAGCGCGGAAATCGCGCCCGCAATCGTCGCCGCAACCGCCATAATCAGCGTGTCGCGATTCTTAATGTGCGCCAGCTCGTGGGCAATCACGCCCTTAACTTCGTCGTAGTTCATCATTTGCAGCAAGCCCTGCGTGACGGCGACCACCCCGCGCTGCGGGTCGCGCCCCGTCGCAAACGCATTCGGCTGCATCTCAGGAATCAGGTACAAGCGGGGCATCGGCATATTCGCGCGGTGCGTCATCTCGCGCAGCATCTGGTACAGCTGGGGCGCTTCCTGCTCCAAGAGCGGCTGCGCGCCCGTCATCGCAATCACCAAGCGGTCGCTGAACCAGTACGAACCGAGATTCATAATCGCCGCGAACACCAGCGCGATGATAATCCCCGTCTGACCACCCAGCAGATTGCCGACCCAAACAAGGATTAGCGTCAGCCCTGTCAGCAACAGACCCGTTTTCAACATGTTGAGCATACTCGATACCCTCCGCGATATATTATACCAGAGGGGCGGGCGATTGGTTCCGTTGGGGTATACTCTGCGTGTGGCACTGAGGCGCGTCAAGCTGTGGATGCTGCTCCTGGTAGCCCTGCTCAACAGTGGGGGCATGGGCTACTGGGTCTGCCACGACCAGGTGCGCAGTGGTTGCTTCTGGCTGCGCGCCTGCAGCGAGGATGTGTCGTTCGTTCTGCAAGCGGACGCTGCGCCCCAGCCCACGACGACGCCCACGCTGGGGGTACGCGCGTGCGACTGCGAGTTCGTCGCGCTGACCGCGCCTGTGCCTACCACCAACAGCTTGGACGCGCCGCTGCACTGGGGCGAGGGCGTACCGCTGCGGGAATCGCAAGGCCTTTTGCCTACGCTGAGCCTGTATCTGTGCGTTCCACGCCCAAAGTCGCCTCCAACGCGCGATGCGTGCTATGACTATCCCCCTTTCCGCGCGCCTCCTACTCTCTAAATCCTTCTGTTAGCCTTCGGGGCAGCTCGTTTGCAGGCGCCCTGTTCGAAGCAGCTCTCGCTTCTGAAGCCTGAGTGCTAACCGACTTTCAGTAGGAGGCATGATGAAACGATTGCTATGGACAATCACAGGTATCGGTTTGTTGTCGCTCGTGGGCGCTCAGCCCGATGTGGAACTACAGGTGGTTGCGCTGGTGATGGCGCGTCATCCACACGCGCGTGCGCTGCGCCTGGAGCTGGAGAGCGTGCATCGCTTGGAGCGCAGCGCGCGATTGCCGCTTGCGCCGACAGTGTTTCTCGCCCCTGAACTAAGCGCAGGCGGCGTCGGCGAGCAGTTCCTGCTGAACCAGCCGTTGGAACTGAACGGCGCACGGCAGGCGCGCGCGCGGATTGCCCGAGCGGAGTATGCGCTTGTGCGTGCGCACGCGGAGTTGGAACTCAACGAGCTGCTTGCTGCCGCGCTTGCCGCGTATCACGAGTACGCCTACCGCGCTCAAATCGCGGCGGTGGCGCAAGAGGCGATGCAGCTTGCCGAGCAAACGCACGAGAAGATACGGCTGCAAGTGGAAGCGGGCGCACGCGCAGGGATAGACCTGATGCAAGCGGACATAGAACGGGAGCGCGTGCGCCAGCATGCCGCGTTGCGCCAAGCGGAAGCCACCGTTGCGCTCGAACGGCTGCGTGCGGCGTTGGGCGGCGTCTCCCCCGACGAGTTGGCGACAGCGGACACGCGCGCGGCGCCAACGCCAAGCCTATCGCCCGACACATCGCCCGCGGTGCGTATCGAGCAGGCGCGCCTCCAAATGGCGCAAGCGCAAGCCCAACAGATCCGCGTGGAAGGGCTACCCGACCTCGGCGTGCAAGTGCGCATCGAGCGGTTCCGCGACGCGCGCACCCGCCCCGCGTTCGGCTTGAGCCTAACCCTGCCGTTTCTGGATTACGGCGCGCGGCAGCAGCAACTCCGTGCGCAGCAGCAGCGCGCCGAGGCGCAGCAGCAACGGCTCCTTGCCGCGCGCGTGCGCTACGAAGGCGAGCGCGCCGCCGCGCAACGGCGCTACGAAAACGCGCGCGCCCGCGCGGAAGCCTACCAACAACGCATCCTGCCCCAAGCCCTACAGCTGGCACAGGCAACGCAAACGGGGCTGGAAGTGGGGCAGATCAGCATTCTCCAACTCTTGGAAGCGCAACGCACCGCGCGCCAAGTGCGCGAAGAGGCGCTACTGGCAGCGATGGAACTCAAACTCGCTGAAGTCGAACTTCGGCGGCTACGCGGGGAGTTCGCTCCCTATTTGGAGGTGATTCAATGAGCAGCGAAACGATGTCTACAGGGGCACGCAAGTGGATGCAGTGGCTTTCAGGCGCCGTCATCATTGCACTCGGCGTGGGAGCGTTATGGTGGCTCAACCGCCCTGCTGCAGAAGAGATGACGCCTGCGGACAACGCGGCGCGACTCCCCGAAACCATCACCCTTTCGCCCGAAAGCCTGCAGTTAGCGGAGCTGGGCATCGAGACGCTCCGCCCGCGCGACCTGACGCGCGTCCTACGCCTGTTCGGGCAGGTGGAACCGATGCCAGAGAACTTGGTGAACCTGAACTCGCGTGTGACGGGGCGCGTGCTGGCGATTCGCGCCCATGTCGGCGACCGCGTGCAGCAGGGTCAAGTGCTGGCGGTGCTGGACAGCGAGGAGATTCACCGCGCGGAGGTCGCCTACGCCCAAGCGAAGCGGCAGCTGGCGTTCGCCCGCGCGGAACTGGAACGGCGCAGACGGCTTGCCCAACTCGGCGCGTACAGCACTCCCGCACTGGAGGAAGCGCGCACCCGCTTGGCAACCGCCCGCGCGGAACTGCGCGCCGCCGAAGCCGACCAACGCGCGGCGCAAAACGCCGTGCAAACCGCCCAGTCCCAACTCGCGAAAGCGAACACCGCCTTGCAGCAGGCAAACGCGCAACTGGCACGCGCGGAGCGGCTCTTGCAGGCGCAGCTCATCGCCCAGCAGGAGTACGAAGCTATTCGCGCTCAGGCGCAGCAAGCGCAGGCGGATGTGGAAATCGCCCAAGCGCATCTCCAGTCCGCGCGCGCCGCGCTGCAGTCTGCCGAAGCGCGCCTGAACGCTGCCCAAGAATCCTACACAATCGCCCAGCAGCAAGCAGAACGCGCCGAACAAATCTTCCGCGGGCAATACCTCGCCAGCAAAGAGGTCGCCGACGCCGAAGCCGCCTACCGCCAAGCACAACTCGCCCTCGAAGCCGCCCTCGATGAACTGCGCCTGCTCGGCGGACAGCCCGACGGCGGACACCAACTGGTCATCACCGCGCCCTTCGACGGACGCATCGCCGCCCTCCAAGTCACCGTCGGCGAGACCGTCACGCCCGACAAGCCGATGTTCCGCATCGTGAACACCGACGCGGTATGGGCAAGTTTCGACCTGTATCCCGAAGACCTGCCCTATGTGCGTGTTGGACAGAAACTGCGCTTCACGACCGACAGCGTGCCGATGCGCACTTTCGAAGCGACCATCCAACTTATCATGCCCGAAACGGACGCCAACAGCCGTGTCGTCAAGGCGCGCTGTACCGTGAGCGCCCCTGACCCCAAGCTCAAGCCAGGCGTCTTCCTGCAGGCGGAGCTGCCGATTGTGTTGGAACGCAACGCGCTGATTGTCCCCGCAGAGGCGGTGCAAACGCTGGAAGGCAAACCGTATCTGTTCGTCGCCACAGGGCGCGACGGCGAGTTCGCGCTCCGCGCCGTGCAACTGGGGCAGAAAACCGACAGCGGGGTTGTCATTCGCAGCGGGGTACAGCCCGGCGAGCGCGTCGTCACACGCAACGCTTCCCTGCTCACAAGCGCACTGTTCGGGGGAGGTGAGGAGTGATGCTGGAGACCATTATCCGCTTCTCGGTGCGCAATCGCGCCGTCGTGCTCGTCCTGACGCTGTTTCTGGTAGGCGCGGCGATTTACCAAGCGCTGCAACTGCCTATTGATGCTGTGCCCGATATCACCAACAAGCAGGTGGTCATCAACGCGCTTGCGCCCGGCTTGGCGGCGCAAGAGGTGGAGCGACAAATCACCTTCCCTATCGAGCTGGGGCTGGCGGGCATCCCCTACCTCAAAGAAACGCGCTCCACTTCGATGTTCGGGCTGTCGCAGGTCACGGTGGTGTTCGAGGACTCGGTTGACCTCTACTTCGCGCGCCAGCTCGTCAGCGAGCGGCTGCAGGCGATTCAGAGCGAGTTGCCGCCTGGAGTGCGCGCGGAGATGGGTCCCGTCAGCACAGGGCTGGGCGAGTTGGCGCATATTGAACTGCGCAACCCGAATCTGAGCCTGATGGAGCGTGCAGCGCTGGCGGACTGGGTCGTGCGCCCGCAGCTGCTCACTGTGCCTGGACTGGCAGAGGTGACACGCTGGGGCGGCGAGACGCGCCAGTACCTCGTGGAGATTGACCCCAAGCGGCTCCAATCGTATGGGTTGACTATGCGGGATGTGATGGACGCGCTGGAGACCAGCAATCAGAACGCGGGCGGCGCGTACATTTTGCGCGGGGGGCAGCAAGCGATGGTGCGCGGCGTCGGGCAAATCACGGGGCTGGACGACCTGCGTCGGATTGTGCTTGCCGCGCGCGACGGGACGCCTATCACGCTCGCGCAAGTCGCTACCGTGCGCGAGGCGCCTGCCGTGCGCTACGGCGCGTTCACCCAAAACGGCGAGGGCGAACAGGTCTACATCCTCACCCTGCTATTGATTGGCGAGAACGGGCGCGTCGTCGTGCAGCGCGTCAAGGACAAACTTGTCGCGATCGAGAAGTCGCTGCCCGCTGGCACCAAACTCATTCCCCACTTAGACCGCTCCAAACTGGTCAACGGCACGCTGCGCACCGTGCTGCGCAACCTCACCGAGGGCGGGCTGCTGGTCATCGTGTTACTGTTCCTGTTCCTGTTGCAGTTGCGCGCGGGGCTGATTGTCAGCAGCGTCATCCCGCTGTCGATGATGGTCGCCGTGTTGGGGATGCGCCTGTTCGATGTGTCGGCGAACCTAATGAGTTTGGGCGCAATCGACTTCGGGCTGATTGTGGACGGCGCGGTGATTATCGTGGAGAACACCATTCGGCGCATTTCGGAGGTGGTGCGCGAGGCGACCGCGCCGCTGACCCGCGAGGAGATGGAGCGGCTGGTTCACGACAGCACGGTAGAGGTGATTCGCCCCGCGCTGTTCGGTGTGTTTATCATCATCGGCGCGTATATCCCGATCCTGACGCTTTCGGGTGTGGAGGGCAAGATGTTCCGCCCGATGGGACTGACGGTTATCTTCGCGTTGCTGGGCGCGATGCTATTGTCGCTGACGGTTGTGCCCGCGTTGTGTGCGCAGTTCCTCAAGCCGCAGGTGGAGCGCGAGAACCGCCTGCTGGAGCGGCTGACGCGCCTGTACGGGCGCGTGCTGGTGTGGCATCTGAATCGTCGAGCATTCACCGTCGGCGTCGCCGTGCTGTTCGTGGCAGCGTGCTTCAGCCTATTCCCGCGGCTGGGCAGCGTGTTCGTGCCCGAACTCAACGAGGGCAACATCGCGATCTCGGGCTTCTACCCGCCCGACACCTCGCTCGAAGAGGTCGTGCGCCTGTCGGGACGACTCGAACGACGCCTGCGCGAGCAGTTCCCCGATGAAATCGCGCACATCTTCACCCGAATCGGACGCCCCGAAGCCGCCACCGACCCAATGCTGAACAATCAGGTGGACATCATGATTGAACTGCATTCGCCAGAGCGATGGACGCGCGCCCGCACGAAAGAGGCGCTCGTGGAGCAAATCGCCGAGACGGTCGCGCTGATGCCAGGGCTGTCGGTCAGTTTCACCCAGCCCATCAAAATGCGCATGGACGAGATGATCGAGGGTCAAGGCGTGCGCGCGGACTTCGCGGTGAAGGTGTTCGGTCCCGACTTGGCGGAGTTGAACCGTATCGGCGGGCAGATTGTGGCGGAGCTGCGCAAGATTCCGGGCGCGGCGGATGTCTCGATGGAGACGCTGGAGGGGCTGCCCCAGTTGCAGATTACGCTCGATCGGGAACGCGCCGCGCGCTACGGACTGCGCGCCCAGGATGTGATGGACGCGATTGAAGCCGCCTTCGCGGGCAAGGTCGCCACAACCGTCGTGCAGGGCAATCAGAAAGTGGAGGTCGCGCTGCGTTTCGCGCCCGCCTACCGCGACACGCCCGAAGCGATAGGTCGCCTGCTACTACCGACAGCGTCGGGCGGGCGTGTGCCGCTCAGCCAAGTGGCGCGCATCGAGGTCGTCGAGGGACCCGTGCGCATCAATCGCGAGAACGGGCAACGGCGCGTGCTGGTGCTGGCGAACGCGCGCGGACGCGACCTGGGCACGATGGCGGAGGAAGCGCACCAACGCATCGCCCGTCTGAACCTGCCCGTTGGCTACTGGATTGAGTACGGCGGCGCGTATGAGCATTTGGTGTCAGGGCGGGCGCGGCTCAGCATCGTCGTGCCCGCGACCTTCGGCGCAATCCTGTTACTGCTCGTGCTGGCGCTGGGCAACCTGCGCTACGCGCTGATGGTGTTCACCGCTATCCCCTTCGCGCTCACGGGTGGGATTCTGGCGCTGTGGCTGCGCGGGATGCCCTTCTCGATGTCGGCAGGGGTCGGCTTCATCGCGCTGGGCGGAATCGCTGTGCTGAACGGGCTGGTGATGATTACCGCAATCAACCAGTTGCGCCAGCACGGGATGCTGTGTCGTGAGGCGGTTCTAACGGGTGCGCGGCGGCGGATGCGACCTGTGCTGATGACCGCAGCGGTGGCGAGTTTCGGCTTTTTGCCGATGGCGCTCTCGCACGGCATGGGCGCGGAGGTGCAGCGTCCGCTGGCGACCGTCGTGATTGGCGGACTGATTACCAGCACGCTGCTGACGCTGATCGTGCTACCGACGCTCTATGCGTGGGTGGAAGGCGCGTTGGAGGCGCGGACGCAGCGTCGCCTGCAGGCTGTGCTGGGTAGCGAGTGAGATCGCAGGGGGAACGCGCCCGCCCAAAAGGGGGTATACTGAATCGGTATGCCGCGCGTGACGATTGTCGGCGGCGGGTTCGCAGGGGTCGAAGCGGCGTGGGCAGCCGCGCGGCTCGGCGTCCCCGTGCGCCTCTACGAGATGCGCCCCAAACGCAGCACGCCCGCCCACAAAACAGGCTGGCTCGCCGAGCTGGTCTGCTCCAACTCGTTCAAGTCGATGCTGCCCACCACCCCGTCGGGGCAACTGAAGTGGGAGATGGAACGGCTCGGCTCGCTGGTGATTCCCACCGCACGCGAGTTCGCCGTGCCCGCAGGCGAAGCGCTCGCCGTAGACCGCGAGGCGTTCGCCAAAGCCATCACCGCCCGCATCGAACTCCATCCGCTGATCGAAGTCGTGCGCGAGGAGGTCGCTGCCATCCCGCCCGACCGCCCGCTGATTATCGCCACGGGACCCTTGACTTCCGACGCGCTCGCGGGCGAAATCGCGCGCCTGACGGGCAAGCAGCACCTCTATTTCTACGACGCCGTGTCGCCCATCGTGGACGCCAGCACGATTGACTACGACAAGGTCTTTTTCGGCAGTCGGCGCGAGAAGGGCGACCCCGCCTACATCAACTGCCCCTTCACCAAAGCGGAGTACGAACGCTTCTGGGAGGCGATTCGGGCGGCGGAGTGCGCGCCGCTGCACGAGTTTGAGGAGCCGCGCTTTTTCGAGGGCTGCACCCCGCTGGAGGAGTTAGCCGCGCGCGGCAAGGACACCCTGCGCTTCGGACCGCTCAAGCCGATTGGACTCACCGACCCGCGCACGGGCAAGCGTCCGTATGCCGTGCTGCAGCTGCGCCCCGAAAACAGCGAGCGCACGCTCTACAGCCTTGTGGCGTGCCAGACGCGCATGAAGTGGGGCGAGCAAAAGCGCGTGTTCCGCCTCGTGCCTGGGCTGGAGAACGCCGAGTTCGTACGCTACGGCGTCGTGCATCGGAACACCTACCTCGATTCGCCGCGCCTGCTGCAGCGCACGCTCCAGTTTTGCGACGACGGCAAGCTCTTGTTCGCGGGGCAGCTGGTCGGCGTGGAGGGCTACATCGAGTCGGCGGCGAGCGGGATTATCGCGGGGCTGAACGCCGCGCGGATTGCGCTGGGCAAGCCTGCCGTCGCGCCCCCGCGCGAGACGGTCATCGGCTCGCTGCTGCACTACATCAGCACCTACCCGCACCCCGACTTCCCGCCGATGAACGCCAACTGGGGGCTGCTGCCCGACCCCGACGACGCCCCGAAAGAGCGCGACCTGCGCCGCCAGCTCAAACTCCAGCGCGCCCGCGACGCGATGGAACGCTTCGCGCAGGCGCTGATGCTGTGAGTTCGGCGCGCGGGAGAGCACAAGCCATCTCGGGAGGAGCGCCATGAGGATAGGACGGACGACTATCGGCTCTCCGGAAATCTCTACAGATGACTGGCTTGAGTTTCTCTGTTTCTGGTTAGTGATACTTTTAATCACAGGGTATCTTGTGAGTCGCGGCTACTTTCGCGATTGAGGGTACATCCCGAATGAGTGCCTTCGCAACATGATTTCAACATGCGAATGGGGGCAGACACATAGGTCTGCCCCTACAGAGACGCCGTTGTGTAGGGGCAGACCTGGGTGGTTGCCACCGCAGAGACGCCACTATGTAGGGGCAACCCTGTGTGATTGCCCCTAAAGTCTGCCATTTGGGGCAGGTGTGAACCCGCCGTGCGCCCCGATGCCTCTCTCCTACCCTGTGGGCGCGGGCTGATAAGGGTACAGCACTTGGGTTCGCTGCGTGGGGAACAGACGCGCTTTTTCGCCCTCACCCCCTTGACGCGCAGGAGTGGGTATACTCATGGGCGTAGCAAGGAGGACTACCTTGGGCTCGACGCGCACACGACGCAAGAACGGACAGCAGACGGCGATTGCCTACCACGAGCGCTTAGAGAAGAGCGATTTATTGGAGATTTATCGCAGGCTGTGGTTCGCCCGCATCTTTGACGAGGCGTTGTACGACGCCAAAAAGAAGGGTCGCCTGCGCCGCGGGAATGTGTACGGCTCGCGCGGGCAGGAAGCGATTCAAGTGGGCACGACCTACCCCCTGCGCCCCGACGATTTCGTCTCGCCCATCCACCGCGATATGCCCGTGTTCGTGTTCCGCGGGATGACCCCCGAACAGGTGATGTGCCAAATCTGGGGCAAGGCGAACGCCCCCACGCGCGGCAAAGACTCGTGGAGCCACATGGGCGATATGAATCTCGGCATCGTGCATTCGACCAGCATGCTGGGGTCCACGATAGCGGTGGCGTGCGGGGTGCTGTGGGCGCAGCGGCTGGACGGCAGGCGCGACCGCGTGCTGGTCGCCTACACAGGCGAAGGCGCGACCGCCACAGGACCGTTCCACGAGGGGCTGAACTTCGCCGCCGTGCATAAACTGCCGCTAATCGTGGTCGTGGAGAACAACCAGTACGCCTACTCGACGCCTGTGGAGCTGGAAGTGCCCACCGAGACGGTCGCCGACCGCGCCAAGGGCTACGGCATCCCAGGCTACTGCATCGACGGCAACGATGTGCTGGAGGTCTACAACACCACCTGCGCCGCGCTGGAACACGCCCGCGCGGGCAACGGTCCCGTGCTGATTGAGTGCGTGACCTACCGCCTGCAAGGGCACGCCGACCACGACGAGACGCGCGCCCGCCAGTACCGCCCCGTCGAGGAGATCGAAATGTGGGAGAAGCGCGACCCGCTGCCCCGCTACCGCCAGTACCTGCTGAAGACGGGGCTGTTCAGCGAGGCGGAGCTGCCCGAACCGCCCCCCGACATCGTGGAGCAGATTCAGAAAGCCATCGAGTACGCCATCAGCAGCCCCGACCCCGAACCGCACACGGCGATGGAAGACATCTACGACGAGAGCGCGGGGGTGTCGCGATGAGGGAAGTCACCTTCCTCGAAGCCATCCGTCTGGCGATGTGGGAGGAGATGGAGCGCGACCCGAATGTGTTTGTCATCGGCGAGGACATCGGGCGCATGGGCGGCGCGTTTGGCGTCACGAGCGGCTTTTTCGAGCATTTCGGCGCGGATCGCGTGATCGACGCGCCCATCTCGGAGACGGCGATTATCGCCGTGGCGGTCGGCGCGGCGGCGGCAGGCAAGCGCGGCATCGCCGAAATGCAGTTCATCGACTTCATCTCCTACGGGTTCGACCAAGTGGTCAATGTCGCGGGCACTTGGCTGTACCGTTCGGGGGGCAAGACGCCCATCCCGATTGTGGTGCGCGGTCCGTCGGGCGGCTATGTTGGCGGCAGCCTGTACCACAGCCAGCAGTTCGAAGCGTGGTTCTTCCACACGCCTGGCGTCAAGGTAGTGCAGCCCGCCTTCCCCGACGACGCCTACGGGCTGATGAAAGCTGCCATCCGCGACAACAACCCCGTCGTGTTCTACGAGCATAAGTACCTCTACCGACGCATCAAGGGACCCATCCCCGACGCGAGCGAGGACTACATCGTGCGGCTGGGCGAGGCGCGCATCCGACGCTACGGCAGCGACATCACCGTCGTCACCTACGGCGCGATGGTACACTTCGCCCTCGAAGCCGCCCAACGGCTCGAAAAAGAGGGCATCTCGCTGGAAGTGATTGACCTGCGCACCATCAAACCGCTGGACATGGAGACGATTCTGGAGTCGGTGTGCAAGACGAGTAAGGTATTAATTGTATACGAGGCGCCGAAGACGGGCGGCGTCGGCGCGGAAATCTCGGCGCGGATTACTGAACAGGCGTTCGAGTGGCTGGACGCGCCGATTGTGCGCGTGGCGGCGAAGGATGCGTTTGTGCCCTTCGCTGAGCCGCTGGAGAAATTCGTGCTACCCAGCGTGGACGACATCGTGTTCGCCGCGCGAGAACTGGCGGCATACTGAGGAGACCAAGATATGGCTGTGGCGGTGATTATGCCCGAACTGGGCGAGAGCATCGTGGAAGGCACGATTGTGCGCTGGCTGAAGCAAGAGGGCGACACGGTGCAGGAAGACGAGCCGATTGTGGAGATTATGACCGACAAGGTGAACACCGAGTTGCCCGCGCCTGCCAGTGGCGTGCTGCAGCAGATTCTCGCGCCTGCGAACGCGACGGTGAAGGTCGGTCAGGAACTCGCGCGGATTGCGACGGCGAGCGAGTCGGCGGCAGCGACGACTGAGCCGCCCGCCGCGCCTGTTTCTGCGCCGCCCCCAGTGGAGGCGGTCGGCTTCTACGGCGGGGCAGACGAGCCTGCGCCTGTTGCAACGCCTGCGCCTGCGTCCGCTGCGCCCACCCGCAGCGACGGGCAGACGCGCAGCGCGACGGGGCAGCCCTTCATCTCGCCCGTCGTGAGCAAAATCGCCCGCGAACACGGCATCAGCCACGAGGAACTGCTGACCATCCCTGGCACAGGCACAGGCGGGCGAGTCACGCGCAAGGACATCGAGGCGTACCTCGCCCAGCGCAAGGCTGCGCCGAAGCCCGCGCCTGCACCTGCCCCAGCCCCTGCGCCGCAACCTGTGGCTGCGCCTGCGCCCGCCCCGCAACCCGTCGCCCCGCGCGAAGGCGAGGAAGTTATCCCGCTGGTCGGCATGCGCAAGGTCATCGCCGAACACCTCACCAAAAGCTACCAGACCGCCGTGCATGTCACGACCGTCATCCCCGTCGATGTCTCCAAACTGGTGGAGTTCCGCGAGCGCAACAAGGAGTCGTTCCAGCAGCAGTACGGTGTGCGCCTGACCTATACGCCGTTTTTCGTGAAGGCGTGTACCGACGCGCTGCTGGAGTTCCCGATGATGAACGCCGCCTTGCAGGACGACCAGATTCTGGTGCGCCACTATGTGCATTTAGGCGTGGCGGTCGCGCTGGGCGAGAAGGGCGAGGAAGGGCTGATTGTGCCCGTGATTCGCGACGCGCACAAAAAGAGCCTCATCGACATCGCCCGCGAGCTGGAAGACATCGCCACACGCGCCCGCAATAAGAGCATCAGCGTCGCCGAAGTGCAAGGCGCGACCTTCACGCTGACCAACCCTGGCAGCTACGGCGCGCTGATCGGCACGCCCATCATCAACCACCCGCAGACAGCGATCTTGGGAACCTACGCGATTGTGAAACAGCCTATAGTCGTCAACGATATGATCGCCATCCGCCCGATGATGAATCTTTGCCTGAGCTACGACCATCGATTAATCGACGGGATGTACGCGGGTCGGTTTTTGCAGCGCATCAAGCGGGCGATTGAAGCGTTCGAGTTTTTCAAGTGAGTCTTCCATCCGACCCGTCCCCCGAAGAAACCGCCCCGTTTGTCCCCCACGGGGCGGTTTCGCTTTGAGTAGAATTGGGGCGTGGGCTATGGTTGGTTTGTTGTGCAGGTCGTGCTGTTCGTGCTGTACGGGCTTGCGCTGGCGGTTGGCGCGGGCGCGTCGTGGGGCGTGTGGCGGTGGCTGGGCGTTCCGCTTGTTGGTGTCGGCGCGTGGGTCGGGCTTGCCGCGCTGCGCATGCACGGGCGCAAGTTGACCCCGCTGCCTGAGCCGAACCCCGCGCTGGGACTGCAACGCACGGGCGTCTACGCCGTCATCCGCCACCCGATGTATACGGGGCTGCTGCTGAGCGCGTTCGGGCTGGCGATTGTAGCGCAAAAGCCGCTGGCAATAGCGGCGGCGGGCGCGCTAACCGTGTTTTTCAACCTCAAGGCGCGCGAGGAGGAGCGACGCCTGCGACGCTGCTACCCCGACTACGCCGACTACCAACGCGCCACAGGGCGGTTCCTGCCCCGCTGGCGTCAGTAGACCCCCGTGTGTTCGCGATCGATGCTGACAAAGCGCGAGTAGTCGGGCTGGAACGCCACCGTGACCTTGCCTGTGGGACCGTTGCGCTGCTTGGCGACAATCAGTTCCACCTCTTCTTGGCGCACGAAGCCTGGCGGCGGGTCTACAGGCGGGGTCGCCTCGCGGTCGCCGTAGTACTCCTCGCGGTGGATAAACAGCACCACATCGGCTTCCGCCTCAATCGAGCCGCTGTCGCGCAGGTCGGAGAGCATCGGGCGCTTGTTCTCGCGCCGTTCCACCGAGCGCGACAACTGCGACAGCACCAGCACAGGCACGCTGAACTCGCGGGCGATTTGCTTGAGCGCGCGGGCAACCTCGCCGATCTCTTGGTTGCGGTTCTCCGCGCGCCGATTCGAGGAACGCATCAGCTGCAGGTAGTCCACCACGATCAGCCCCAACTCGCGCCCTTCCAGACGCGACTTGAGACGGCGGCACTTGGCGCGCATCTCAATCGGCGAGAGGCTGCTGGTGTCGTCGATGTAGATAGGCGCGCGGAACAGGCGTTCAGCGGCGTTCGTGATGAGTTGCCACTCGTCGAGGGTGAGTTGCAGTCGGCGCATGCGCTGCGCGCTGACCCCCGCCTGCGAGCAGAGCATGCGCTGCACCAGCTGCTCAGCCGACATCTCCAAGCTGAAGATGGCTACAGCCTTGCGCTCGCGCACGGCGACATGCTCGGCGATGTTGACCGCCAACGAGGTCTTGCCGACGCTGGGACGCGCCGCCAAAATAATCAGCTCTGACGGTTTCAGCCCCGACAGAATCCAGTCCAACTCGCGAAACCCTGTGGAGACGCCCAGCAGGAAGTCGCCTGGATGCTCCTGCAAGTGGTGTTGGCGCTCCTCAAAGTGCCCGATGACGCTCATGACCAAGTGCCCGACCTCGGCGAACTCTCGGCTCTGTCCTTGCTCGGCGACTCGGTAGACTACTTGCTCGGCTTGGTCGACGATTTGCTGCACCTCCAGCTCCGATTCGTCCACGAGGCGGATGATTTCGTATGCGGCGCGCAGCAGGCGTCTTAGGGTCGATTTCTCCTTGACGATGCGGGCGTAGTGTTCGGCGTTCGCGGCGGTCGGCACGCTCTCGACAAGGTTCACCAGCGCGGGTACGCCCCCCACCTCCTCCAGCTGCCCCAGCCGACGCAACTCCTCTTGTACCGTCAGCAGGTCAATCGCAGTGCCGCGCTGAGGCATCGTGGACATCGCCCGATACAGAATCTGGTGCGCTGGGTGGTAAAAATCCTCGGGCTGGAGCATCTCGGCGACCTTCTCCGCCGCCTCGCGGTCGAGCATCATCGACCCCAGCACGCTCATCTCGGCTTCGGTGCTGTGCGGTTGTACCAGTGCCGTGCGTTGGTTCATCAGCATATCCCCCTGTAGAATTGTAGCATGGAGCCGATTACGGCAAAGCGAGTCAGTTCCAGCCGCGCTACCCCGTACTGTTGACAAAGCCGCTCGATCTGACCCATATGCTGCCGAAGGGGAGCTGCCATCGATTGCAAGTATACCCCTGCCCGCAAGGCGCTTGGGTAGAATTCTCAGCGATGACCGTGACCAAATCGCTGGATAGGATTGTTATCGACCCGAGCAGTCTGTCGGGGAAGCCGTGCATTCGCGGGACACGGATTAGCGTGGAGTTCCTTCTGGAGCTATTCGCATCGGGGGCGTCCAAAGAGGACATCCTACGCGCCTACCCTCAGCTGGAACCAGAAGATATTGAGCAAGCGCTCTCATATGTTGTTTTCTCGATTAGGAACGAAACGATTTGGGATGTGCCTGTGAAATCTGTGGCTAATGACGATTCTAACTGACTTGCCACTGCTCGCAGACGAGAATGTCTACCCGAAGGTGATCGAGTGGCTGTCCCAGCAAGGTCGCCCAATCCAGAGTGTGCGCGATTACGATTGGGCGGGCGCTTCAGACGAATTTCTTCTGCGCGTGTCCACATCGGTATAATCCCCCTGTGCTACGCATCGAGGTCATCACGCTGTTCCCTGAGGTGATTGAGGCGGGCGTTAGTTATAGCATCGTCGGTCGCGCGCGGGAGTGGGGACTGGTGCAGATTCGCGCCCTGCAGCTGCGCGACTTCGCGGACGGCAAGCACAAAAAGACCGACGACGAACCCTACGGCGGCGGCGCGGGGCTGGTGCTGAAGCCCGAACCCATCTTCAAAGCCGTCGAAGCGTGCCAGCCTACCGCCGACACCCGCATCATCCTGCTGGAGCCGCAGGGCAGACTCTACACCCAGTCGCTGGCGCACGAGCTGGCGGAGCAGGCGCATCTGATTCTCATCTGCGGGCACTACGAAGGGGTGGACGCCCGCGTGCGCGAGCATCTGGCGACCGATGTGATCAGCATCGGCGACTATGTGCTGACAGGCGGCGAGCTGCCCGCGCTGATTGTGATCGATTCCGTCGTGCGTCTGCTGCCTGGCGCGATTCACTCGCCCGAATCGCTGGGGCAAGATTCGTATGCCGACGGGCTGCTGGGCTACCCGCAATACACGCGCCCCGAAGTGTTTCGCGGGCTGCACGCGCCAAGCGTGCTGCTGTCGGGCAATCACGGCGCGATTGCCCGCTGGCGACGCCTGCAGCAACTGCGCCTGACCCGCACACTGCGCCCCGACCTGTTCGCTAAAGCGTGCCTCACGCAGGAGGATGTCGCCCTGCTGCGCGAACTGAATGCGGGCGCGACGGAGCCGTGAAGGCGGGGTATCCTACTTGCCATGAGACGCTGGGCAGGACTACTGGCACTAACAGGACTGACGCTGGCAATCGGGTGCGCCCAATCGCGTCCCGACGCGCCCCAACTCATCAGCACGGCGCAACTGGCGCAACGGCTGAACGACCCGACCCTGCGGATTATCGACGCGCGGGGCGCGCTGGCGACCTACCTGCAGGAACATCTCCCGAACGCGATATTCCTCAGCACCGAGACGCTGCGCCTTACGCGCGGGGGCATTCCAGGGCAACTGCAGCCGCCCGAACGCCTTGCGGAAATCTTCGGCGCGATGGGCATCGGCGCAGACAACGAGGTCGTCGTCTACTCCAGCGCGGAGGACGCCTTCTCGGCGGCGACCTACACCGCGCTTGCGCTGCTGGCGATTGGGCACACGCGCGTGGCGGTGCTGGACGGCGGCTTCGAGAAGTGGAAGGCGGAGAACCGCCCGCTGAGCCGCGCGATTCCGCGCTTCGAGCCGCAAACGCGCACGGCGCAGCCGAACCCCGACCTGTTCCGCACGCTGGAGTGGCTGCAGAAGTACCTCGACTCGCCCGAACCCGTGCAGGTGCTGGACGCGCGTGCGCCGCAGCAGTATCAGGCGGGGCACATCCCGACGGCGCAGAACCTGTTTCTGCGCGACCTGCTGCGCAGCGAGGGCGGCTACAGCGTCTGGCGCAGCCCCGACGAGATACGCGACAAAGTGCGGCAGTTGGGGATAGACCCTGCGCGTCCGCTGGTGGTCTACTGCGCTTCGGGTCGCGAGGCGAGCCAAGTGTGGTTCACCCTGCGCGCCCTGCTGGGCATCGAGGCGCAGGTCTACGATGGTTCGTGGGTCGAGTGGAGCGCACACGGGCTGCCAACCGAAAAGGGGCAAGCCGCGCCGTGAATGTAGGGGCGCACGGCGGTGCGCCCTACAGCGTGCTGCTATGGAAGCGAATATCGCAGCTCGACTCGGATGCGCGTTTTAGCGATGCACTTGCCCAGATAGCGCACCAGAGACACGGGCGGCAACCGTTTCGGCGCGCCCGACACCAGCCCAGCCAGCCATACAGCGACACCCAGCATAGCGAGCCGAACCAGCGCCAGCGGATCTAACGGCGTACCCTGAAGCGACATCACAAGATGCGTGATACCAAGCGGGATTATGACCAGCAACAGGCTCCCCAGACTGGCAGGCATGCGCAGTGCCGCAACGACAACCCCCTGCTCGCGCTCTGAGTCGTCTTCAGAGGCGCGCGCCATCTCGTAGCCGAGACGAAATAGCGCGACGAAGCTGACCCACCACAGGATGTCCTGCCAGTGGACAGTCTCTTGCGCTGTCCACGCGCTTCGCGCCAGCAGCACACCTATTAGCGCGACCAGCCCGCTGACGACTGCAATTACCGCTCGCTCTGCGTAGGCTCTCGTGGCAACTCCCTCAGTGAGACTCGCTCTGGTTCAGGACCTAACCCACACGCTGTGCGAACGCAGGATGCCACTCATAGTCTGTAGACAAACGCTGCTAACCGCATGAATAATACCCTGCGTCATACGATGCATACAATCACCAAGGCTTTCGGCGCAGCCGTCCGCCAAGTCCGTTGCCAGCAGGGGCTATCCCAAGAGGAACTGGGCTACCGTGCAGGGCTTCATCGTACCTACATCGGCGATATCGAATGCGGTCGACGGAACGCCACGCTACTGAGCGCGCAGCGGATTGCAGACGCGCTACAGATACCCCTCAGCGAGCTAATTCGGATTGCCGAGTCCCTACAAGATGAGTAAACTGGATCAAAGACGCGAGGAGTTTTTCCGCTATGTGTGGGATCATACTGCGGATCCCTTTGTGATCGGCTACGAAGCGCGCGCCCCGCTGACCGACGCCGAAATGGAGTGGCTCCGACAGGTCTACCAATATTGTCGAGCAGATGTGGAGATTGCCGTCCCAAGCCTCAAGGAACTGCTCGAGAGCAACGGTACGAGTCTAACAGCATTATTGCTTCAGCTTAGTGGCTTGACACGCAACAAAATCATCAGTGATCTGAAAGCGAGTCTTGGAGAGGGCGCCGCGCCAAAGAGCTACAAGCAGCTCCATAAGTTCGATTCGGGAGTTCGCTACCTTGTGAGGCGGCTGAAAAGGGTGTTTGAACCCCTCTACCGTTCAGGGATAGAGAGCGACGCCGACACTTTGAGGGGTGTTTTCGAAGCGTTGAGCCAAGCGACCTATCCAGGCTACATTCGCCAAGAGCGAGCGAAGCGTCAAGGACACATGGGAGAGCAACGGCTTGCCGAGTTATACCAATCGCCAAGCCAAAGTTCACAAAAAACAGCAGTTGATGACCCCCTCCTTGAGGTTCCCCCTGCGAGCAGGGGGAACCGCGTGGGCGCGCGGCTTGGTTCCCCTCGCGAAGCGGGGGGAACCTGCAGGAGGGGGGCAATTCATGAACTTTGGACGCGCGATTGGTATAACGCGGAGGGACTACAGACAGTGCTGACGACGGCAGATGAATTCGTCCAGTTCAAAACCCTTTGGAAATTCGCTGTCGTGGTTGCGCATGCGATAAACCGAGTGCTGCTCGTTCAGGATCACCCAGAGCTTGAAAACTTCGCCGAGTTCCTGTCTCGGTATCAGGGGGCTTACGAGATTCGCGATCGACTGCCCAGTGGGGTGGAAGCAGGTTTCACGAGGGTTGCCCTCAAGGAGCCTCCTGTTCCTCAAGCGGGAAAAGCGTCGTCGGCTGGGGATCGCTAATCAGCGGCAGCTGGGCAAGGCGGGCGGTCTGAAAGTGCGCTTTTCGGGGCTTCAGCATGCCAGGAACCATCGTCGATGCGTGCAGGATGTCCAAGTCGCTCCAGTTGGGAACCGCCCACGGCTCACAGATACGCTCGCGTATCAGCTCGGCGTAGCGTGTATTCACCTCGAATCCGATTCCGCGCCGATTCATGACGCGAGCGACTTTCAGAGTCGTGCCGCTACCGAGAAAGGGATCTAGCACCAGATCGCCTTCGTCCGTATAGGTCGCCAGCATGAGCGCGACCAGCTCTTCGGGATACGCCGCCACATGGTAATTCTGCTGCTTGATGTTCGGCGGGCGATAGGCGGGAATGCGAATCACATTGCCGAGACACCGCCCCTGCTCGTTAAGTTTATAGTCGCGCGGGTCAACGCCAGCGTACTTCTGAGGCACGCGCGGCTTGTGAAACTTGTAGCGGTCAGGATCGCCCTTCAGAAACACGAGGAGATACTCGAACTTGTTGTCGAAGAGACGGTTCATGTAGTGATTCGGCTGCGGTAAGGCGTTCGGGATGTACCATAGCATCACATCCCATAACTGCCAGAGTGAGATAGTCTTGTAAATTCGAACGCGATTGGGTAGAAGCGTTTGTTCGCGCGGCGCGAGTTGATATTCACGACCATTATCGTATCGGGCTTTGCGACGCGATAGCACTCGCGCCAAACGGCGTTGAGGCGTTCGAGATACTTCTCGTAAGGCTCGTGCCCGATTTGCTAATCGTCGCCGTAGTCTTTGAGGTTCCAGTATGGCGGGCTGGTGATAATGAAATCTACACAAGCGTCAGGAATGACGCTCATGTCTTCTGAGGTTCCGAAGTAGACGGTTTGCTCTGCGATCTGGAGTGTTTGCATCCGAGTTGATTATACCTTCACCCGTTTCCAGCCGCCGTGGCGGAACAGGGCAATCATCAGCAGCCCGCTGAAGCCCGAGCTGAGCGCCATCGCCCACCACGCGCCGTGCGCGTCCCAGCCCAGCCCGAACGCCAGCAGGTACGCCAGCGGAATGCGCACGACCCACTGCGTGACGAAAGTCGCCGCCATCGCCTTGAGCGAGTCGCCTGCGCCCTGCAACGCGCCCGCCAGCGTCATCCCGAACGCCAGCAGCGGTTCCGTGAGCGCGTTGATGCGCAGGTACGCCACCGCCAACGCCTTCACCTGCGGGTCGCTCGTGAACAGCCCCGCGAACTGCTCCGCGAACAGGTAGAACACGACCGCCATCGTGGTCATCACGGCGCACGATTGCCACGCGGCTGCCCAGCCGAAGCGCTCCGCTAAGCGTTCGTTTTTCGCGCCGAGCGCCTGCCCCACCAGCGCGGACGCCGCAATCGCGAACGCGAAGCCCGGCATAAACGCAATCGACTCGGCGGTCAAGCCAATCGGCAGCGCAGCGACCGCCGCTGTGCCCGCCGCCGTCGCTGCCAAGATACCCGTGAACATCACCGAGCTGGTAGTGTAGATGAAGGTGCGTGCGGAGGCGGGCAGCCCAATCCGCAGGATACGCTTCCACCACGACCACACGGGCAACGCGGGCAGAGCCAACTCGCGCCGTCGGCTGAACCACAGCTGCGCCCAGAGCATCCCCGCGCCCGCCCACAGCGAGAGCGCCATCGCAATCCCCGCGCCGCGAATGCCCAACGCAGGGAAGCCGAACTTGCCGAAAATCAGCAGGTAGTCGCCGACGATATGCACCCCCGTCGCCACGATGCTGGCGTACATCGGCGAGCGGGTGTCGCCCAAGCCGCGAAAAGTGCCGCTCAGCCCCATCATCAGGAAGCTGGCGGGCGCGCCCAGCAGCGCAAGCGCCAGAAACTGCCGCGCCTGCGCATCTGCCCTAGCCTCCAGCCCGTACCAGCGGATAATCTGCGGCAGCAGCAGGTAGCCCAGCAGCGTGAACGCGACGCCCAGCACGCACGCAATCCCCAACGCTTGACGCGCCGCCTGACGCAGGCTGTGCGTGTCGTTCGCGCCGACCATCCGCGCCACAATCGCCGTCGCGCCCGTGGAGACCGCCATCGCCAGCGCCATCGTCAGAAACAGCAACTGGCTGCTGACCCCGACGCCTGCTAACGCCTCCGCGCCCAGACGCCCCACAAAGATGCGATCCAGAAAACTGTTCGCCGACTGCACCACCGACGCCGCCATCGTCGGCAGCGCCAACCGCCACACCGTGCGAGCAACATTCTCTTCCGATAATAGGTTTGGTTCGGCGGACTCGGATAAACGCAGCGTTTTCATAGGCGGGGCAATTGTACCTGCCGTCGTCGGGTATCCTTATGGCGTTCCCGCGCCGCCTGCGGGACGCTCACTGGCGAGCCGAAACTCTGGAGGAACAGAACGATGTCTATGCACACCGACTGGACGACCGAAGTGAACAATACGGAGATAGATATACTTTTAGGACACGCTGCCCCCCTGTA
>Ga0101945_1000692_pt1 | contig 48836 bp, 37 predicted proteins | sample DewCreD2012metaG_2_FD_75246 | JGI IMG/M metagenome (GOLD analysis project Ga0101945, IMG submission 75246) | Hot spring sediment bacterial and archeal communities from British Columbia, Canada, to study Microbial Dark Matter (Phase II) - Dewar... ... | reverse complement strand
GTGGAGGCGTGGGCGTGTGCGCGGGATGCGTCGGGTTGTGGTGTGGACTGGCGTTTTGGGGTGTGGGATGCGCGTGAGAAGTTGCGTCGCCTGTACCCTAAATAACTAAGGTGGTGATGTAGTAATTGCGATTATCGCTATCTTGGCGGCGATTCTGTTCCCGGTGTTCGCGCGGGCGCGCGAATCGGCTGTGCGCACTCAGTGCCTGAATAATATCAAGCAGATTGCGCTGGGCGCGCTGATGTATGTGCAGGACTACGACGAGCGGATGCCGATGGGCGTGAATGTCAGCGGCGGTCCCGCGGAGCCAGGCAACGCGAATACACCGCCTGTGCTGCGCAACCCGTGGCTGCGCAGCACTGCCTGTTGGATCGACCCGCGTGGAGTTCAGTGCTCTAACAGCGGCAACAACATCGCGGGCTTGCGCTACCTGCCGATTGGGCAAATCGTCGGCAACGCGCCGCCGCGCCCCGCTGGGCTGCCTAACGACAAGCCGTACCCCTTCTACATCCATCGATTGGTAGACCCCTACATCAAGGCGGGCGTCGCCCAAGATCGTCAGGAAATCATGCAGTCGCGCACGGTGAAGGGCATCTGGTACTGCCCCGCCGACTCGACGGTGGTGGTCGCCAACGGCGGCGAGAACGCGCTGTTCGAACTGACGGGGCTGCGCCACTACCAGTTCTTCGGGCACGACTACATCTACAACACATGGCTGATCTACAACTACTCGGATGTGCTGCGCGGTGGCAACTCGTCGCAGTGGACGCTGAACCCTAAGACGCTGGCGGCGGTGGCGCGCCCTGCGGACATCATTATCTTCTTCGACGCCTTCGCCATGTGGCACGGAACCTCCAAGGGTCCCAACGGCGGTCCCATCCCTGAAAACTGGAATGTGGCGTTCGTGGACGGGCACGCCAAAAACATCCCGCACACTGTGTTCATGGATCAGCACCCGTCAGTGCCTTCTGCTGCGGGGCGCACCACACGCCTCAACCAGGATCCATCGGCGGATAATCCAAACCTGTGAACCGAGCCTAACCGTCTGGCAGGAGCGCCTCCCGATGCGGCGAAATTGCCCGCGCGGGAGGCGCGCCTATGTACAGCCTCTGGGAGAAACTCGAAAAGCGAGAGAAGGCGTCGCTGGTGGGCGTCTATGCGGCGTCGCTCGCGCTGGTGTGGACGCTGGGCTACGGCTGGGGACGCAGCAGCAGCGCGAGCAACCCGATGCACACGGCAGGCGTCGGCACGCAAGGCAGTGTGGAGGTGATTGATCTTAGCGAGCCGCCCAAGCCCGAGTCTGCGCCGACCGAGCCAACCGCGCCGACTGAGCCGACGCCCAGTGCAGAGGTGGTCGTGCATGTGTCGGGCGCGGTGAAGCGAGCGGGGGTGTATCGCCTTGCGCCTGATAGCCGAGTCGCCGACGCCATCGAGCAGGCAGGCGGCGCAACCGAATACGCCGACCTCGACGCGCTCAACCTCGCCGAACCGCTGCAGGACGGGCAGAAAATTCATGTGCCGCGCAAGGGTGAGGTCAGCCTGCCTACCGTCGCAAGCGTCGTATCGTCGCGAACGCCTCGGAGCGCGCCACAAGCCGCTGTCGCCGCCACGCAGTTCCCCATCAACCTCAACACCGCCACCGCCGAGCAACTGGAAGCCATTCCAGGCATCGGTCCCGTGCTGGCGCAGCGGATTATCGAGTACCGCCAGACGCGCGGCAGGTTCCAATCGGTCGACGAACTGCTGGAGGTGCGCGGGATTGGACCGAAGCGGCTGGAGAGCATGCGCCCGTATGTGACGGTCAGATAGGGGGCTACTCGCCCAGTACGCAAGTATGCGGGCGGTAGCCTGCACGCTCCGCCTCCTGCGCCGAGCGGAAGCGCGCCTGATTCTCTGGCTTGGGCAGCCCGCGGCAGTCGGGTCGGTGATACACCTTGCTGTTGCGGTTGCCGATGACCGTGCCGACGGCGGGCGCAGGCTTCGTGGGGACGGTCGGCTGCGTCGGCGCGGCGCGTGTGGTCGCAATCTGCAGTTTCTTGTCTGCGCCGAGGCGCATCACGATGTCGCCGTGCAGGTCGGTGCGGTAGACGCGCCTGCCCTGCAGCAGGGCGAGCGTCTCGCGGTGGGGATGCCCATAGCGGTTGCCCACGCCGACGGGAATCACCGCGACGGTCGGATTCACGCGATTCAGGAACGCGCGGTCAGTGCCGTTCTCTGCGCCGTGGTGGGCGACTTTCAGCACATCGGCGCGGAGGTTCGGGCGCGTCGTATAGAGTCGCGCGCGCCCCTCGCGCTCCAAGTCGCCTGTGAACAGCATGCTGCCCCCAGGCGCGTCAAGGCGCATCACGAGGCTATTGTTGTTCGGGTCGGAGCGCGTGCCTTTCAGCAGCGGCTCGCTCGGCGCAAGCACGCTGAGGCGCACATTCGGCGCGGGCTCCAGCGTCAGCCCGCGCCGCACGACGCGGAACTTGGGGCGCTTGCCGTCGGGCGACCGTGCGCCGCGCACTGCCAGCAGAAAGTCGCGGTACACGGGCGATTCGAACGGCATGCCGATGTCCCACACTTCCACCACAGGGAACGCTTTCAGCACCTGAATCAGCCCGCCGATGTGGTCGCTGTGCGGGTGCGTTGCCACGAGCCAGTCGATTTGCTGCACGCCCAGCCGATGCAGTTTGCCCACCAGCGCGGTGCCTTCGCTGGTCTCCCCGCCGTCGATGAGCATCGTCTTGCCGTTGGGGAAGGTGATGAGCGCACTGTCGCCCTGACCGACATCCAAAAACGCGACCTGCAGCACGCCTTGCGGGGCGGGTTCCAGTGCAGTTGTTGGCGCAGGCGCAGTGGGCGCAGTCGCCGTGCGCTTCGGCGGCGCACTGCAGGCGACCAGCGCCAGAATTAGTATTGTCAGTAGGCTTATGCCGACCGTGCGGGCGAAGTTTGTGAATTGCCCCCCTCCTGCAGGTTCCCCCCGCTTCGCGAGGGGAACCGAGCAAGGGCGCAGGTTCCCCCGCTTCGCGAGGGGAACCAAGTGAGGGCGCAGGTTCCCCCGCTTCGCGAGGGGAACCGAGCAAGGGCGCAGGTTCCCCCGTTTCGCGAGGGGAACCAAGTGAGGCGCGCCTGTTCGGTTCCCCCTGCGTGCAGGGGGAACCTGAAGGAGGGGGTCGCCAATCCGTTGCGTTTTTGTAAAGCGTGCCGCGTTAGTTCGCATTATGCCCAAGCGCATCGCCCTATTAAACCCTATCGGCTACCCCGCGCGCCCTGTGGCGTTGGCGATGTGCAGCGGCTGCAGCGCGGACGCCAGCACGCCGAAGCCAGGCGCGTAGAACACCGAGTCGGGCACGCCCGACACCGAGACGCCCGCCGCGTCGGTCAGGGTCTGCTCCAACTCCAGCAGCGTCGCGGGCTGAATCGCGTAGGGCAAGTGCGCCACCTCGCCGCGATAGAGTTCGCCACGACAGGCAGTGAACAGCGCGTACCGCTCCACCAGAAAATGCTCCAGCGTGTTCGGCTCCGTCTCGCGCGGCTCGCCGCTGAATTGGTAGCGCACGCGGGCATACGGACGCGGGCGCGTCTTGCGGGTCGTGCTGTAGGCGATTTCGTTGGGCGCGGGCATCTCCCACTCCATATGTGCATAGTGATACGGCAGTTTCCAGAGGCGTCGCGCGACCCACACGCCCAGCCGATGAGCCGCGTCAAGGCTGAAAAACCACACCCCGCGCTGCTCGCCATAGCGCACATAGGTACGGATGTTCGCTTCGGGGAAGTCGAGCAGTTTCGGGATGGGGGGTAGCCATACGGGGCGCACGCTCTCCATCACGAATGGCACAAAGCCGACCCACGCCGCGCCGTCATAGGTGTCTATCTGCAGCGGCTCAGGAATCAGCGGGCGCAGGTGCGACGCGGGCACGCGCCAATGGACGAACAGCAAGTGCTTCCAGCGCATGCTCAGCGCGGGACGCCACTCGCGTTCGCTCATCGGGGGCATTCCGTCTCGCTCAAGCGTAGCCATCGGCTCAGTTTGCCCCGCAATCGGGCAATAACCCAGTATACCCCCTCGACTGCCCAGACCATCGGCGGCAGGCTAAGGGGGCGGGTAAGCCAGCCGTAGCCGAGTTGCTCGCCGATAAACAGCACGGCGCGCCCGCTGCGCAGCACGCGCCCGTCAGCGGTAATCACATGCACGCCGCGCTGCAGGGCGTGTGGCGAGACGCGCTGCAACAGTTCGGGCGGCGCGCTTTGGAACGGCGCGATACGGAACCGACCGTGCGCGTCGCGCCGACGCAGCCGCGCCATCGACCACGCGCAGAAGTCGCACGCGCCGTCCCACAGCACCCAATGTACGGAGGCATCCATCAGGGGTTAATACGCGAAAAGGGCTGGCGCGGTTGCCAGCCCTTTGTTGACCTCTTGCGATGCGCGGCTTATAAAGCGCGACTTAGCGCACGCGGCGGCGCAGCCCCATCAGACCCGCCAACCCCGCGCCCAGCGCGATTAGGCTCGCAGGCTCAGGCACCCAGTCCTGCTCCACCAGCAGCAGCGACGCCGTGTCGAAGCCTGGCGCAGTGCCTCCGATGAACAGGATGAAGTTCTCGTAGACCGTCACATCGTTCGCGGGCGCGGCCAGAGTCACGGGAATGACATACGAACCTGAGCTGCTAATCGTGCCAGCATCGTCATACAGGATCGCGTTGTCCGAGTTGCGCACGACCTTCTTTTGCCACAGAATTTGGGCGTTGCCCTGTACGAACGCCGCGATGACAAAGTTAAAGCCTGTTAGGTTGCCGTCGCCTGGGCTTGGGGCAATCGAGTAGGTCGCGCTGAAGGTTCCGTTCGTGAAGTTAGTGCCGTCGCCGACCAGAATCGGGTTCGGCACGCCCGCAGCCGTCAGGAAAGTGACCTGGGGCAGGGGGTTATTAATCACCACTGCGGGCACACTGGTCGTCACTGCACCAGGGTTCAAGACCCCTGAGCTATTGATGATGCTAACCGTCCATGCGTGCGCTCCCGCAACCAGCGCCGCGCTCATCGCTACTGCATACAGTGTTCGTCGCATAGTATCCTCCTTTGCAGCGTGTGTGGCTCTTCAGCGCCGAAACCCTCTGGGCAATCAAGAGTCGGCACGGAGCCAATTCCACCTACAGCAACTTTTGTGCCAAACGCCGTAGAATTTCGGGAGATTGGAAGAATGGCTCGACAAACTTTCGCCCTCATCCCTGCGGCAGAGGGAGGGTTGCGCCGATTCTTGTGGGATGCTGAAGTGCGAGTTTCAGCGTCTGCGGAAGCCCAGCTTACGCACTCCGAATAGCGCACATAGTGCGGATATATGTCTCGGGGTAGCAAAGCAGAGTTGGAATAGGTGGTAGCCACGCGGAGCGTACAGTTATTACGCGAAAAGGGCTGGCGCGGTTGCCAGCCCTTCGTTGACCTCTTGCGATGCGCGGCTTATAAAGCGCGACTTAGCGCACGCGGCGGCGCAGCCCCATCAGACCCGCCAACCCCGCGCCCAGCGCGATTAGGCTCGCAGGCTCAGGCACCCAGTCCTGCTCCATCAGCAGCAGCGACGCCGTGTCAAATCCTGGCGCAGTGCCTCCGATGAACAGGATGAAGTTCTCGTAGACCGTCACATCGTTCGCGGGCGCGGCCAGAGTCACGGGAATGACATACGAACCTGAGCTGCTAATCGTGCCAGCATCGTCATACAGGATCGCGTTGTCCGAGTTGCGCACGACCTTCTTTTGCCACAGAATTTGGGCGTTGCCCTGTACGAACGCCGCGATGACAAAGTTAAAGCCTGTTAGGTTGCCGTCGCCTGGGCTTGGGGCAATCGAGTAGGTCGCGCTGAAGGTTCCGTTCGTGAAGTTAGTGCCGTCGCCGACCAGAATCGGGTTCGGCACGCCCGCAGCCGTCAGGAAAGTGACCTGGGGCAGGGGGTTATTAATCACCACTGCGGGCACACTGGTCGTCACTGCACCAGGGTTCAAGACCCCTGAGCTATTGATGATGCTAACCGTCCATGCGTGCGCTCCCGCAACCAGCGCCGCGCTCATCGCTACTGCATACAGTGTTCGTCGCATAGTATCCTCCTTTGCAGCGTGTGTGGCTCTTCAGTGCCGAAACCCTCTGGGCAATCAAGAGTCGGCACGGAGCCAATTCCACCTACAGCAACTTTTGTGCCAAACGCCGTAGAATTTCGGGCATTTGGGGGCAGTTCGCGCCAATATGGAACAATCGGTGTGGGGAGGCTGTGTGATGCTCTTTTTTGTGTGCATGGCGTTCGTGTGTGCGTATGCAGGGCTGCGATTGCGTGACCGCTGGCTCTGGGTGAACGCGGCGTTGTTTGTGGGTCTGGCAGGCGCGCCTTATCTAACGGGCGGGGCGCTCTGGGGCTGGTGGCTGGCGATAGGGCTTACGGCGTTGTGGGCGGCGCGGCGGGTTCCGACGCCTTGCCCTGCGCCCGCTCCACCGACTCCACCTGCCCATTACGCAGTCTGTAGACCGTATCACAGTAGCGCAGCATCAGAGGATCGTGCGTGACCAGCACGACCGCGCCGCTCCCGCGATGCTGTTCCAGTAAGTCCAGCACATGCAGCCCTGTGGCTTGATCGAGCGCGGCGGTCGGCTCGTCGGCGAAGATGACCTCTGGCTCCATCAGCAGGGCGCGCGCCACGCACGCCCGTTGACGCTCGCCGCCCGACAGCGCGGACGGGAAGCGATGCGCCTTGTCTGCCAGCCCTAACTGCTCCAGTAGCCATAGGGCGCGCTCGCGATAGGCGCGCACATCGGGCGCGCCGACCACCACATTCTCCAGCACCGTGAGATACCCCAGCAGGTACGGCTGCTGGAACACGAACCCGAACCGCTCGCGGCGCATCGCGCTGCGTTCGGCGTCCGACGCCTCCGTGTAGCACCGCCCGCGATAGCGCACTGCGCCGTGCGTGGGCAACTTTAGCCCGCTCAGCAGATACAGCAGCGAACTCTTGCCCGACCCTGACGGTCCCACAATCCCGACGAACTCGCTGGGGCGCACCTGCAGGCTCACCAAATCGACGGCGCGCACCTCGCGCTCGCCGTCGCGGTAAATCAGCGACGCGCCCTGCGCCTCAATCAGCACCTCTGGGTTCATGCTGTTTCGCCTGTCGGAGAGCGGTCAACACCTCGTCGCCGTGCGCGGCGGGCTTGACCTTCGTAAACACCTGGTGCACCGTGCCGTCGGGCGCAATCAGGTAAGTGATGCGATCCACGCCCCAGAACTCTTTGCCGTACATGTGCTTTTTGCGCCACGCGCCGTATGCCTCGCTTACCGCATGGTCGGTGTCCGCCAGCAGCGGGAACGGCAATTCGTATTTATCGGCGAATTTGCGGTGGCTCTGCACATCGTCCGCGCTGACGCCCAGCACGACCGCGCCCTCACGCGCAAGGTCGGTATACACATCACGGAACGAACACGCCTCTTGCGTGCAGCCGGGCGTCATATCTTTCGGATAGAAGTATAGCACCACCCATCGCCCTCGATAGTCGCTTAGGCGCACTGTGTTGCCCTGCTGGTCGGCAAGGCTGAAATCGGGGGCCGCTGTACCACTCGTTAGGATAGCCATAGCACGCCAATTATACCGTCTGGTCGGGTATAATCACGCTGCGCAATCGCGCGACAGGAGGCCAAAACAATGACACGAGTGTTTCGAGCAACGCTGCTAACGGCGTGCGCGCTGCTGAGTCTGAGCGCGGCAATCGCACAGGAATACACCCTCAAGTTGAATGTCAAAGAGGGCGACACCTTCAAGTACCGCATGTCGATGGAGATCGACTTCGGCGGACAACTTGTGTTTGTAACTACCACTGTTACAAATAAGGTGCTGAAAGTGGAGGAGAACGGGAACACCCAGATGGAGTCGGCGTCGAGTGAGATGGTCGTCAAGTTTGGCGACCAAGAAATGCCTCAGCCAGCCTCCCCAGCGACCAAGATGACCTTCAAGCCCAATGGCTCCGTTGCGAAAGTAGAGGGCGGCGACGGTATGATGCAGCAGATGAACGCCTCGCAGATGGTCTACCCCGAGAAGCCCATCAAGGTCGGCGACAAGTGGAGCGAGACGGTCAAAAATGCTGTGGGCGAGCTGAAGATCGACTACGAGTTCGTTGGCGTGGAGAAGGTCGGCGACACAGAGACGGTCAAAATTAAGATGACGGCTCGCTCGGTCAATGCCAAAGAAGGGGAAGGCTACAGCGCAGACGGCTTCAACTGGATAGACCCCAAAACGGGCATGCTCGTCAAGATGGAGACTCGCATCAAGGGCATGCAGGTCGAAGGCGCGCCGATGCCCATCGACGGCACACTGAAGATGGAACTGGTGAAGTAATCCTCTGTTGCTTAGCCATCCACGCGCAGTAGGGAGCCGATTCGCCCCTGCTGCGCGTGTACGAGTAGGTATAATTCCTTCGCATGGCGACGCAGACGGCAACCGCCCAACCCAAACGCAAACCACGCACCAAACGGAAGGCGGAACCAACACCGCTTCCCGAACACATTCGCGCGTCGCTGGAACGCCTACAACAACTCAAACTACCCTCAGGAGACGGAGACCGAATGGAATCGGATTGGCATGTCGTCAGCATCACACTCCTCGACGAACTCGTCCGCAACCACCTCGGCACACCCACCCACTACTTCTGCGGCGGCAACATGTTCATCTACTACAGCCTCGAACAAGCTGAAGAGATCGAACAGTATGTGGAAGCCGAAACTCCGAAACGCAAGCCGCGCTTCAAGGGTCCTGACTTTTTCCTTGTGAAGGATGTGGACGGCACGAAGCCGCGCGAGAGCTGGGTGGTGTGGAACGAGGACGGGCGGTATCCCGACTTAGTGGTGGAGTTTGTTTCGCCGTCCACGCGCGGGAAGGATGTGGAAAAGAATGCGCAGTTTTACGCGAAGGTGTTTCGTGTGCCTGAGTATTTTTGGTTTGACCGTCGGCGTGGGGAGTTGGTGGGGTATCGGCTGGTGGGTCGGGAGTATGTGCGGATAGAGCCCGACGCGCGGGGTTGGTTGTGGAGCGAGGTGTTGGGTGCGTATGTGGGTGTGTGGCGTGGGGAGTATCGTGGTCGTGTGTGGTCGTGGTTGCGGTTGTGGGATAGTGCGGGAGAGTTGGTGTTGACGCGGGAGGAGCGAGAGGCGCGGGAACGTGCGGCGCGGGAGCAGGCAGAGGCACGCGCGGAGCAAGCCGAGGCGCGCGCCGAGCAGGCGGAGGCGCAAGCCCAGCGAGAGCGGGAGCGTGCGGAGCGGGAACGCGCCGAGCGCGAACGCCTGCAAGCCGAGTTGGAGCGTCTGCTGGAGCGATTGCGTCAGCAGGGCGTCATCAGCGAAGACGAGCCGCAACCCTAACGCCGCCGTTTCGGTACAATTAACGGCATGCTGGACTACCGACTCCTGCGCAGTGAACCCGACACGGTGCGCGACGCGCTCCTAAAACGCGGCGACGCGACCGACCTCCTCGACGAGTGGCTAGCAATCGACCAGCGCTGGCGCGAGACGACCACCCAAGTGGAGACCCTCACCGCCGAGCAGAACCGCGTCTCCAAAGAGATCCCCCTGCGCAAAAAAGCGGGCGAGGACGCCGAGCCGCTGCTGGAGCAACTGCGCAGCCTCAAGGCGCAGATCGAGCAACTGGAACACGAGCGGCGCACGCTGGAGGCGGAACGCGAGGCGAAACTGCTGCTGTTCCCGAATATTCCCCACGCCACGACGCCCGTCGGCAACGACGCGAGCGAGAATGTCGAGGTGCGGCGGGGCGGGCAGCCCCACCCGATGGCGTTCGAACCCAAGCCGCACTGGGAACTGGCGGAATCGCTGGGTCTGATTGACTTCGAGCGCGGCGCGAAGGTCGGCGGCAGCGGGTTCCACTTCTACACAGGACTCGGCGCACGGCTGGAGCGCGCCCTCATCAACTTCATGCTGGACTTGCACACACGCGAACACGGCTACACGGAGGTCTTCCCGCCGTTTCTGGTGCGTCCTGAAGTGATGGTCGGCACGGGGCAACTGCCCAAGTTCGAGGAGGAGATGTATCGCTGTGCGGACGACCCGCTGTATCTGATCCCGACCGCCGAAGTGCCCGTGACGAACCTGTACCGCGAGGAGATTCTGTCGGCGGAGCAGTTGCCGATATACTTGGCGGCGTACTCGCCATGTTTTCGGCGCGAGGCGGGCGCGGCGGGCAAAGCCACGCGCGGGCTGCTGCGCCTGCACCAGTTCAACAAGGTGGAGTTGGTCAAGTTCACGACGCCCGAAACCTCCTACGAGGAACACGAGCGACTGCTGCGCGACGCCGAGACGGTGCTTCAACGGCTGGAGTTGCCCTACCGCATCGTCGCGCTTTGCACGGGCGACTTGGGCTTCGCCGCCGCCAAGTGCTATGACCTTGAGGTCTGGGCGCCAGGCGTGCAGATGTGGCTGGAGGTGTCCTCGTGCAGCAATTTTGAGGCGTTCCAGGCGCGGCGGGCGAACATCCGCTACCGCCCCGAGCCGACCGCCAAGCCCGAGTTCGTGCATACGCTGAACGCTTCGGGTGTGGCGACCCCGCGCCTGATGGCGGCGATTCTGGAGAACTACCAGCAGGCGGATGGCAGCGTCGTGATCCCCGAAGCGTTGCGCCCCTACATGGACGGCGTGAGCGTCCTGACCCCGTAGAGCCGATGCGTTGGTTGCTGTGGCTGTGCGTACTGGCGGCGCTGATTGACCTGCGCGCGTTCGGCTTGACCGACCTCGATGAGGGGTTTTACGCCTCCGTCGCGTGGGAGATGCGCCAATCGGGCGACTGGCGCACGCCGACTTTCTTGGGCGAGCCGTGGTTCGAGAAGCCCCCGCTGCTGTATTGGCTGATGCTGGGCAGCATGCGCGTGTTCGGCGAGAACGAGTTCGCGCTACGGTTGCCGTCCGCCTTGATGTACGCGCTGACTCTCGCGTTGCTGGCGTGGTGGGGCAATCGGCGGCTGGGGCAGGGCGCGGGGAGTTGGGCGGCGCTGCTGTTCGCGCTTGCGCCGCTGAGCCTGATTCTGGCGCGGCTGGCGATTACCGACATGGCGCTGGCGTTTTTCCTGACGGTGGCGGTGATTGCGCTGTGGGAGGCGCGCGGGCTGGGCTGGAGCCTGATTGGTGGCGTCGCGTTGGGGCTGGCGTTCCTCACCAAAGGACCCTTCGGGCTGGGGCTGGTGGGGCTGCTGTATGGGTGGAACGCTCAGATGCTACACGCGCGGGGCTTGCGCTTCCGCTGGGTGCTGTTCGCGCTGGGCGTCGCGCTGCTGACCGCGCTGCCATGGTATGTCGGGGTCTACCTGCAGCATGGCGCGGCGTTTTTCAACGAGTTCGTGGTCAAGCAGAACCTGCTGCGCTTCGCGGGAGGCGACACGGCGCACTCGGTGCTGCCGCTGATTCAGCGCGGGGATGTGGGCAGCGTGCTGGCAGGCGTTGCGGTGTACCTGCTGTTTTATGTCGTGGTGCTATGGCTGGGCGGGCTGTCGATGGCAGGCGGGGTGAGCGTGCTGTGGGCGCGCGAGGACAACCCGCTGCGGCTTTATCTGCGTCGCTGGGCGTGGCTAGTGTTCGGGCTGTTCACGCTGAGTTTCACGAAGTTGCCTGCATACATCTTCCCGATGTTCCCTGCGTTGGCGTTGCTGGTGGGGGCGCGCATGGCGCAGGGGCGGGTTCTCTATACCCCCACCCCAGCCCTCCCCGCGGGCGGGGAGGGAGCCGAATCGCCTCCCCCGTTTACGGGGGAGGTAGGGAGGGGGGCGAAATCCCGTGCGTCTACCCGACGATTGCTGACCGTTGCGAGTTTAGCGCGGAGCGCAGGCACACTGGCAACTGTGTTAGGCGCGGCGGTGTGGGCGGGTGTCGCGCTGTATCGTCCGCTTTGGGAAGGCGCGCCGTGGGGAATTGCGCTCGCGCTGGGGATGCCGCTGGCGATGCTCGCGATGAATCGACCCGTCGCGCCGTCGTGGATGCGGGGGGTGGGCGCGCTCGCACTGCTGCTTGGCTGGAACGGCGCGCTGACGGGCTATGACCGCCTCGCGTTGCGCCCTGTGCGCGAGCTTGCGCTCAAGCCTCCGCCCTACCGCACGCTGCTCCTGTACCGTGTGAACCCTGGCTACCCCAGCCTGCAGTTTTATCGGCGGGGCGCGTACATGCCCGTCGGCGACCCCGCAACGGCGCAGGCGCAGATGACCCAAACGGGCGCGTACTGCCTCACGACCGACCCCGATTTCGGCGGCGAGTCGGCAATCCGCATCGGGCAAGCGCAGGCGATGGGACGCGCGTTCTATCTCTTTGCGCCAAAGTATACGCAGAGCCAACAGAAGCCGCCCTAAGCCTGCTGTAGACATCCAGAGCCGTTGCTTGCCTTTCCGAAGTGTCGGGGATGAAATTTGCTCCCAAATTGCCCCAAAATCCCCGTTTTTGCGCCCAAACACTTGACACGGCGCGCGAGCGTGTGCTATAATTCGTCGGTTCGCACGCTCGGAGCGCGACGACGCTCGCCACAGTGTCGGGGGAACCCTCTCACAGCGAACCGCCAGCCGATTGTTGCAGAAAACGCCGTACACGCGGCGATTGCGTCGCGTCTGCACGGCAGCGCATGCGCGATTTCGCGTGTCTGCGCGTGAATTACGCAATAATCAATCAAAAAACTAAGGAGGTGAACCGCTATGCTGATTCAAACGGTCAAGAACCTGCTTTTGGAGCAGAATCTGGATGTTCTTAAGGCGTTGCTGCGTGAGGCGAAGGTAGACGCGGTTGCTCAGTGCCTGCGCGAGTTGTCGCCGCGTGAGCAGGCGCTGCTGTTCCGACTGCTGGACAAGGAGCGCGCCCTGCAGGTGTTCGAATCGCTGGCGCGCAGCGAGCAGAGCGACTTGGTGCACGCGATGGACGACCCCGACCTGATTCGGCTGGTGGAGAGCATGGAGCCTGACGAGCGGGTGGCGTTGTTCGAGGAGTTGCCCGCGAAGGTCGCCAAGCGCGTGCTGCTGGAGGTCAGCCCCGAGGTGCGCCAGTCGATGAGCCTGCTGCTGGGCTACCCTGAGGGTTCGGCGGGGCGCGTGATGAACCCAAACTACTTGGCGTTGCCTGCCGACACGCCCGCGCACGAGGCGTTGCAACGACTGCGCGAGTCGCCGCTGGACCCCGAGCATTTGGAGATGGTGTTGGTGTTGGGCGAGGGGCGTCAGTATCTGGGCTATGTGACGGCGACGCAGTTGCTCAAGGCGCCGCCAGGCGCGCCGCTTCGGATGCTGGTTAGCGACGCGCCCGCCGCCGTCTCCGCCTACGACAACCAAGATAAGGTCGCCGAGATGTTCCTGCGTCGGCAGTATCCGCTGATTGCCGTCGTGGACATGGAGGGGCGACTGGTCGGCGCGATTGACGCCGAGCGCGGGCTGGAACTGGTCGAGGAGAGCGAGGCGCAGCGGCTGACCGTGTTCGGCGGCACGGTCGCGGTCGGCGGTCCCGATGTGGACATCGTGCAATCGCCGCTGGCGCGCGTGTTCAAGGCGCGTATCTTCTGGCTGATTGTGCTGACCTTTTTCGGGGTCGTCACCTCCACCTTCGTGGCGGAGCAGGAGGAGTTGCTCTCCCGCGCGATTGTGTTGGCGGCGTTCATCGCGCCGATTATCGATATGGGCGGCAACACGGGTAGCCAGTCGGCGACGCTGGTGATTCGCGCGATGGCGTTGGGGCAAGTGCGCTTGCGTCTGCGCGACTTTCTGTTCATTCTCAAGCGCGATGTGCCTGTGGCGCTGGCGATGGGCATCGCGATTAGCGTGCTGGAGGTGGTGCTGGCGTACTTCTCCAAAGGCGTCGGCAGCGATGTGTTGCTGGTTGTCGGCTTGGCGATGCTCACCGTGACGATTGTGGGCAGCCTGATTGGCGTCGGGCTGCCGTTCGCGGCGCGGCGGTTGGGCTTTGATCCCGCCACGCTCAGCGGTCCCGTGATTACTTCGGTGATGGATCTGGCGGGCGTGATGATTTACTTCGGCTACGCCTACTGGTTCCTCAGCGACCTGATCAAGCAGTAATCCAGACGATGCGGGGGCGTGGGTTGTGCGTCCCTGCGCCAAGCGAAGGAGGTTATGGCGATGATGATGCATCTGCCGATGATGGTGAACCTGCTGACCGCGCTTGGGTTGGGCGTGCTGATTGGCGTCGAGCGTCAGTGGCGTCAGCGGGCGGCGGGCTTGCGCACGAACGCGCTGGTGGCGGTCGGCTCGGCGGCGTTTGTGGCGTTGGCGACGGTCGTGGAGGGCGAGAACAGCCCGACCCGCATCGCGGCGCAGGTGGCGTCGGGGATTGGCTTTTTGGGCGCGGGCGTGATTTTGCGCGAGGGCGCGGGCGTGCGCGGACTGAACACCGCGGCTACCCTTTGGGGCGCGGCGTCGGTCGGCGTGCTGGCAGGCTCGGGCTACCCGCTGCTGGCGACCGTCGCCGCGGTGCTGGTGATTCTCAGCAACATCCTGCTGCGCCCGCTCGCGCACCGAATCGATCGCGTCAGTGCAGGCGCGAACGAACTGGAGTTGTGCTACACCTTGCGCTTGGTGTGCCAGCAGGCGAACGAGTTGCACATCCGCGCGTTGCTGGTGCAAATGCTGAGTGCGGGACCGTTGATTCTGCGCAGCCTGCACAGCGTGGACATCGAAGGCTCCGATCGGGTGCGTGTAGAGGCGGAGGTGGTCGCTCAGACGCCTGCGCACGCCGCGCTGGAAGAGGTTGTGGCGCGCCTGAGTCTGGAATCGGGCGTCTCGGCGGTCAGTTGGGAAGCCGCTATCGAGAGCGACTGAAGTCAAGAGAATGTCTGTGCTGTGGTGAAGTGTGATTCGGCAATTGGTATCAAAACCCCCTCGCCCGCTTGCAGGCGAGGGGGTCGGGTGTCGCAGCCTTGCGCGTCCATGCGATTACTTTTTGGTGATGCGCCGTGCGCCGACATAGCGTTGATGGTAATAGCCTGAGGTGAGCGAATCGATGCGCACGCGCCCCCGCGCGCTGGAAGCATGCACAAACTTCCCGTTGCCGATGTAGATGCCCACATGCGAGATTCGGCGTCCGCGCGTGCGGAAAAAGACCAAATCGCCGGGGCGCAGTTCGTTGCGGCTCACGGGCTTGCCCACACGGTACTGCGCGGCGGAGTTGTGCGGGAGACTAATGCCGTGCTGCCGATAGATATAGGATGTGAAGCCCGAGCAGTCGAATCCGCGTGCGCCGCTGGCGCCGTAGCGGTAGCGCGTGCCCAGATACTTCAGCGCACGACGCACCACGGTCGGCTGACCATCGGCAACCGTCGAGGCGTCCGCCGTTGCTGGCGTTTTGGAGGCGGTCGGTTGCGACTTGGTTTGTGCCGTGCGCGACGCTGACGCGCGCGCGGGGCGAGGAGCAGGCTTCCGATCTGTAGTCCGCTTCGCTACTTGCTTTCGTGTTTGCGGGGGCTGGGTCGGGCTGAGGTACTTGGCAAGCACCCAGCCTGTTGTGCCGCTCTGAAGCCGAATGCGGCTCCAGTCGCCCTGACGCCCCAGCACCTGCACCTTCGTCCAGCGATCGACGAGGGTGATGCGCTTGGCGTCCGTTGATGGCGCGGTACGGATATTGACCCGATCGGTATTGAGTTCCGCCCAACCCGATGCGGGGGCGGCGGGTTGAGCCGTGCGCTGCGCCGACGCTGCTGCGTTGCCCGTGACGGGGATTTTGATTTGGTCGCCCACCTGCAGCGCGTGCGGGTTGCGCAAGTTGTTGACCTTCAGCAGGTCGGGCAGGCGCAGTCCGTGCTTGTGAGCGATGGTGTAGAGCGAGTCGCCCGGTTGCACGGTGTAAGTGATGGTTCGCTGCGCCGAGGCTGCGACGATCAGGCTCACGAGCGGGGCAATCAACCCCAAGCGTACTATGTTTGCCATAGTTCCCTCCTTGGTGATAGTCTCGTGCCCTGCGACCTCGGTCGCAAAGCGGGGGCAGTATACCCCATTTTGGCGGGGGGTGTCAACCCCTGAAGGGCGCCCCTGCCCGCGCAGGTATACTTAGGGTATGCCGCAGGGCGCGTCAGGGAGGGCGAAGCGGAGCATCGGCATAGGCGTCTGCGCCTTACTGGTGGGCTTGGCTGCCTGCGCACGATTCCCCGATACCCCCACAACGGGCGGCGTGCGCCGAATCGTGGTAGAGGTGCAGGTCGCAGGGCGCATCCGACCCGACTATCACTACTTCGTGCTGTTCAACCTCAGCAACGACCCGACCGGTCAGGCGGGACCCGTGCCTGTGGTTGCGCCGCCGTGGGGCAACGGCTTCGCGGCAGGCGCGTTCACGCACTTTATGCGCTACGACACCCTGCAGCCCGCGGGCGGCTACGCGCTCTATCGCGTCGTGCCCAACACGAACCTGTCGGTGTTCCAGTATCTGGGCGCGCCGCGCTTCAGCGAACCCGTCGCCGCCGACAGCAACCGCCTGCGCTTCGAGATTGATCTCACGCAGTTCATTCCCAACCCCGTCGACGCGGCGCAACTGCAATTCATCCAACTGAACATCCTTGCGACCGACCGCATTCCGTTAGACCCGAACGACCCGACGCGCAAGGTGGTGGACGCGCTGGGCGACCCGAACTTGGGCGTGAGCCAGTACCTGAACCTGCGGATTGACCAGAACCGCATCGTGCGCAACGCCGACACGAATTTGGAGCCGCGCGGGGACGCGCCCGACCCCGATTTGGACATCGTGGACTGGCGGGTGGAGGTGCGCGCGTTATGAGCCAGCCGTCGCAGGGGCTGTCGCGGCTGGAGATTGCGCGGGGCTTGCGCTGGGCGAACTGGGACGCGGTGTTTTTCACGCTGTTTGTCGCGCTGACTTCGGGCGCGTTCCAAATCGGCTTGGCGCGTGCCTTCGGCGCGAACGACCTGTGGATTGGGATTATCACCTCCGTGCCGTCGCTGGCGGGCGCGCTGCAGATTCTGACGGCGTACCTCGCCGACACCGCGCCGAGCCAGAAGCGGCTGGTAATCCGCTACGCCTTCTACTCGCGCCTGCCGTTTGTGGCGATTGCGCTGCTGCCGTTCCTGAGCGACTCCGCACCGCGCCTGCAACTGTTCGCGGGACTGCTGATACTGTCGGCGGTGCTGGGGTCGTTTGCGGGACCCGCGTTTCTGGCGTGGCTGAGCGCGTTGGTGCCGCCCGACTATCGGGGGCGGTACTTCGGCAGGCGCAACATGATTTTGGGGCTGGTGTCGGCGGCGTCCGCGCTGCCCCCAGCGATTTTTCTGGATCAGGCGGTCAAGTACCAGCGGTTCTCGGAAGCGATTGCGTTCGCGGTGCTGTACGGGCTGGGCGCGGTGTTTTTGTTCCTGTCGCTGTGGGCACTAGGCAAGATGCCTGAACCGCCCCGCACACCTGCGGAAAGTCGCGGGCTGCGCGGCGTCTGGGCGTTCTATCGCGAGCCGTTCCGCACCCGCAACTTCCGCTCGCTGCTGGGGTTCAACACCTTTCTGGTGTTCGGGCAGATGTTCGCGGGGCAGTTCTTCACGGTCTACATGCTGGAGCAGATTCGCATGCCCTACCTGATGGTGCAGGTCGCGGGGCTGATTGCCGCGCTGTTCAGCAGCGTGGCGATGCCTGTGTGGGGCTACCTGGCGGACAAGTTCGGCAACAAGCCGCTGTTGGTGCTGTCGCTGTGGGGCGTGGTGTTCCTGCCGTATTTGTGGTTCCTGACCGACCCTGAGCGGTATGTGTGGAGCGTCGGCGTCATCTTCTTCATTCAGGTGCTTGCGGGTTCGCTGTGGGCGGGTGTGGGGCTGACGCAGTTCAACTTGAATGTAGCAGTTGCGCCTCCAGAGCAGCGGGCGGTCTACATGGGCGCGTTGAGCGCGATTGTGTCGCTGATGGGCGGTCTGGCAGCGTTTGGCAGCGGCGCGCTGATGGAGGCGATGAAGTCGTATGTGCCTGACCCGACGCGCTTTTTTGTGCTGTTTGCGATGGCGTCGCTGTTTCGGCTGCTGGCGTTGCCGTGGCTGCGGGCGATTCGCGAGCCGCAGGAGCGCTCCACGCGCTATGTGCTGTCGCAGTTGCGGGCGTCGGCGCGTCCGCGCGGGTGGCGCGCGATGCGCCAATTGCGGGGTCAGGCGGATGTCGCCACGCGCCTGAACGCGATTCGCACCTTGCTGGAAGAGAAGACGCCGCTGGCGGTGGAGGAGTTGACCGCCGCGCTGCACGACCCAATCCCCGAAGTGCGTCGCGAGGCGGCGCGTGCGCTGGGCGCGATTGGCGACCCGCGCGCCGTGCCCGCGCTGATACGCGCGTTGCAAGACCCCGCGAGCGACCTGGTGCTGGAAGCGGCGGACGCACTGGGCGCGATTGGCAGCCCCGACGCGACCGACGCGCTTGCGCCGATGCTGGAAGCGGAGCGTGTCGAGGCGCGCATCGCCGCTGCGCAAGCCCTGCGCCGTATTGCCGACCCGCGCGCGCTGCCCGCCCTGATGCAACGGCTGGAACATGCGCCCGGACCGCTGGAGCAGGCGACCCTGCTGGAAGCCGTCGCCGCCGCGCTGGAACGCGCCGAACCCGACGCCCTGCACGACGCGATAGACCCGCACGCGCTCACGCGCTGGCTGGAGTCGGAGCATCCGAGCGTGCGGGCGGATGCTGCGCTCGCGCTGGCGAGCCTGCCCGCCGACCCGTCGCTTGCGCCGTCGTTGCGCCTGCGCCTGCAGCAGGAGACCGAGCCAGCGGTGCTGGCGGCGTTGGCGCGCGCGCTGGCGCAGCACGGCGACGAGACCGACATCGCGCCCCTGCTGCAGCGGATGGCGCACGCCGAGTCGCCGCTGGCGCGCCAGCAAATCGCGCTCAGCGTTGCGCGCCTGATGGGACGCTACGACTCGCTCTACACGCTGCTGACCGCCGACGAGCCGCGCCGCGACCGCCTGATTGAGAAAGCGCTTGCCATGCGCCTGCGCGAGAAACCCGAACTCTCGGACGCGCTGCGCGCCTACGCCTATGGCGACTACGGCTCCGCGCTACAAATCCTGCGCCACGCAATGCCGCGCCACCCGCGCCTGCAACAACTCGCCCGCGCGCCTGATTGCTTGGAATCGTGGCTGCTGGCGGTGAGTGTGATTTGATTTTTCGTTCAGGCTTCACGCTTGCCCCCCTCCTTCAGGTTCCTGATAAGGGTACATCGCTTGGGTTCGCTGTGTGCAGGGTACGCCTACTTTTTGCCCTCACCCTCACAGCCCCTCTCCCACAGCGTGGGAGAGGGGTGAGCCGCGCGCTGACCTGTTTAGAGTGCTGAAGCTTCAGCGTAGGCGGAAGCTCCGCTTCAGCACTCCAAACGATGTCCCGCGTGTGGGAGAGATACCCACAGAAGCTCGCCCTCTCCTGTGCAGGGGAACTCACGCAGTGTACCCTTACCCGCACCCACCCTTGGGGGTGAATGCTACGCCGGGGGCTACGTCGTGTACGTTGAGCTGCTCATGTTTCAACGGGCACCCACCCTTGGGGGTGAATGCTACTGCAATACTACGATAAGTTGATGAGGCAAACAATGTTTCAACGGGCACCCACCCTTGGGGGTGAATGCTACGCAGCGCGCCTGGCGCACCCGCGCAATAGCTAAGGGTGCGCGCCCTCGTTTCAACGGGCACCCACCCTTGGGGGTGAATGCTACCGGAGGCGGGGGGCACGCCGCTGGGCGCGAACCACCCGCTAGTTTCAACGGGCACCCATCCTTGGGGGTGAATGCTACCACTTAGCGTGTGGGCGGGGCTTGGGTACCCGGGTGCCCGTTTCAACGGGCACCTACCCTTGGGGGTGAATGCTACTCCGAAGTGGGTGACCACTTTGGGTCGGGGATAACATGGCTGTTTCAACGGGCACCCACCCTTGGGGGTGAATGCTACAGCGCTGCGCGGAACTCGATACGGTCGTCGTATCGGTGAATGAAGTTTCAACGGGCACCCACCCTTGGGGGTGAATGCTACGGTATTGCTCTGTTGCGAAGAGGGTTTCCGCACCCTGCGGGGAAGCCAAGCAGGGGCGCGCACAGGTTCAACCACCTCGGCGCATGAGCAGGGGTCTGAGGATAGACAAGCTTCTTCGCAACAGAACACTACGGTATAGTCTACCTCATCACAACCCCCCTTTGTCAAGGGGTCGACGCACTTCTTAACATTTCCCCACGATTTTGAACTCAACGCTTTGCGCGAACCTCGGCGCGATTTGAACTCAAGGGCGATTTTGGGGGAGGTTCGCGCAAAAAGTGTGTTTCGGTGGCGGGGGCGGTGTGGGGCGTTTTTTGGGGCGTTTTTGAGTTCAAAATTGGGCAGCGTTTTGGGGGTAGTGTAGGGTGTGTTTTGGGGGTGAGTTCAACTGTTTAGCGTGGCTAACTATTGCGCGAAGGTCGGTAGACATTTGATTTGAGTTCAAGGGGTTGGGGGGTTCGCGCAATAGTTAGCGTGGCTAAGGGATTGAGGCGGTTTGAGTTCAGCGGTTCGCGGGTTAAATTTGAAGTCGTGATTGAAGTTTGGTCGCGGGTGGGGTTTTTGGGTGGGGGGTTCGCGCAATCGTTAGCGTGGCTAAGGATTTGGCGGTGCGGGTTGGCAGGAGTCGCGGCGCGCGCGTTGAATATCTGCAGGCGATGAAGACTGCGGTCATCCTGTGCGCAGGGCACGGGGCGCGCTTTTGGCCCTACAACGAGGTGCGCCACAAGGCGGCGACGCCCATCATGAACCGCCCGAATGTGCGCCGACTGGCAGAGTCGCTGCGACAGGCGGGCGTCGAGCGGCTGATTGTGGTCGTCGGCGTGCATGAGGCGTCGGTGCGCGCCGCGCTGCACGACTTCGAGTTGCCCGTCGCGTTCATTCGCCAGAACCCGCCGACGGGCACGGCGTATGGGGTGCTGAGCGCGCTGCCGCTGATTGGCGACGAGCCGTTCCTTGTGGCTTACGGCGACATCGTCACCCCGCCTGAAACGGTGCGCCGCTTGGTGGAGGCGTTTCAGGGGTCGGGCGCGCTGGCGGCGGTCGTGGCGCAGCCCTACTTGCCCGAACACGACCCGCGCGACTGGATTGGCGCGGTGGTGCATCAGGGACGCCTGCGGCGCATCGAAGGGCACAGCGCGGACACGAACTACCGACTCGGCGGGCTGTATGCGTTCCAGCCCCACATTCGCGACGCGCTGAACGCCCATCCGGGGCTGATGACCAGCGTGCCCGTCGGCGGCATGCCCCCGCTGGAAGCCGAACTCGCCCAAACCCTGCAGACGCTGCTGGAACAGGGACAGGACATCCCCTTCGTGGAGCCTGCGGGCTTTCTGGTGGATATGGACAAGCCGTGGCACCTGTGGGAGGCGAACGCCCGCTGGCTGGAGTACGAGGCGAGCCGACTGGAGAGCGACCGCATTAGCAAGACGGCGCAGATTGACGACTCCGCCGAAATCTACGGCAAGGTCGTGGTAGAAGACGGCGCGGTGATTGGCAAGCGCGTGGTGATCCGTGGCAACTGCTTCATCGGGCGCGAGTCGCACCTGACGAACGGCGCGATGCTGATGGGCAGGACGGCGATTGGCGCACGCAGCCACCTGCGCGACTACTGCCACCTGTCGGGCGCGACGGTGGTCGGCAACGGCTGTATCGTCGGGCACGGCGCGGAGATGGACGGCGTGATGCTGGACGGCAGCTTCCTGTTCCACTACTGCGAGATTATGGGCGTGGTGGGGCAGCGGGTGGACATCGGCGCGGCGACCGTGTGCGGCACGCTGCGCTTCGACGACGGCGACACGATGCACACCATCCGCGGGCGACGCGAGCGACCCGACTTCGGCGCGAACGGCGCCTACTTCGGCGACTTCTCGCGCACAGGCGTCAATGTCATCACCATGCCCGGCGTCAAAATCGGCGCGTACTCGTGCGTCGGCGCAGGCATCGTGGTCTACGAGGACATCCCCAGCCGCAAACTCGTGCTGCTGAAGCAGGAGTTGGTCTACCGCGACTGGGGACCCGAACGGTACGGCTGGTGATGCACCGCTTCCTGCTGGCGCTGGTGGCGACGGGGATTGGGCTGTTCGCGCTGATCAAGCCCGTGCATATCGACGATACGGTTGTGCTGCATGTGGCGGCGAATATTTTGCGCGACCCGTTGCGTCCGTTTGCGGGCGAGTTTTTCTGGCTGGAGGCGCCGCAACCGCTGGCGAAGGTGACGACGAACCCGCCGCTGGTGAGTTATTGGCTGGCGCCGTGGATTGCGCTGACGGGCTATCGCGAGTGGGTGTTGCACCTGTCGTTTGCGCCGTTTGTGGCGTTGCTGATGTGGGGCATGCATCGGTTGGCGACGCGCTGGCTGGGGGCGGAATGGGCGTGGTGGGCGGTCGGCTGGCTGATGCTGTCGCCTGCCGTGCTGCCGGGGATGAACCTGATGCGCGATGTACCTGCGCTGGCGTTGTTGGTGGGCGGGCTGGCGTGCTGGGTGGAGGGTCTGGAGCGTCGGCAGGCAAGGTGGCTGTTGGCGGGCGCGCTGCTGGTCGGGCTGGCGGGGCTGGCGAAATACACCGCGCTGATTGGGCTGCCGCTGGTCGCGCTGTATACTGTGCTACGGCGGGCGTATGGCGCGTTGGGCTGGCTGACGCTTGCGCTTGCGCCGATTGCGGGCTGGTCGGCGTTGAACCTGTGGGCGGACGGCGCGGTGCATCTGCTGTATCTGTGGCAGGAGCGTCGGGGCAGCGCATCGCTGGGAGCGAAGTTGCTGCCAGGCATCGTCGGGCTGGGCGCAAGCACGCTGTTATGGCTGGGCGTCGGGCAGCGGTTCAAAGCCGCGCTGGGGGACGGCTGGCGGTGGAAGGTCGCGCTGCTGGCGTTGGCGGTTGCAGGTGTGGTGGGGTGGTATCGCCTGCAGTTCGCGGGTCAGCCGATGTACCTGCAGTCGCTGCTGTGGCTGGTCGCGGGCGTGATTGCGCTGGGGTTGGCGGCGGGGGTGGGGGCTGGGCAGGATGTAGGGGCACGGCATGCCGTGCCCCTACGAGCGGGTGATGAGGACGCAGGAGGTGTAGGGGCGCACGGCGTGCGCCCTGTCATTCCCCATCGCCCGCGTGCGGGAGAGGGGGACACAGGGGGTGAGGGCTACAAAACCATCGCCCTCTTCCTCCGCATCTGGCTGCTGGTCGCGCTGGCGGCGGCGGTGTGGGGCGTGCCGTTTCAGGCGATGCGCCATTTGCTGTACGCGCTGCCGCCGCTGATCCTGATACTCACGCCGTGGGCGGGCAGGAACGCGCCGTTGCTGGTGGCGCAGGGCGTGCTGTGTCTGGCGGTCATCGCGGCGGACTACGACTACGCGGTGCGCTACAAGCGGGGCGCGGCGGTGTATGCCGAACTATTCGCGGGCGAGCGCGTCTGGTACGCGGGGTCGTGGGGCTGGATGTTCTACGCCGAGCAGCACGGCTTCCGCAAACTGTTGCCCAACGGCGCGGGTCTGCAGCGCGGCGACATCATTATCATCCCCGAGCGCGTCTACAAGGGCAAGATGCCCCCCAACCTGCACAAGCACTTGGTGCTACTGGACGAGACGCCCTGCTACCCGCTGACGCCGCTGCGCACGATGGACTTTCGCGGAGCCGCCTACTACGCGCTGATTCGCACGAACGCGCCGTTCCGCTTCACCCTGCAGCGGGACGAGCCGCTGGAGATTCGCCGCGCCTACCGATGGATGCCCCCACGCTGAGCCTGATTGCGCCGTTGCACAACGAAGCGCCGAACCTGCCGCGCCTGCTGGAGGCGTGCGCCGCCGCGCTGGAGCGCACGGGCGAATCATGGGAGATTCTGCTCATTGACGACGGCAGCGACGACGGCAGTTGGGCAGTCATTCAGGACGCGATGAAGACGGATCGGCGCGTGCGCGGGCTGCGCCATCCGCAGCGGCTGGGCAAGACGCAGGCGTATGCGACGGGCTTCCGCGCCGCGCGCGGGCAGTACCTGTTCACCATCGACGCCGACCTGCAGGAAGACCCTGCGGCAATCCCTGCGATGCTGGAACGGCTACGCATAGACGCCGACATGGTGGTCGGCTGGCGTAGGCTGCGGCGCGACCCGCCCGTGAAGGTGCTGGCGTCGCGCGTGTTCAACGCCGCCTTGCGCTGGGGTTGGGGGCTGCCCCTGCACGATGCGAACTGCGGTTTCAAGGGCATGCGCCGCGCGGTCGCCGACGCGCTGCTGCCCTACTTGGAGCGCGACTTCCACCGCTACCTTGCGCTGATGGCGCATCGATTGGGCTTTCGCGTGGCGGAGGTGGTCGTGGCGCATCGCCCGCGGGCGCATGGGCGTTCCCGCTACGGGCTGGAGCGGTACGGGCGCGCGGTGGCTGACCTGTGGGCGCTGCGGCGACGGCTGTAGGCGCGTCCGCCGTCGTGTATAATTCGCGTGATGCCCACCTTTCGCTATGTAGCGCAAACCCCCGAAGGGCGCGAGGTGCGCGGCACGGTGCAGGCGAACTCGCGCTTGGAGGCGAGCGACGCCGTGCGCAAACAAGGCTACTGGCTGCTGGAGCTGTACGCCGAGCCAGAGCCGACCACGCCGATGCGCGCCGCGCAGCAGAGCGTGTGGCAGCCCCTGTTCGGCGGCGTGCCCCTCAAGACGCTGGCGGTGTTTTTCCGCCAGTTCGCCACGATGCTGGCAGCGGGCGTGCCGATGTACCAAGCGCTGGAGACGCTGGGCAACCAGCGCGGGGGCAACGCCCGCCTGCGCCGCGTGCTGGGCGACATCCGCAACAGCATCCTCGCAGGCGAGCGACTCGCCGACGCCTTCGACAAGCACCCCGCCGTCTTCTCGCCGATTATCCGCGCCATGATTCGCGTCGGCGAGACCAGCGGCGCGCTGGAGACCATCCTGCGCCGAATCGCCGACTACCTCGAAAACGAACTGGAACTGCGCCGCCTAATCAGCCGCGTGACCTTCTATCCCAAACTCGTGCTGTTTTTCGCGATTGTGATCCCGCAACTGATTCCCGCGCTGATTACGCTGGTGGGGGCGCAGGGCGGCGCGCCTGTGGGGCAAGTGCTGACGGGCATCGGGCTGACCTTCGCGAAGATTCTGCTGGCGATTTTCGGCATCTGGGCGGTGTTTCGGCTGGCGATGCAATCGCAGGGCTTCCGCTGGAGTTGGGGGCTGTTCACGGTGAGCCTGCCGTGGATTGGCTTCACGGTGCGCCAACTCGCGCTGGCGCGGTTCGCCCGTGCGCTGAGCGCGCTATACGGCGCGGGGCTGCCCCTCTCGCAAGCCATCCGCTACGCTGCGCAAGCCACAGGCAACGAATACCTGCGCAGCCGTATCGAACCCGCAGGCTCGAAACTCGAAGCGGGACAAGGCATCGCGCAAACCTTCGCCAGCACGGGCGTCTTCCCGCCGATGGTGATGGACATGGTCGCCACAGGCGAGAACACGGGCGAACTCGGCTTCATGATGGACAAGGTCGCCGAGTATTACGAAGAGGAGGGCAAACTGCGCTCGCACCAAGCGGGCTACATTCTGGGCGTGGCAGTCTATATCGGCGTGGCGATTTATGTGGCGATGATTCTGATTCAGTTCTATTCGGGCTACTTCAGTTCAATTTTCGGCGCGGCGGGTGAACCGTAGGCGTATGCAGAACCATTACGAGGTGCTGGGGCTTTCGATGCACGCGACGCAGGAGGCGATACGGCGTCGCTATCGCGAGTTGGTGCGCCAGTATCACCCCGATGTGAACCCGTCGCCGCAGGCGAAGGAGCGGTTCCTGCGCATTCAGGAGGCGTATCAGGTGCTTTCCGACCCTGAGCGTCGGCGGCACTACGACGCGCTGTTGCGCCTACAGCTGGGCGAGCCGCCCAGCGCGCGCTACAGCCAGCCGCGCACACCCCCGCAGCGTTCCAGCCCGCCCCCGCAGGCGAGCCAGCCGAAGCCGAACCCTGCGCTCGACGAGGCGCGCCGTGCAATTTTGCAGGCGGAGCGCGCCTTCATTCAGGGTCGCCTGCAGGACGCGCTTTACTGGGCGAAGCAGGCGACGCGCCTTGCCCCGCGCCTCGCGAAAGGGCACGAGATTATCGGCGATGTGTACCGCACGCAGGGGCACTACGACGCCGCGCTGAACGCCTACACCTACGCCATTCAGTTAGACCCGAACAACGCCGACCTGCAGCGCAAGTTGGACGCGACGCTGGCGCACACGCAAGCGCGTGCGGCGTCGCCGCCGTCGCCTGTGCTGCGCCACCTGCCCGCGCTGAAGTTGCCCCCAGAGTGGAAACTCTACGCGGCGCAATCGCTGGGCTGGGGCGCGGTGCTGTTCCTGCTGACGCTGGCGTACACGGCGCCAGGCGCGCCGCTGATACTCGGCTGGAGCCTAAACCTCGTGGCGTATCTGGGGCTGGCGGGCTTTCTGACGGGCTTTCTGATGGCGGTCAGCCGCTGGGTCGCGCCGATTGGCGATGCGTTCCCGTGGCGGCGGCGCGGGGGGCAGATTTCGGCGGGCGGCGCGCTGGTCGGGCTGAGCGCGCTCTGCTTCCCGCTGGCGGTGCTGCTCTACACGCTACTTGCGCTCACGCAGGGCGGGCTGAGCCGCTCGGTGGCGCGCGCCTTCGGCGTGGGCGGCGCACTCACGCTCGGGTTCGCCCTGCTCTACCCGCACGACTGGCTCTACATCGCGCTGTTCGGGGGCAACCTGCTGTTCCTCGCGCTGATGGGCGGCTGGTACCTCGCCGATAACCTACGCCTAACGCCATAAGAGGAATGCGATGCGCAACCATAGACGCCGACGCGACCAAGACAATCCATGGAAGACGCTCATTACGCTCTTCTTCCCGCAACTGATTCAGCTGATTCATCCCGAACTCTACGCGCTGATCGACTGGCAACGCGGCTACCAGTTTCTGGATTCGGAACTGCGCAAAATCGCGCCGCGCAGCCGCACAGGGCGTCAGACGGTAGACAAACTGGTGCAAGTCTACCTGCGCGACGGCAGCGAGTACTGGATTCTGATTCACATCGAGGCGCAGTCCCATCCCGACCCCGATTTTGAGGCGCGGATGTTCACCTACTACGCGACGCTCTGGATTCTCTACCGTCGCCCCATCGTGAGTATTGCGATTTTGGCGGACAACGACCCGAACTGGCGTCCCAGCGCGTTCACGCAGTCGCTGGGCGGCTGCCGCGTGGAGTTCAACTTCTACACCGTGAAGCTGCTGGACATGGACGAGGAGCAGCTCTTGAATGACCCGAATCCCTGCGCGCTTATCTTGGCAGCGTTCCGACGCGCGATGCGGGCAGACACAGCAGAGTTCATGCTCGCCTCGCGGATAGAGCTTGTGCGCCTCGCGCTGGATCGAGGGTATACTGAAGAACAGGTTGAGAATCTCATCCGACTGCTGGAGTGGGTTATGGTACTGCCTGAAGTGTTGGAGGAGCGCTACGAGCAGTTTCTGGAAGAGGTGAAGCGCGAGCAGAACACGCCGTACCTGTCGGTACTGGAGCGCAAAGCGCTGCGCGAGGGCTGGGAGCAAGGCGTCCAAAAGGGCTTGCAAGAAGGGCACGAGAAGGGCTTGCAAGAAGGGCACGAGAAGGGCTTGCAAGAGGGACGCGCGCAGGGCTTGCAGGAAGGCTTGCAGGAAGGGATTCTCACGCTACTGCGCACACTCTACGGCGCAGTGCCTGCGGAGGTGGAAGCACAACTGCGCGCGATTCGCGATGTAGCGACCCTGAACGCCCTTTACCCGCTTGCGGTCTCGGCAGGCAGCCTCGAAAACTTCGCCCAGCAGCTCGCGCAGCAGCAGGGCGACTGACCAGGCGTAAAGGCTTGCAATTGCCCCTGCACCGTGGGGTATACTAACGACGGCTGGCCCCATGGTCTAGTGGTCTAGGACGCCTGGTTTTCAGCCAGGAGGACGGGGGTTCGAATCCCCCTGGGGTCACCACTTTTTTATTTCGTACCCCGCACTGTTTTGTCCAGCCACTTGCGGATGATTTCCAGCGCGTCGGGGTTGAAGGTCTCCTCGATCTCGGCGTACTCGGTGATGAGTCCCGTCTTCGCCTTCTGGAAGAGGTGGTTGAGGTTGGGCAGGCGGCGGATGGTAATTTGCTTGTTGCCTCCCTCGCGCAGGGCGCGCTCAATCACGGGGAGGTTCTGTTCGGGATCCACCTGCAGGTCGAGTTCGCCGTTGAGGGCAAGCACAGGGCAACGCACCTTGCGCAAGTAGGGCGCGGGATCCAGCCTGATGAAAGTGCGGAACCACGGAGTCGTGTAGGTGGCGGCTTGCGCGCGGAGGGCGGTCTTCTGGTTTTCGGGCAGGCTCGCGCCCGCGCCCAGCGACTCTGCGAATGCCTCGTAAATCGCCTCCTGCGCTTTCGCGTCGTCGCGCTCGCGTTTGAGAATCTCGAACACGCGCTGCTGCAGGACGCGGTTGCGCTCAATCAGCGGCTCGGCGATGCCTGACTTGCGACTAATCAGCGCGGCTTGGCGGTACAGGATCTGCTCGCCCGACACGCCCGTGCCCGCCAGCATAATCAGGAAGGCGACTTCGCGCGGCGCTTTGGCGGCGGCAATCACGCCCACCAGCGCGCCCTCACTGTGCCCCAGCAGTCCGATTCGCTTGCGGTCAATCTCCTTGCGCTTCTGCAGGTAGCGCACGCCCGCCAGCGCGTCGTCGGCAAAATCAAGTGTGGTCGCCGTGCGCATGTCGCCGCCTGAACCGCCCACCCCGCGATCGTCCATGCGCAGCGTCGCATAGCCTGCGCGGGTCAGGTAGTCCGCCAGCACCAGGAACGGCTTGTGCCCGAAAATCTCTTGGTCGCGGTTCTGCGCCCCTGACCCCGTGAAAAACACGATTGCGGGGAACGGCGGCTTGCCGTCGGGCAGGGTCAGCGTGCCCGCCAGTTCGAACCGCCCCTTCAGGTTCGGGACGCGCACCTCTTCCGTGCGGTAGGGGAAGGGCGGCTTCGGCTCTTGCGGGCGTTTGGGGGCAGGCGGCTCGCCGCGCGTCAGCGTCAGCGGCAGCTCCTGCCCGCCCTGCTTCCATGTGCCCGTGAGTTGCTTGCCGTCTTCCGACAGCGCGCCCACGAACTCGCCCTGCACGGCATCGGAACGGATGCGAATCGTGTTCCCCTCCACCGTGATTGCGCTGATAGGGATGCCCGTTGCGGCTTGGTCGGGGCTGTCGATGGTGCCGCGCAGTTGCCCGTCGGCGTCGCGCTGCAGGCGGAACACAAGCCGTAGCCGCTGTACGCCTGCCTGTAGCGCGCCCCACCAGACGCCCTCGAAGCCCTGTTGCCGTCTCATTCTTCGCCTCCCGTCCAGTAGTTGGGTGGCTCGCGCGTGATAGAAACGCTATGCGGGTGGCTCTCGCGCAGCCCTGAGTTGGTGATGCGAATGAAGCGCGCCTTCTCGCGCAGTTCCTGCAGGTTCCGCGCGCCGACATAGCCCATGCCCGACCGCAGCCCGCCCACCAGTTGGTGAACCGTCTCCGACAGGGGTCCGCGATAGGGCACGCGCCCCTCGACGCCTTCGGGCACGATTTTGCGCGGATCGGTCTGGTAGTAGCGGTCGCTGGAACCCTGACGCATCGCGGCGACCGACCCCATGCCGCGATAGACCTTGTAGGCGCGGTTGCGGAAGATTTCGATCTCGCCAGGCGATTCCTCGCAGCCTGCCAACAGGTTGCCCAGCATCACGGCGCTTGCGCCCGCCGCCAATGCCTTCACGATGTCGCCCGAATAACGGATGCCGCCGTCGGCGATAATCGGCAGATTCCACTTCTGCGCTTCGGCGGCGCACTCCATGACGGCGTACAGTTGGGGCACGCCGACACCCGCTACGACGCGCGTTGTGCAGATAGACCCTGCGCCCAGCCCGACGCGAATCGCGTCTGCGCCCGCCTCCGCCAGCGCACGCACGCCCTCGCGCGTGGCGACATTGCCCGCAATCACCAGCAGGTCGGGCAGCGCACGCTTGATCATCCGCACGGCGTTCAGCACCCCCTGCGAGTGCCCATGCGCCGAGTCGATGACGACGAAGTCCACGCCCGCATCCGCCAGCGCACGCGCCCGCTCCACAGGCGCACGCATCGGTCCCACCGACGCGCCGACCACCAGACGCCCGCGCTCGTCTTTGGTGGCGTTCGGGTGCTGCCGAATCTTCAGCAGGTCTTTGATGGTGATTAGCCCGCGTAGTTTGCCGCGCTCGTCCACGATCGGTAGTTTCTCAATCTTGTGCTTCTGCAGGATCTTCTCCGCCTCTTCAAGGCTCGTGCCCACAGGCGCGGTAATCAGGTTCTCGCTGGTCATCACCTCGTGGATGGGGCGGTCGAAGTTGGTCTCGAATCGGATGTCGCGGTTGGTCAGGATGCCCACCAGGTAGCCCTCTTCGTCGGTGATGGGCACGCCTGAGATATGGTAGCGCTCCATCAGTTCCAGTGCGTCGCGCACAGTATGGTTCGGCGAGAGGTAAATCGGATCCCAGATGACGCCGTGTTCGCTGCGCTTGACGCGATCCACCTCCAACGCCTGCTTTTCGATGGGCATGTTGCGGTGGATGACGCCGACGCCCCCCTCCCGCGCCAGCGCAATCGCCATGCGCGACTCGGTCACGGTGTCCATCGGCGAACTCACGATAGGGATGCGCAGCCGAATGTTCCCCACCAGCGTTGTGCTGACATCGACTTGGTCGGGCAGCACCTCGGAGTGGTTGGGCAGCAGCAGCACATCGTCGAAACTCAGCGCTTCGGTCAGCACCTGCATCCAGAACGCCTCCTGTGGCGTTCAATTGTACCTGATTAGCGTGCGCCGAAACTGAACAGCACCTGCAGCAAGTCGGCGTCGTCTACCGTCCCGTCGCCGTTGATGTCGGCGGGGTGGTTGCATCGCTGCACGCCGAAGGCGAACAGCACCTGCAGTAGGTCGGCGTCGTCCACGATGCCGTCGCAGTTCACATCGGCGGGGTGGTAGTCGCTAAGGATGTGCAGGTAGTCGAAGGTTGCGACGGGCGCGGGGCTGCCTCCGCCGCCGCCCAAGTCCACATACAGCCCGATTTGCCCGCCCGATTGCGCCACCGCCTGCAACACGGGGAAATCGCTCAGCGGGCGCGGCGACCCGGTGAACTCGCGCCAGTGCGTGCCGTCCTCGCGGTCGTAGAAGACGCGCACGCGCCCCGTGTCGGGCTCATAGCGCACCATCAGGCGCACGGTATCGCCCGCGCTGGGGCTCCACACCGCACCGCTCAGCCCCGCCCAGCCGTAGACGCCTGCCTGCTCGTGCCCGCCGCTGACCGACAGCGCGTAGTTCTGGTCGGGCAGGTACACCAAGTGTAGGTTAAAGTAGTTGTCGGCGTCGCGGAAGGCAACCAGCCCCGCCTGAATGTAGCCGCCCAAAGCGCCGCCCCGCGTCAGGCGCACGCGCGTCTCCAGCACCCACGCCCCGCGCAGCGCAGGCACGGACACGCTCGGCAGGTTGCGGATGCTGTTGACGCCTTGATACAGCGTCCCTGCCTGCGCCGTGATTTGCAGATGCTCGGCGGTGAAGCCCACCCGCGCGGGGTCGTGCGTGTTCGCAGGCGCGTTTCTGGGCACGCCCCAACTCCAGCCGTGCTGGGAGTCGAACCCGCCGAAGAAGTCGTCCATCAGCGGCTGGGCGTGAGTTGCCACTGTTACCGATGCCAACAATAGGCTCACAAGTGTTCTCATAGGCTGCCTTCAGGGCTACCAATCACAGAGATACGATTTATGGTTGCCCCCCTCCTTTAGGTTCCCCCGCTTCGCGAGGGGAACCGCGCAGTGCGCCTGTTCGGTTCCCCCTGCGGGCAGGGGGAACCTTAAGGAGGGGGTTCTGAAAATTCTGCTCGCACGCCCCGCGTTTGCGCATACGCGCTCGCCGGACTGTAGACCGCGCGCCGCGTTTGCGCATACGCGCTCGATGGACTGCAATACACAGATGCTGTTGGTGTCCCGATGGCTTGCACAGCGCGCCTCCTCACAGTGGCTGGAACTCGAAGCGGCTGATGATGACCTCCACCTCGCGTCCGTTGGTGGGCGGCTCGCCGTTCAGCAGCCACAGGTTCATGCGCGGGTTCTCGTCGCCGGGCGGGGGCACGAAACTGCCCGTGTAAGTCCACTCGGCGACGATGGCGCTCGCGCTGGATGGCTGCGGGCGATGCCCCCGCACACTGCGAAAATACAGCCGCCCTGGCTCCCAGCGGAACCAGTGTACCGATTGGCGCACGCCCGCAATCCACTGGAAGGTGTGCTGTGGGTAGCCCTGATCGTGCGGGCGGATGGTGTAGTAGCCGTTGGGTCCCGTAGCGCCTTGGAACCGCGCGAACTCGATGTCGATTTCGCGGTAGCCGAAGTCGCGCGTGTCGCTCCAAGTGAACAGCCCCAGCACGACCTTCGGGTCAAGCGCATGCACCTCGCTGTCGAGGTAGAAGCGGTAGGTTCCATAGCCCAGCGAACGGGTGCAGATGACCTCGGCGCACTCCCAGCGGCTGCCCGTGCGCGTGATTTTCAGGTGCAGTCGCCCGCGCGCGTCCACCCACACATTGCAGTCGGCGTCCGAGAAGTAGTTCGGTCCCGGACCGACGGGCGTCGTGTGGCGTTTGACGCGCCAAGTGTAGCCCGAAAACTGGATGCTGCGTGTGTATTGCATCGCCTCACCGAATGTTCGGGTTGTTCTCGTCGGGGTTGTCGCCGCCGAGTTGCCAGTGCCACGGGATTTTGACCGCCCCACGGCGCATGGCTTTCACATGCCCGTCCGCCCAGACCAGCACAGCGACCTTGCCCCCGTGGCGGTAGCGCACTTGGAACGCGGCGTTCAGGTTCGCGCCCAGCCCGTTGAAGTCGCGGTCGATGCGATCCCACTCGGCGTCGGTGCGCGCGGGTTGCCCACCCCAGCCGTTGATGAGCCCAGGCGTCCACCAATACAGTGCGCCGCAGTTGCCCGCCCACTCTTGGTTCTGCGTGCCGTCGCCGTACACGATGGTCTCGGCGGGGTGCGTCAGCAGCGCCAACGGCGCGGGCGTGCACGGGTTCAGGTTGTTGGAACACTGCCAGCGCACATTGTTCGCGCTTTGCATGACGCCGCTGCCGCCGATGCGTTCGCTCATGCTGTACGCCAGCGCGTTGCGGTAGGTCGCCGACGGGCAACTGCGCACCTGCGGGGCGGGGCGCTGCGGATTCGCGCCGTCGGCGTAGGTCTCAAACTTGCCCTCGCCCATGTACGGCGAAATCAGGAAGTGCCAAATGATCTCGCGCCCCAGCGTGCTGAAGGCGTTCAGGTAGCCAATCGGGAAGGTCTCGTCGTAGTCCTGAAGGTACATATTCGTCGCCAGTCCGACCTGCCGCGCGTTGGAGGCGCACTGGGTCTGCCGCGCCTTCTCACGCGCCTGCGCAAACACAGGGAACAGAATCGCCGCCAAAATCGCGATAATCGCGATAACGACCAAGAGTTCAATCAGTGTGAAGCCATTGCGTCTCATAGTTGACCTCCGAAGTGTTGCCCCCTCCTAACCTCCCCCGTGTACGGGGGAGGTACTCCCTCCCCGCGTGCGGGGAGGGTTGGGGTGGGGGCGCAGTGTTTACTCTACACATAGGCGCCCATTAGCCTCCAGCGCCGAAGTTGAACAGCACCGCCAGCAGATCTGCGTCGTCCACAGTGCCGTCAAGGTTCACATCCTCGTCCAAGCAGTCGCCTGTCGCGCCGAAGTTGAACAGCACCGCCAGCAGGTCAGCGTCATCGACGATGCCGTTGGCGTCCACATCGCCCGTCGGCAGCAGGGGCAGGTTCGTCTCGAAGTAGTCGAACTCGAACGGCTGCGCCAGCCCGCAACCGCAGGCGTTGTCCGTGTAGACGCCAATCCGCGCGCCCTGCGACAGCATGTTCATGATGTGCTGATAGAAGGGGCTGTCAGGGTAGTAGCGTCCGCCGTTGAAGCCGTCGTACTCGATCCAGCCGTTCGTGCCCGAATGGCGAAACTTAACGACGATGTGCGGGTCTTCGCCATGAACGCGCTCGATGCGCACGCCCATCCAGTTGGCGTCGGGCGACCAGGTGTTCGTCACGCGCTCGCCCCACGCGAAGTTGTCGTCTTGCTCCGAGTTGGTGGAGCCGTTCACGGTCTCGGTCTGCCCCGTCGCATCGCGGGTAATCAGCACTTGGAAGTAGTTCTTCGCGCCCGTCGTGATGACAATGCCCGCCTGCGTGTAAAACACGACGGGCACGGTGCTCCAGTCGGTGCGGAAGACGGTCTCGATGTACCACTCTTCGGGGATGTTGCCGCTCACGCGCAGGGTGGGCACATTTTTGTGTCCGTTGAACTGCTGGAACATCCCGCCGTCGCGCGTGGTGATCGTCATCGAACCACTGCCAAACGAGACGGCGTTATCGAACAGGGTGCAGAACGGGTCGTTGTCGGGGAGTTTCCAACTCCACTGCAGGCTGAAGCCGCCGTTGAACTCATCGCGTGTCTGCACATACGCTGTGCCAAGCAGCGTAATCGCTGCGAGTAGGGAAACGAGTGTTCGCTTCATAGTCTTGAACCTCCTTCGGTTGAGTATGTCGGTTGCGGAGTCGTTGCGGATGCGAGGGCGTAGCCCATCGCCACGCTCTGGCGCACGACCAGTACGCCGTTGATGAGGGTGCGTTGCGGGTGCGCGTCGCCCGTTTCGATTTGGTGCAGCAGGCGCTGCGCGGCGAGGTAGCCGACTTGGTAGCGGTCGTGGTGGACGGTCGTGAGGGGGATGCCCATGCGCTGCGCCCACACGGAGTCGTCGAAGCCCGCGACGGAGATACGGTCGGGCACGGCAATTTCGAGCGTGCGGCAGTGCTGCAGAAAGCCCATCGCCATGTCATCGTTCGCTGCCAGCACGACCGTCGGCAACTCAGATTGGCGCAGCAGTTGCTCGGCTGCGCGCACGCCCGATTCGGGGCTGTAGTCGCCCTGCAGCACCCACTCTTTGCGAACGGGGAGATTGTAGCGCGCCATCGTGCGACGGAAGGCGCGCTCGCGCTGGTGCGCGCTCCAGTGCAGCGGGTGTCCCTTGATGAACCCAATCGCGCGATGCCCCTGCTGAATGACCCACTCGGTTAGCGTTGCCATCGCTGCCTCGTTGTCGATGTCGATGCAGGAGACGCCGTACTCATCGGGCAGTGTGCTGCCCACAGCGACGACAGGCAAGCGCGAGTAGCAGCGCCACTCCAGCAGCGGCGACCCCATCACAGGCGCAATCAGCACCGCGCCATCGATGGAACCGTTGTCGATGCGTCGCCACACGGCGGCGGGGTCGTTCGTGCGAGGGGTAATTAGGCGGATGTCGTAGTCGCGCGGCTCCAGAAACGCCAAGATGCCGTCCAGCACATCGTGCGCATACAGGTTGTGCGTCAGGCGCGCGTGTTGGGGGTCTAACACCACGCCGATGGTCGCAGTGCGTCGCCGCGCCAGACTCCGCGCGACTGAGTTCGGACGGTAACCCAGCTCGTGCGCCGCGCGCAGCACCTGTTCCACCATATCCTCGCGATACAGGTGGCTGCGCCCTTGCAGGATGTTCGAGACGGTTGTTATCGAGCAGCCTGCCCGCGCTGCCACATCGCGTAGCGTCGGTTTGCCTCGCATCGTGATGACTCCATTGCCTGCTATGGAAACGCTTCTAAAAAGCGTCCCTGCGCAAGTTCAGATTGCCTCCGTTGGTTATGGAAGCGTTTCCACGCGAGTCTATTATAGCACACAATTCGCGCGGGTGTCAAGGGGTGAAAGCAGGAATCCCTCCCCCTGCACCGAATCTTGCACTCGAAGGAGATCAGCGATGGAACCCATTACACGACGCGTGTTTTTGGAGCGGTCGGGGCGGGCGATGCTGGGCGCAGCGGCGGGGCTGACCGTGCTGCGCGCATGGAGCCACAGCCCCAACGACACAATCGGCGTGGCAATCGTCGGGCTGAACGGGCAGGGCAAGACGCACCTGCGCAACTTCTCGGAGATCGAAGGCGTGCGCATCGTCGCCCTGTGCGATGTGGACGAGCGCGTGCTGCAACAAACAGGTGCGATGGTCGAGCAGCGCACGGGCGCGCGTCCCAAACTCTACACCGACCTGCGCCAACTGCTGGAAGACAAGGAGGTTGACGCCGTCTCCACCGCCACGCCGAACCACTGGCACGCGCTGCTGACCATCTGGGCGTGCCAAGCGGGCAAGGATGTCTATGTCGAAAAGCCCGCCTGCTGGAGTTTCGAAGAGGGCGAGGCGATGGTTCAGGCGGCGCGCAAGTATAACCGCATCGTGCAGGTGGGGCACCAGCTGCGCTCCGACCCCGTGACGCGCCTTGCCGTGCAACGGGCATGGGCAGGCGAAATCGGCAAAGTCTACATGGCGCGCGGGCTGTGCTACAAGCCGCGCGGTCCCATCGGCGTCCAACAAGACACCGACCCGCCCCCGTGGCTGAACTGGGAACTGTGGCAGGGACCCGCAACCCGTCGCCCGTTCAACCCGAACTATGTGCATTACAACTGGCACTGGTTCTGGAACTACGGCAACGGCGACATCGGCAATCAGGGCGTGCATCAGGTGGATGTGGCGCGCTGGTTTTTGAACAAGCGCTACCCTGTTAAGGTGCATTCGGTCGGCGGGCGCTACGGCTACGACGATCAGGGCGAGACGCCCAACACGCAGGTCGCCACCCTCGAGTACGAAGACGGCACGCTGCTCGTCTTTGAAGTGCGTGGGCTGTTCACCAACGACGAGCAGGGCGCGAAAATCGGCAACTTGGTGTATGGCGCGCTGGGCTACATGTCGTCGGGCGACGGCTACCAACCGCGCCGCAGCCCGCAGGAGGCGCTGCCTGAGCGCGAGAACCCACAACGCCCCGAACTCGGCGGCACAGGCGAGCCGAACCACTACCGCAACTTCATTCAGGCGATGCGCTCCCGCCGCGTTAGCGACCTGCACTGCGATGTCGAAGAGGGCGTCATCTCGGCGCAGTTGGTGCATCTGGCGAACATCGCGTATCGGCTGGGACGCGCGCTGCGGTTTGACCCCGTGCGCAAGCAGTTCGTCGGCGACCGCGAGGCGAACGCCATGCTGCGCCGCCAGAACCAACCCAAAGGCTTCGAGATCCCCAAGCGAGTCTGACGCCCTGCAGGAACCGCGCGCCCTGCGGCGAACCGAATCGCGCTATGCGAATCGCGTTGGTCGTGGGGCTACTGTGCTGGGCGGCGGCGTGGAGCCAGTCGCCGATTTCGCGGGCGGACTTGGCAGTGCGCCTAATCGAGACCGAAGCGTGCTGGGAGGCGCATCGCGAGTCGGCAGAGGCGCGCCTGCGCGCCACGCGCCCGCTCTCGGAGGGGCTGACCGCCTTCTTTTCGGGCAGGTTCGACGCGCTGGCACGCAACCTAACGCAGGCGTGCGCCGCGCTGCGCTCTGACGCTCCGCCGACGCCCGAAATGCTGTACGCAGGCGCGCTCGGCGTGCGCATGCCCCATGCGGTGGATAAGGATGCCCTTGAGCGCGGCGAGGTCGTGCTGCGCGGGCAACTGTTTGCGTACTACGCCGCCGAGAAGCCCGCTACGCCCCTGCAGCTGCGCTGGCGCATTATGCCTCGCGGCGAGACGCGCACGATTGGCGAAGGCACACTGGACGCGCCCGAACCAGGCAGCGCGATGACCCTGCTGACCCGCGCGCCTGAAGGCGATTACGAAGCGCACTTCGAACTCCGTCAGGGCGAGCAGACACTGCGCCAGTGGCGGCAGACCTTCAGCGTCATCGCGCAACTGCAGGCGCGGCTGGAGGCACTCGAACGCGCCGCCGATTCGCACGACGACGCCGAGCCAATCGAACGGATGACCGTGCTGAACGCGCGGGAGGTGCTGCACAACGCGCTCAAAGGCGACCGCCCCGAAACCTTCTATCCGCTGCTGCGCCTGCTGCAACTGGCGGAGCAGATCGCGGCAGGCTGGGAGGCGGGCGCATCGGGCTGGCGCGCCGCGCCTGGCGACTACTGGATGGCAACGCTACACCGCGAGCGCAAGGTCGCCTTCCGCCTGTATGTGCCCAAGCAGTTCCAGCCGAACCGCCCGATTCCGTTGGTGGTCGCGCTGCACGGCGCGGGCGGCAACGAGCATCTGTTCTTCGAGGGCTACGGGCTGGGCATCGTGCTGAAGGAGGCGGAAAAACGCGGCTGGGCGGTGATTGCCCCGCGCGCCGAGATGGGGCTGGCGCACATCGGCGGCGCGCTCGAAGCCGCGCAGAAGCTACTGCCGATTGACCCCGCGCGCGTCTACCTGATGGGGCACTCGATGGGCGGGGCGCACAGCTTCGCCGCAATCGCGCAGTTCCCCGACCGACTCCGCGCCGTCGCTATCTTCGCAGGCGCAGGGCAACCGACCCAAGTGCCCGCCGACCTGCCGATTCTGATGACCGTCGGCGAGCAGGAGATTAGTATGCTCAAGACCAACATCGAGAACGCCTACCGCCGTCTGCAGGGGCTGAACCTCAAGACGCTGGACTACAAAAAGTACGACGGCTGCGACCACCTGATGATTGTGCGCGAGGCGATGCCCGACGCCTTCGCGTTTTTTGACCGCGCGCCCGCCCGAACAGCGACACTTTCGAAGCCCTGAACCGTCGGGTAGACTCAGAGCGGGGAGTGCCTATGTCCAAACGACCGTCGATACAGCAGGAGTATCAGCGCCAACTCATGCTGCGCTGGATCACGACCGTCACGCAGTGGCTGATGAGCGCGGGCGCAATCCTGTTCGTGCTGGGATTGGTGTACCTGCTGTACGCTGTGCTGTTCGCTAATCTTGACGGGCAGAGTTTCACGGCGCAAGACCAGGCGCGCATTCGCGACAACTTGGGTCTGGCGGGCAACGCGCTGCTGCTGGGCGCGGGCTTCATCGTGATTGGGCTGGCGTGGAACTACTTGGAAGAGCCGCTGGTCGGGGTCGTTTTGCTGATTGCTGCCGCGCTGTTTTATTGGGGGCTGCCGCTGCTGATTGGGCAGGTCAGCACGCTGCCGAACCCGAACACGCTGGGCGACTTTGCGCTCACGCGCATCCGTAACGCCGCGTGGGTGCTGTTCCCGCCAGGGCTGGTGCTGACGGTGTTTGTGAGCCTGTCGCACGCGATCAAACGGCTCCGCTACGGCGCGGGGATGGATCAGACGCTCAAACTCGGCGCGGAAGTCAGCAAGCAGCAGGTTCCGCAACGGTTTCTGGGCAAGTGCTGGCAGCTGCCCTACTGCCGCGACTATGTGCGCGAGCGGTGCCCGATTTATCACGCGCGGCGCACCTGCTGGCGCGAGGGCGTCGGCTGCATGTGCGAGGAGAAAAACATCGCGCTCGCGCTCAAGGATGTGCGCGTCAGCGACGACCCCGAAAAGAACGCCAAATATATCCCGCACAACACGACGCTCACCAAGTGGGAGCTCAAACAACGCTGCAACGAGTGCGTGATCTACAACGAGCATCAGCGACAAAAGTACCAGCTCTTTGCGCCGCTGACGGTCGGCGCAGTGATTGGGGTCGCCTACTTCTTCCGCGCGCCGTTGCAGGCGCAGGTGCTGAACCTGCTGGGCGTGATCGACTCGCTGCTGGCGCGGTTCACGCTGATGCCCAGCGAGGCGCGCGAGGGCGTGCTGAAGGCTGCCGCGCAGACCAGCGAGGCTGCCGCGCTGGTGCTCTATATCGCGCTGGTGATTGTCGTGCTGAGCTACGCGCTACGCACAGTAGAGACGGTGGTGTTCAAATGGAAATGGTGAACGAGGCTCTGGAGCAGGTGGAGCAGTTGGCGCAACTTATGGCGCAGCACGGCGCGACGCGTGTGGAACTCAGCGACGGCGCGTGGCAGATTGCGCTGACACGGGCGCAGGGCGCGAGCGCGCCGCCCACGCCCGACGAGGCGATGCCCCCCTTGTTCGTGAGCGGCTACGCAGCGCCCGAACCTGCGCCCGACGCCGAGCCAGAGAGCCTGTGGCAGCCGCCTGCGCTGCTGGAAGTGCGCTCCGAATGCGTCGGCTACTGCACGCCCGCGCCGATTGCGGTGGGCGCGTCCGTCGAGCGCGGGCAGACGCTGGCGACCGTCGAGGTGCTGGGCATCGCCAACGAGGTGACCGCGCCGCTGCCCGCCATCTTGGAGGGCTGGGCGGTCGAATCGGGGCAGCCCGTGCAGTATGGGCAACCCATCGCCTACCTGCGCCCCCTGAGCGAGGAGTAGTGATACCAAATGCGAAAACTGAGCCTGTGTCTGCTGGGCGCGCTGACGCTGGCAACCGCCCCAGCAGGAATCGACGCTGGTGCGCCGAATCCCACGCACTCGGAGAGACCGACGATGCGTAAGGGCTACTACCGCTTTCCGACGATTTACGGCGATACGGTGGCGTTCACTTGCGAGGATGACCTGTGGACGGTTTCGGTGGACGGGGGCTACGCGCGCCGCCTGACCACCAGCCTCAGCAATGTCATCACCCCGCGCTTCTCGCCCGACGGGCGATGGATTGCCTTCGTCGCCCGCGACGAGGGGCACCCCGAAGTGTATGTGATGTCTGCCGACGGCGGCGAGCCGCGACGGCTGACCTACCAAGCGGCAACGCGCGTGCAGGTGGTCGGCTGGACGCCCGACGGGAAGTCGGTCATCTACGCCAGCACCGCCGCATGCCCTCCCCGCGAAATCTGGCTGTGGCGCGTGCCGCTGGACGGCGGACTGCCCCAACAGTACCCCTACGGACTCGCGCAGCACATCAGTTTCGGACCCAACGGCGCGGTCATCTTGGGCAGGCACACGGGCGACCCCGCGTGGTGGAAACGCTATCGTGGCGGCACAGCGGGCGTGTTCTGGATCGACCGCACGGGCGACGGCAACTTCACCCGCTTCAAGCCCACCGACGGCGACCTGACCGCGCCGATGTGGATTGGCGAGCGCATCTACTTCGTCTCCGACCACGAGGGCATCGCCAACATCTACTCCTGCCTGCCCGACGGAAGCGACCTGCGCCAGCACACCCACCACACCGAATACTATGTGCGCTATCCCAGCACGGACGGCAAGCGCATCGTCTACCACGCGGGCGCAGACCTGTATGTGCTGGACTTGGCGACGGGCGAGAATCGGATGATTCCCGTAGAGCTGCGCAGCCCGCGCACACAAGCGCAACGCAAGTTCGTCGAGACCGACAAGTACCTGCAGGAGTACGCGCTGCACCCGCAGGGGCACTCGCTGCTGCTGACCGTGCGGGGCAAGCCGTTTGTGATGGGCAACTGGGAAGGCGCGGTGATTCAGCACGGCGAGCTGCAGGGGGTGCGCTACCGCCTGAGCCAGTTCCTGCCCGACGGCGAACGGATAATCACCGTCTCCGACGCCAGCGGCGAACCCCGACTGGAACTGCACACCCCCGACGGCGTCACGCGCTACGAAACGCTGGACATCGGGCATCCCTACCAGATGGCAGTCTGCCCCACCGCCGACCGCGTTGCCGTCAGCAATCACCGCTTCGAGCTGTTCCTGTTCGATGTTGCGACGGGCGCGCTGAAACTGATTGAGCGCAGCGACAGCGCAGGGATTGCGGGCTTCGCGTGGTCGCCGTGCGGACGCTGGCTGGCGTACAGTTTTGCCCCCAACGAGCGCACACACATCATCAAGATCTACGACGCCGAAACAGGCGCAATCCACCCCATCATGCAGCCTGAGTTCCGCGATGTGTCGCCCGCGTGGGACCCCGACGGCGAGATGCTGTATTTCCTGTCCTATCGCGACTACGACCCCGTGCCCGACAACCTGCAGTACGAGCTGGCGTTCCCGATGGGCATGCGCGTGATGGCGGTCGTGCTGCGCAAGGACATCCCGAACCCGCTGCTGCCCCAGCCCCGCCCGTTTGAGGAGAAACCGAAGGAGGAGGGCAAGCAGGAATCGGGCGAGAAAAAGACCACCGTCATTGATTTCGACGACATCCACCTGCGCGTGATTACCGTGCCGTTGCCTGCGGGCATCTACGGGCAGGTCGCGGGGCTAAGCAAGCGGCGCGTGCTGACGACGCAGTTCCCCGTTGAGGGCACGCTGGGTAAAGACTGGCTGGGCGAGGACGGCGAGGGCAAAGGCGCGCTGCTGATGTACGACTTCATCAACGCCAAGACCGAGACGCTGGCAAACAAGGTGAACGACTTCACGCTATCGCTGGACGGCAAGACGCTGGCGTATCGGTCGGGCAAGCGGCTGCGCGTGCTGCCCGCAGGTCAGAAGCCCGACGAGAAGCACGAGAGCGCGCCCCCCTCGCGCGAGAGCGGCTGGATTGACCTCAGCCGCGTGCGCTGCGCCGTTGTGCCCACCCGCGAGTGGCAGCAGATGTACCGAGAGGCGTGGCGACTGCAACGCGAGTTTTTCTGGAGCGCGGACATGTCGGGCGTCGATTGGCAGCGCGTGTACGACCGCTACTACCCGCTGCTGGAGCGCGTCGCCACGCGCGGCGAGTTCTCCGACCTGATGTGGGAGATGCAGGGCGAGCTGGGCACTTCGCACTGCTACGAGTTCGGCGGCGACTACCGCCAGCCCCCGCAATACTCGGTCGGGCTGCTGGGCGCGGAGTTCGAGTGGGACGAGGCGACGCAGGGCTACCGCATCACGCGCATCCTCACGGGCGACCCGTGGCTGGACGACGCCGACTCGCCCCTGAACGAGCCTGGCGTGAACGCGCAGGTCGGCGAGGCGCTGCTGGCGATCAACGGGCGACGCCTCACGCGCGCCTTCACCCCAGGCGAAGCGTTGCTGCATCAAGCGGGCGCGGTCGTACAACTGACCCTGCGCAGCCCCGACGGACAGACGCGCACCGTGACCACCAAAACGCTGAGCGACGAATCGAAACTGCGCTATCGCGACTGGGTGAACCGCAACCGCGCCTATGTTCACGAGAAGACCAACGGGCAGGTCGGCTACATCCACATCCCCGATATGGGCAGCCCCGGCTTCTCGGAGTTCCACCGCGCATTTTTGCCAGAGCTGGTGCGTCCGGGGCTGATTGTGGATGTGCGGGCGAACGGCGGCGGGTATGTCTCCGCGCTGCTGCTGGAGAAGCTGGGGCGCAAGCGCATCGGCTACGATGTGCCGCGCTGGGGCAAGCCGATGCCCTATCCCTACGACTCGCCGATGGGACCGCTGGTCGCGATCACCGACGAGCGCGCGGGCTCCGACGGCGATATGTTCAGCCACGCCTTCAAACTGATGAAACTCGGCGCGCTGATTGGCAAGCGCACTTGGGGCGGCGTGATTGGCATCTCGCCGAAGTCGGTCTTTGTCGATCAGGGGCTGACCACGCAGCCAGAGTACGCCTTCTGGTTCTATGATGTCGGCTGGCGCGTGGAAAACTACGGCACGGATCCCGACATCGAGGTGGACTACGCGCCGCAGGACTACATGGCAGGGCGCGACCCGCAGCTGGATCGGGCGATTGCGGAGATCCTCAAGTTGATGGAGGCGAACCCGCCGAAGCTGCCCGACTTCGAGCCGCGCCCGAAGTTGCCGTTGCCATAAGCACAGCATCTTGGCGCGGGCAGACGCTGGCGACCGTCGAGGTGCTGGGCATCGCCAACGAAGTGGTCGCGCCGCTGCCTGCCGTCTTGGAAGGCTGGGCGGTCGAATCGGGACAGCCCGTGCAGTACAGACAACCGATCGCCTACCTACGCCCCCTGAGCGAGGAGTAGTCGGGGTATACTCGATTGCGTATGTTTATCGAACGCTTGCGCGTGACGAATTTTCGGAGCTTTCGGGAGCTGGAGTTGGAGCTGTCCCCGTTGAGCGTGTTGGTAGGGGCGAACGCTTCGGGGAAGACGAACTTTGTCCAGCTGTTTCGGTTCCTACGCGATGTGGCGAACGAAGGCTTCGAGAGCGCGATTGCCCTTCAGGGGGGCGTGGAGCTAGTGCGCAACTTGCGCTTGGGAGCGAGTGAGCCGCTGACGATTGAAATAGAAGGCGGGTTCCCTAATCGAATGACCTTTAGCCCCGCGAACATCTCTCTCCGTCGCTATCACTACAGCCTGACGATAGCGTTCACGCGCGGGCAAGGAGGCTATCGCGTCGCAGAGGAGCGATTTCGCGTATGGCTCGAAGACTCAGAGGCGCGACAGCACGAGGCAACACTCACGCGCCACGGCAACAGTATGGAAACGGAGATCCCCAGCGCGTTGTTCAGGGACACCACTCGAAGAGGCAGAAAACCCCCCTCCAGCAGACTTGAGCGCGGTCAGTCGCTCCTGCAAGCGCTATGGATACTTCCGATACCGAACCCCGAGCCTGTTTTCGCTGCGCTTGCTGAGCTGGGGCTGTCGTTGCGAACGATTGTTGCCTACGATTTCGATGTGCGTGCGATGAAGCGACCGACGCGCCTTGAAACGCGCCTACAGTTGGAAGAGAATGGCGAAAACCTTGCCACAACGCTGCGCGAACTGTTTCGTTGGGACGATAATCGACGAGTTTTCCACCTGATGCTACAGCAATTCCTACCCCAAATACAAGGCGTAAGCGTGCAAGTGGGCGCTGAGAAGAGCGTGAGCTATTCTCTTCGCGAGCAACATCTGGGGCAACGGAGGCTACCCAGCTATCGTCTCTCGGACGGCACAGTGGAGCTGATGGCGCTGATTGTCGCGCTCTACTTCACGCGAACGCACTTGCTAATCATCGAGGAGCCTGACCGTCATCTGCATCCCGCGCTTATCGGACAACTTATGCACCACCTGAAAGAGACTGTCTGGAGACGGCAGATTCTCGTGACGACCCACAACCCCGAAATGGTGCGCCATACGCCTCTGGAGAGCCTGCTTCTGGTACAGCGCGACCGTGAAGGCTTCTCGCAAATCGTGCGCCCCAGCGAGAATGCGCATGTGAAACACTTCCTGCAGCACGAACTGGGCTTGCACGAACTCTTCGTCGATAACTTGCTTGGAGTAAGGGATGATCCTCTACCTACTGGTTGAGGGGGATAGCGATAGACAATTTATTGAAAAAGCGATAGCGCCGTGCCTACCCACGCCTGTTCACATCCTTGCCTACGCTGAGTGGACGGCTACACGCCGAGAAAATCAAATACGAAGTCTGCTCTCAGGCTGCGAGAAGGGAATGATGGACTATTACGCGCTCATGGACATGGATAGTCGTCCCTGCTATACAGCGTGTCGTGAACATCTTAGGCGCCTCTTCGGAGACTTGCTGCCCCCTGAGCGGATTATCGTGACGAATCGCTCCATAGAAGCATGGTATCTCTCGGGCTACACAGGTTCACGCTACCTGAAAAAGATGCGTTTGCCAGCGCTCACAGAAGGAGTGCGAGCAAGCGAGTTTAGAGACGCTGCAACCAGCGCAGGATTAGACCCCACAACGGCTCTTGCTGAACTGCTGAGCCGATACGATCTGTCGCAAGCGCGTCAGCGCAGCCCTTCGTTGGAATACTTCTGCAGGAAACTCGGGATTTAGTCGTGGACTCGTCATCCCTGCTTACGCCTTTGCCACTGCTCACGCTCCTTGCGCACCCACGCGTCGCTATCCTGCAAGGCTTCGAGGTCTGCCCCCATGCCGAAGGCGAGAGTTGGGCAAACTCGCGAACCGACGCTTCAGACTGCAGGAACCCGCCCCGCGACGACGAAACCAGCACCCACACGCAGACACGAGGGGAACGACGATGCGCCGAAACGGTAGCAGCGCGCGGCGGCTCGCTACAGTTGCCGCGACGCTCGGCTTGGGAATGCAAATGATGGCACAAACGGCACATATTGACATCGACGCTTCCGTTGCGGGCAACCCCATAAGCCCTATTCTATACGGCATCTTCTTCGAAGAGATCAACCACGCGGGTGACGGCGGGCTGTACGCTGAACTGGTGCGCAACCGCTCGTTCGAAGACGCCGATACGCCCCAAGCGTGGACGCTGCTCGGCGACGGCGCGCGAGTCGCTATCGATACCGCCAACCCGCTGAACCCGCGCAACCCACGCAGCCTGCGCTGGGAGATCGCGGGCAGCGCGTCGCTGGTCAACGAAGGCTACTGGGGCATCGCCGTGCAGCGGGGCAAGCGGTATCGGTTCACGATGTACGCCCGATGCGACGGGCAGTTTCGCGGCGCGCTCACGGTCAGCCTGCAAAGCGCGGACGGGCAGGTGTACGCCCAGCGCACCCTGCGCGGGTTCGGTAAGGACTGGAAGCCGTTCACGGCGACGCTGACCGCCAGCGGAACCGACCCGAAGGCGCGATTGGTGCTAACCGCCAACGGCGACGGCGCGCTGTGGCTGGATATGGTCTCGCTGATGCCTGTGGATACCTTCAAGCGGCGTCCCAACGGTCTACGGGCAGACCTTGCGCAGATGCTGGTCGCGCTCAAGCCGTCGTTCGTGCGCTTTCCAGGCGGGTGCTTCGTGGAGGGCGACCGCATGCAGAACGCGCTGCGCTGGCGCGATACGCTCGGCGATGTCGCCGAACGACCCGCCCGCTGGTGCGTGTGGAACTACACCAGCACGCAAGGACTGGGACTGCACGAGTACCTGCTGATGTGCGAAGACCTCGGCGCGGAGCCGATGCTGGTGGTCAACTGCGGGATGGCGTGCCAGTACCGCAACGGCGACCACATCCCCCTCAGTGAACTGGACGTGTGGATTGAAGACGCGCTGGCAGCGATTGAGTACGCCATCGGACCCACCACCAGCAAGTGGGGCGCGCTGCGGGCAAAAAACGGGCATCCCGAACCGTTCCCGCTGCGCTTCGTGAGCATCGGCAACGAGAACTGGGGTCCCCTGTACGAGGAGCGATACGCCCGCTTCTACGACGCCATCAAAGCCCGCTACCCGCAAATCCAACTCATCGCCACTGCCCCCGTGAAGAGCCGACCCATCGACATCCTCGACGAACACTACTACTCTACGCCCGAATGGTTCATCCTGAACGCGAACCTGTACGACCGCTACGACCGCAAGGGTCCCAAGATTCTGGTGGGCGAGTACGCGGTGACGGCGAAGTGTGGCACGGGCAACCTGCGCGCGGCGATCGCCGAAGCCGCCTTTATGACGGGCATCGAGCGCAACGCCGATGTTGTAGTGATGGCGGCGTATGCCCCGCTGTTCGTGAATGTGAACGACCGCGCGTGGAACCCCGACCTGATCGGCTTCGACAGTGCGCGTTGCTACGGTACGCCGTCGTACTATGTGCAGCAACTGTTTAGCGTCTATCGGGGCACGCATGCGCTGCCGACGCGCGTGCACTCGCCGAACGCGCTGACGGACGCCGCGCGCGGTGCGGTCGGGCTGGGCGCTTGGGAAACGCAGGCGGAGTTCCGCAACCTGAAGGTCGTCTCTGCGCAGGGGGAGACGCTGTTTGCAGCGGACTTCGGGCAAGGCGCGGCGGGCTGGCGCACCATACGCGGCGCGTGGCAGGCGACGGAGGGCGGCTACCGCCAGACGGAACTCGCGCAAGACTGCCGCGCAGTGGCGGGCGACTCCAACTGGACAGACTACACAATCACGCTGCAGGCGCGCAAACTCGGCGGCGCGGAGGGGTTTCTGATCTTGTTCCGCGTGCGCGACGACGAGAACTGGTACTGGTGGAACATCGGCGGGTGGGGCAACACGCGCCACGCCGTCGAGCGAAGCATCGGCGGCAGCAAGATGCTGGCGTGCCCGCAGGTAGCAGGCAGCATCGAGACGGGACGCTGGTACGACATCCGCATCGAGGTGCAGGGCGCGCGCATCCGCTGCTTCTTGGACGGGCAACTCATCCACGACTTCGAGGACGCGCCGATGCCCGCGCTGTATGCCGTTGCCAGTCGGCGCGAGCCGTCGCGCGAGGTCATCCTAAAGGTGGTGAATGTGTCTGACCGCCCGCAGGAGACGGAGGTGCGCCTGCAGGGGGCGCGCAGGCTGGCGTCCCGCGCGACGGTGATTACCCTCGCGGGCGACAGCCCCGACGCCGAGAACTCGCTGGAGCATCCGACGCGCGTCGTGCCTGTGGAGCGCACGCTGGAGGGCGTCGCGCCGTCGTTCCGCTACACCTTCCCGCCCCACTCGCTAACAGTAATGGTGTTGAAGGAGCGGTAGGCGACAATCGGCGGCAGGTACAATTCCCCGCGTGGCGCAGCCCTCGCTGGATGAGGTGTGGGTACGCGAGTTGCGTCGAGCGCTGCTGGCATGGTTCGCCGCGCACCAGCGCACGACTCCGTGGCGCAACAACCCCGACCCGTACCGCGTGTGGGTCGCGGAGGTGATGCTGCAGCAGACGCAGACGGCGACCGTTGTGCCCTACTATGAGCGATTTCTGGAGCGGTTCCCGACGGTGCAGGCGTTGGCGGACGCGCCCCTGGAGGAGGTGCTGCGCTACTGGGAGGGGCTGGGCTACTACGCGCGGGCGCGCAGTCTGCATCGCGCGGCGCAGCAGATTGCCCAAAACGGCGGGCAACTCCCCGCCACCGCCGACCGCCTGCGCGAGCTGCCAGGCATCGGCGCGTACACGGCGGGCGCGATTGCCAGCATCGCGTTCGGGCAGCCGACCCCCGTGGTCGACGGGAATGTGACGCGCGTGCTGGCGCGCCTGCTGTGGCTCAAGGGCGACCTCAAAGCGCACGCCGCCCAAAAACGGCTCTGGCAACTCGCCGAAGAGCTGGTTGACCCGCAGCAGCCCGGCGCGTTCAATCAGGCGGTGATGGAACTGGGGTCTACGGTCTGCCTGCCGAAGCAGCCGCGTTGTGGGGTGTGCCCCGTGAGCCACCTGTGCGCGGCGTATCAACGGGGTCAGCCGACCGCTGTGCCTGAGCCGTCGCGCCGTATGGCGACGCAGGCGCGGGTGGATATCTCCGCGATAGTCCTGCGCGAGGGGCGCTACTTGCTGGCGCGCCGTGCGCCCGACG
>Ga0101945_1000686_pt1 | contig 48998 bp, 46 predicted proteins | sample DewCreD2012metaG_2_FD_75246 | JGI IMG/M metagenome (GOLD analysis project Ga0101945, IMG submission 75246) | Hot spring sediment bacterial and archeal communities from British Columbia, Canada, to study Microbial Dark Matter (Phase II) - Dewar... ... | reverse complement strand
AACATCATCTACCGCGACCAGATCAAGCAGGCGGACGACCCGGCTGCGGCGCGTGCCGAATTTGTACGCCAGTACCGGGCTGAGTTTGCCTCACCCTACGTCGGTGCCGGTCGCAACCTTATCGATAGCATCATTGCCCCCAGCGAAACCCGCCGCTACCTCAGCCTGGCCCTGGCCTCGCTGCGCACCAAACGTGAGTTCCGTCCGCAAAAGAAGCACGGCCTGGTTCCGCTCTAAATCTCAAAGGAGAGTCTATGGTCGATCCTGGCGCTAATCCGCTCCTGACCGGCTTGCAGATCGCGATTACCGGTATAAGCATCGTCTTCATCGTGTTAATAATTGTGGCTCTGGTCTTAGGCGCACTCAATGCCACGCAACGACTCTTCCGCTCAACCACGCCAGATACTATCACACCGCCATCCAAACCAGAGAGGAATCCTGTCGCTGCCGATCAACTCGATCCCCAACTCATTGCCATCCTGACCGCAGCGGCAGTGACGGCACTCGACCAGCCGGTACGTATCTTGCGTGTGCGCTACTACCGACAACTATCGGTGAACTGGGCACGACTGGGCCGCATCAGCGTAATGGCTAATCGCCAGTTACGCCGATAAGATTGCATCAGTCGTTGCAGGATATTCGCTAAACGGGCGTGTAGATCAAAAGGACGACCCTGCATGACGGAGAGCATATGAAGCGCTTACGCATCACTGTCAACGGTATCACCTACGAGGTCGAAGTCGAGGTATTAGCCGACGATGACGAGCCAGCGTTGCATGCTCCAACCAGTGTGAATGCCGTACCACCGCCACAATCGCCGACACGCACCGACTCTGCACCAAGGCCGACCTCACCAAATCCAACCGGCCCAGGCGTGCTGGTATCACCCATTGCCGGCATCGTGGCCGAAATCAAGGTAAATGTCGGCGATCAGGTAAAGGAAAATGATCCGCTGGTCGTGATTGAGGCAATGAAGATGAATTCTAACGTTAGCTCACCGATTGCCGGCACCATCCGTGCCATCAATGTGAAAGTCGGCGACTCGGTGCGTCAAGGTCAACCACTCCTGGAGTTTGCCTGATGGAATGGCTGATTGGTTTTTTTGAAGCAAGCGGGATTGCCCATCTGGCATGGGGCAATCTGTTGATGATCGTCGTCGGCTGTGTGTTCGTCTATCTGGCAATTGCCCGCAACTTCGAGCCACTCCTCCTGGTACCGATTGGATTCGGCATCATTCTCGGCAATATGCCATTTGAACCAGGCATGGGGCAGGGTGTCTACGACCAGGGCAGCGTCTTGAACTACATCTACTTCGGAGTCATCGCCGGCGTCTTCCCGCCCCTCATCTTTCTCGGCATCGGGGCAATGACCGACTTCTCGGCCCTGATTGCCCAGCCGCGCCTGATCTTGCTCGGTGCTGCTGCTCAGCTCGGTATCTTCTTCACGCTCTTAATGGCTGTCTTTCTGGGACAGTATCTCCCGTTCCTCGATCTGGCCGACGCTAACGATCCTCTTCGTTTGCTGCGGGCTGCGGCGGCAATTGGGATCATCGGCGGGGCTGATGGGCCAACGGCCATTTTCATTGCCTCACGGCTCGCACCTGATCTCCTCGGCGCGATTGCCGTCTCTGCCTACTCGTACATGGCCCTGGTGCCGGTCATTCAACCACCGATCATGCGCCTGCTCACCACCCGCGAAGAGCGCCTGATCCGCATGCCACCACCCGCCGAGGTCAGCCGCACACAACGTATCCTGTTCCCGATCATTGGCCTGATCGTCTGTGTGCTCATCGTCCCGGATACATTACCGCTGCTTGGCATGCTCTTCTTCGGCAATCTCCTCAAAGAGAGCGGTGTCACCGAACGACTGGCCAAAACAGCACGCAGCGCCCTGATCGATAGCGTGACCATTATGCTCGGTCTGACCGTCGGTGCCAGTACGCAGGCCAGCAACTTTCTCACCCCGCGATCTATCGCCATCTTTGCCCTTGGTGCCTGCGCATTTGCCATCTCGACCGCAGGCGGTGTCTTGTTCGCCAAATTTTACAATCTCTTTACCCGTAACAAAATCAATCCGCTGATCGGCGCGGCTGGCGTGTCAGCCGTCCCAATGTCGGCACGAGTTGCGCATACCGTTGCGCAGGCAGAGGATCGGCACAACTTCTTAATCTGGCAGGCAATGTGTCCAAACGTTGCCGGCGTGATCGGATCGGCAGTGGCGGCAGGAGTCATGCTGGTCATTTTACGCTGACCATTCCCAGCACCCGGCGTGCCAGTTGCGGCCATTCAGGCAAGAGCCGCAGAGCGGTACACAGCATGACCAAATCAACACTTCCGTCCTGAATGGCCGCATCGGCCAGCCACGGATCACTCAATTGCCCGGAGCCAATCACAACTGCTTCACTGGCGATACGATGGATACTCGCAACCAGGGGGAGCGTCCAGCCCGGAAAGCGTGCTACATCAGGCGAATAACGATTAATCGTCACATCCAGAAATTGCGCACCGGCAGCCACGGCCCGTCGGGCAATCAGCCGGGCATCCTGGTGGGTCAGGCCATCCGCCACCAGTTCCGCTGCCGGCATACGCAACCCAACCCATATGTGACGACCATAGTTTCGGCGAATCTGTTCAATGATAGTCAGTAACGGCAGAATACGTTCAGTGATCGGTATTTGCCTGCCGTTACCCGACTGCCGATTTGCCGCAATGATCGTCGCTAACAATCCACCATCGGCAACCGAGATGAATACGCCATCTGCACTGGCGGCTAATGCACGCCAGGCACCCTGTACGTAGCTCTCAACGAGCATGGGCATTGCTATATCAGCAAGCGGAACTTCCAGCAAAAAGACAATCCGGCTCCCAAACGCATGGGCTGCGGCTGAAAGCCGCCGGAGTGCAGGAACAAAACAATCGTGCCAGATACCGAGATGACTCGTCGGTGTTGATGGCGCACAAATAAGCATCGGTTCAGTAACAATCAGACCTACCCCGGCCTTTGCTCGTCGCTCGTAATAACTGATCAGAGCGCTATGGCAAAAGCCATCAGAACCGGCCAGCCCACTCGGTGCCGGCGCCATCACAATCCGATTGCGCAACTGCCGACCGGCAACCTGTAGCGGTGTGAAGAGATCGGCCATATATGACGCTCACTGCTTACATGTATGGGTGCCTGAAGATGACGCCATGCGTTTGCCACCAGCCCCGAATGACCGGTGCACTACCATCGTAATCGTTCGCATTGCGTGTAGTATAACGTGAGTTGAGAATATCGAATGTGAACATTGTCAGGCACGTAGCGTTGGGGAGATAAAATTGGAGGTAGAACTTAATTTCACAAAAGCTGTACTATCGTGCTCCCAGCCTGTCGCACAAGCGCATGAACGCTTACCAATCACTAACGACAGCCTACCCTGCTCCTGACCCATTGGCAGAGCGCAGCTCCGGTCGTGTCATCAGGCGTCGGATGGGGTACCTTGCCCGCTTGTCATGCGCGTGTCGCAGCGTGTGGAGTCGACAGCCGTGCTCACGATCCGGCGCGTGGCTTGCCGTTAACCCTGCCGGTCACGGGGATACTGTGTGTGCTCCTCACGATCATGTGATCCGTCAGTAATTTGAGACAACTTCTAGTTGGCGCTAATTTATGTCCCCACACCGTCACATCCCGGCTGATCACAAACGAAAACCATATTGAAAAAAGTTTTAAGCGATTTTGAAGAAAATAACCCATCTTAACCTGATATAATACCTGCGTGATCGCCCGAAGTGAATAAGTACACAAGCCAACACAGAGAAAAGCCGCACATTGAGACGAGTCACAATCTCGCCCGAATTACACCATTTCTCGAACGGATGACAAACTCAAAGACGACAGTTTTTCCACCAACGAGCGCCATTGTTCAGAGTTGCCTATGCGGATTGGTCGCCACGCATCACCCACTCAATTTATCCTGGCCGGTTTGATCGGATGTAGCCTGCTACTCTGGTTGTACTGGATCAACCCGGCTACGGCAGGATCAGCGACCTGGTCAAAACAATTACCGGTCGTTCGCACCGTCTACTTTCCAGCTACCGGCCATCATCTCTCAAACCGGGTCGGCTTTCTCGATTTCTGGCGGGCTAATGGTCAGCTTCACACCTTCGGCATGCCGATCAGTGAAGAACTGGTCATTGATGGCCGGATTGTCCAATACTTTGAACGTGCCCGTTTTGAGTACCACCCCGAATACGCCGGCACACCTCAGCAGGTGCAGCTTGGTCTGATCGGACGCGAATGGCTGGCACACCAGCCCACAATCCCTCCGCCCGCGACCGACACCGCAATCGGTGCCTTCTTCCCGGAAACCGGCTACACTCTGCGTGGTGAATTCTTTGAATTCTGGGAGCGCCATGGCGGCTTGCCGGTCTTCGGCTTTCCCCTCAGCGAAGAACGTGACGAGAACGGCACGCTTGTCCAATACTTCGAGCGCGCCCGTTTTCTCTACCGACCGGAATCACTCGCGCCTTTCTTCCGTCAACAGCAAGCCATCTACGGCCTCGATCTTGATAGCCTCTTTGAAGTTCAAATTGATGATCTCGGTCTTCAAATCGCCACATTGCACGGCATCAACACAACACCGGTTGCCCGTCTCCCTGGTGCCGTTGATTGGAGTCCCGGTTTATGGTCACGCCGCATTGAAGTCGATCTGGCGCGCCAATACCTCTTCGCCTACGAGGACAACCTGTTAGTCTTTTCAGCACCGGTTGCCACCGGACGCGACGGTTTCAATACACCACGCGGCGATTTCACCATCTACTACCGCTTACCCCAACAAACAATGAGTGGCTGCCTCGGTGGTGAATGCTGGTATGTACCCAATGTGCCGTGGGTTCAGTATGTCGTCGGTGGAGTTGCTCTCCACGGAACCTACTGGCATAACGCCCACGGCAGTGGCGTGCGGATGTCACACGGTTGTATTAATTTACGGATCGATGATGCCCAGTGGCTTTACGAATGGGCCGATCTCGGCGTACCGGTCAAGATATACTGACGAGACATACATCAGGTTATCTCACCAATGCTGTGAAAACCGTGATCGATAATTGCAGTAACGTAGTCCAGATATTAGCCTGTAGGCAATCGTTGCCCAAACATTGCAAATGAAACGAGTCATGCATCACCAGGCGCAAAAGGCTCGTCATCTGACAGATCACTACTCGTGAACGCACGAGATGAACGCTGATAGTAAACTGTACCTTGCGTGTCTGCACTGCGAACATGGTATAATTGCGCAGAGTTAACACCCCTGCACCACACACGGAAACACTATGCTGTACGTACCCGATGGTGTACCGCCGGTTATCAAGAGCACGGTAGCTCGCCTTGATCGCACACTTCCCCAACCGGGGGAAATTCTGGTTAGACAGGGTGGTCGCGTCGAGCCTGACGATATTGTGGCTCGTGGTCAGAAGCACAATCCTCCATACATGATTAACCTTGCGCAGGCACTGGCGTTACCACCCGATCAGGCCGCTCGTGCCGTCGTCGCACCGATAGGTCAGCCGGTAAATGCCGGTGCCGTCCTGGCGCGCCGGCGCGGCCTGCTGAGTCGCCGTGTCCTTAGCCCGGTTAATGGCATCCTCTACGCCGTCGATCCTGCAACCGGTTATGCAATTCTTCAGCCAGAACCACAGCAAATCACCGTAACAGCCGGCATTCGCGGTATTGTGATGGAAATCATCGATCAACAACGGGTAGTCATCGAAACCCCGGCAGCCCAAATCTTCGGGATCGCCAGCCTGGGAAATGACTGTTACGGCGTCACCCGCCTGCTCACCCTTGATCCGGGCGAGCCAATTACCGAGGCGATGATTGATGCCCAAAGTATGTATGCTGTGCTCATCGGTGGGAGCGGTATCAGTGCTGCTGCACTCCGTAAAGCGGTTGAGAATCAGGTTCGTGGCATTATCATCGGCAGTATCAGCGAAAGTGTTCTGCGAGAGTTTTTCCAATGGACAAAGCGCCTGCCTTTTCTTCCCGGTCTGCGTAACTGGCAATGGGTTTCCCAGACCGACTCACCACTGACAATCGTGCTGACCGAAGGGATAGGCAGTGCACCGATGGCAACACCGTTGTTTGAATTACTCGCCAACAATGATCGGCGCGAAGTCTATATCGAGAGTAATACCAGTCTTCGCCATCCACACCGTCGACCACGAGTCATCATCCCCCTGTCACGGAGCAGCAACACATCACTTGAACCACCGCGGCCACCATTACGGATCGGGGCCACTGTACGACTGCTCGACCACGATCACCTTGGGCGGATCGGGCGTGTGCGTAGCCTGCCCGCTCTCCCGCAACGCATCCCTGCCGGTATACGTACCGCAGCCGTTGAAGTGTTGCTGGACAGCGGTGAAGCCATCTGGCTACCCAGAAGTTGTATCGAGGTGATCGCGTAAACAGTGGTCATCCTGCCTCGAAAATTTGCTTCAAGTTGTAGCTATTTCGAGTATACTAGTGAACAGTAGTAGATGGTTTCTACTTTGAGCGATAGTGTGAGAGAATTCAATGACGTATCGTATCGTCGTAGTCGCCCGCGCTAACTCAACGCTCCGTAGCCTACCAGAGGCGCTGGCTGGCGACGCTGAAGTACAAATGTTTACATCGGCAAACGATGCCTTGTGGTCGATCAGTACCGAACCACCTGATCTGGTACTGAGTGAGATTGATCTTGATGAGATGAGCGGTCTTGATTTGGCTGAAATTGTGCCAAATTTTGACCCGAACACCCGTGTCCTCCTTTGGGGAAACAACCTGAGCAGCACCGATCGCGAACGTGCGCAAACCGCTGGTGTTAGCAGAGTACTCACCGGCGATCTGAGCCTGGACATGGTACGTCACGCAATACATACAGCCCTTAACACACCACGAACTGAGCCGCTGCCGGCAACTCCAGCACCTGCCCCTACTTCTACCGAAGCGGTACGCGAAGTAGCCAAACCGGTAGAGAGTACACCGACACCGCCTGCAAAGAGTGAACCGGCACGGTCAACATCAGGTGAAACACCTACCGACTCATCGTCACGGCGGCAATTTACACCAGCACGAGTTGTCTTGCCTTCCCGGGCTGAACGCGAAGCCGCTGAAAGAGCTGCTCGTGAAGCTGCCGAGCGCGAAGCTGCTGAACGCGAAGCCGCCGAACGTGCGGCCCGTGAAACGGCATCGACTCGTGGTGGACTGGCAGCCCGCTCACGTGCAGCCGCTGAACGCCGCACCCAATCGCCGGCCCCTTCATCTTCTCCAGGCTCAACCTCAACCCCACCACCTGCACCACCATCAACCTGGCGCAGCGATGGCCATAACCTGATCGTTACCGAGCAGAATATCGCGGCGATCCGCAGCGTTATGAGCCAGTTGGGGCAAGACCTGGGCACGCAAAGTATTATGTTAACTGATCGCGCAGGTATGATCCTGGTCGAGACCGGCGATAAGGGTAACCTGCCGTTGATGGTTGTCTTACCACTTCTCTCAACTGGCTTCTCAACAACTGGTGAAGTGGCCCGCCAGCTCCGTGAAGAAGATGCAACAAGCGTCTACATCCACGAAGGGGTAAACATCGATCTCTACTGCTTCGACGTCGCTCAGCGATTTCTACTCGTGTTGGTTTTCAACAAGCGTGTCGCCAGCTCGAAGATCGGTGCCGTATGGGTCAACGCCAAACGTGCCATCCGGGAATTGCGCGACGTACTCGCCCGCTAAAACACGTTCCTTCCCTGACCCCTGCTTTGTGCGGGGTGTCAGGGTAATTCGTATTATCTGTCATCGCCCGCATCACTTGAGTCACTCCCCCACAACCTGACACAGCACGCACTGCTGAAGAGGACATGCACTATCCTGCGTAATGACCATCACCAGGTGCGGCTGGCACCACTGCTGACGGCATCGCCGCGTTCAGCCGCTCACCTTGTGTCCCTCCGGGTCGTGGCGGTAATCCTCACCGACTGTCACTACAGGGACGGATAGTCACTGATCACGGCATATTCATTGTCAGGCAGTGATACACAGGATTCGCGCACAACGGGCGATGATTGGGCATCGTTCATCAAGGCACAACGTGTTCCGCCCAGCATCCCCGGTTTGCCGTAGGGGCAGGTTCGGTAGGGCGGGTTCAGAACCCGCCCCTACCCCCTCGTCGCTACATCCTGCGTAATGACCATCACCGGGTGCGGCTGGCACCACTGCTGACGGCATCGCCGCATTCAGCCGAGTAGTATCACTAATCACCATAGATTGTCGCGTTCAGGCACAGACAGAAAATGTAAGCAACATCTTCACTCACAGCGATAATGGATTACCCACCCCGCAAGTAGTGCTGTCCCTCCACACCCTGCCACAAGATCAGTTGCCCATCCCGCGTAGCTATGGTATACTCGCGTCGGCCTCGTAGAACTGCAAGTGAACCGGCCATCAATGGGGCAGGCAAGTTGCGAAATTTTGCGAGGTGCGTTATACTGATTGTGAAAGATCGAACAAGGAAGTTGTTGTTCGTCCATCGGGCAGCAGCGCACAGAGAGCAATACCCGGGCGCTGCATGGTTCCGACGTTGTCGAGCAGGAGGTAGGCGTTGTCAACGCGGACTCGAAACATTCTCATTATTGTAGGAGCGCTCATCATTTCGATTGCCAGTCGCTTCTTCCTCTACACCGGCCCACCGCACGTAGAAGTCGCCGCTGAGGTCATTTTCGACGGTATTCCCGGCTTTCCAATCACCAATTCATTCATTGTTTCGATCATTATTGACATTTTCGTGATCGCTCTGGCTGTGGCTGCTACCCGCAACTTGCAAATGGTGCCACGCGGGTTGCAAAACGTCATGGAGTTCATCCTCGAGTCACTCTACAATCTCTTCCGCAACATTAACGCCAAATATGTTGCCACTGCTTTTCCGCTGGTAGCAACGATCTTCCTCTTCGTGCTCTTCGGCAACTGGTTTGGTTTGCTGCCGGGGGTAGGCTCAATTGGCGTGTGTCACGAGAAGAAAGAAGAGCATGCCGTTGTCGATGAGCGACTGGCGCTGGCAGCACCGGCTGCTCCGCTGAGCAGTGTTGCGGCCGCAGAGGGTGAGGAGATTCACGACACCTGTGCCGCTCAGGGCAAGAAGCTGGTTCCACTCTTCCGGGCACCGGCAGCCGATCTCAATTTCACCTTCGCAATTGCCATCATCTCGTTCGTCTTCATCGAGTACTGGGGCTTCCGGGCGCTTGGCCCAGGGTATTTGAAGAAGTTTTTCAACACGAACGGCATCATGTCGTTTGTCGGGATCATTGAGTTTATCTCAGAGCTGGTCAAGCCCTTCGCGTTGGCCTTCCGTCTTTTCGGCAATATCTTTGCCGGTGAAGTGTTGCTGGTCGTGATGGCATTCCTGGTGCCACTCCTGTTACCACTACCCTTCTACGGCTTTGAAGTATTCGTTGGGTTCATCCAGGCGCTGATCTTTGCGCTGTTGACCTATGCGTTCCTGAATATTGCCGTCACCGGCCACGATGAGGAACACGCACATTGATGAGTTCGGGCGGAATTATCCGCTAGAATGTTTGATATTGGGTTCGTCGCAGAGTCTGCTTTTAAGGAGGCATCTCAATCATGGAGGGTCTGAATCTCGTCGCTACCGCGCTCGCTGTGGGTTTGGGCGCAATTGGGCCAGGTGTCGGCATCGGTATCATTGTATCGGGTGCGGTGCAGGCGATTGGCCGCAATCCTGAGATCGAAAACCGTGTTGTAACGTACATGTTCATCGGTATCGCCTTTACTGAAGCACTGGCAATCTTCGGTTTGGTGATTGCATTCTTGATCGGTTTCGGCGTGTTGCAGTAAGCGATTGCGCGTTACAGGAGGTTTGAAGGGTGGAAGCATTAGGTATTAATCCGACCCTGTTGATTGCGCAACTGATCAACTTCCTGTTGCTCATCTTCATTCTGCGCGCGCTGCTATACCGGCCGGTGATGAACCTGCTGAATGAGCGCACCCGGCGGATTGAAGAGAGTGTACGGGATGCTGAGAAGGTGCGCGAACAATTGGCAAATGCCAGGCGTGACTACGAGGCGGAAATTGCCCGGGCACGCCAGGAGGCCGCTAAAATCGTGGCGCAGGCGCAGGAGCGAGCCAAGCAGCAGGAGGCTGAGATCATTGCCCAGGCGCGTCGCGAAGCTGAGCGTCTAAAGGAAGAGGCTCGCGCCCAGGCCGAGCAAGAGCGCATTCGGATGTTGAGCGAAGCCAAGAGCCAGATCGCCGATCTGGTTACCTTGACCGCCAGCCGTGTGCTCGGTGCAGAGTTGCAAGCGCGTGGCCACGATGCACTGATTGCTGAGTCGCTGGCAGCACTGGATCGCCGCAACTAACGTCGCAGACTGGCAGGTGCCTGGTTTGCGTGAGGAAACGAGAGTATGGCAACGACCATTGACGCACGAGCGCTGGCTGCGCCGCTGGTAGAGGCGCTCTTGACAACGGCCGCTGAACAGATACGCGCTGCTGCTCCACGCATTGCCGGTCTTTCAGCCAGCGAGGCAGCCGCCGTCTTGCCGGCCGACCTGTTGCCACAGGTGCGCAATTTCTTGCTCACTATGGCTAAAGAGGGGCTGACCGGTGAACTTAATGCGGTGGCCGCTGCTCTGCCGGGGTATCTTGAAACCGGTAGCCGCGCAGTTGATGCCAGCGTCACCAGCGCGATTGAGCTGAGCGCCGAGCAGAAAGAGCGGATTACCCGCGAATTGCAGCAGCGCTACGGCGATGTTCATGTCACATATCATGTCGATCCAACGTTGATTGGTGGTTTGATTATTCGGGTTGGCGATCAGGTGCTTGATAATAGCCTGCGTGCCCGCCTGAGCGCCATTCAGCGTGTGTTACAGGCAAGTTAGAGTCCAGCTCGCTGGCCCGGTATCGCCGGCTACCAGCGCGACGGAGTAGAGCATGACGACGATTACTGAGGAATTGATCGCCCGGCTGAAGCAGGGGATCACGAGCGGCGTCGACCTTCAGCCGCGCCAGGTCAATGTCGGTACGGTGATTGCCGTCGGAGACGGCGTCGCGCGGCTGTCCGGCCTTGATCAGGTCGTCGCCTCCGAGATTGTTGAATTTCCCCCGAAAGCCGGTCGCAATGAGTCGATTTACGGTATTGCCCTGAACCTCGAACAGGATAGCGTCGCCGCCATTATCCTTGGTGACGATGAGACAATTGAGGAAGGGGATATGGTTACCTCAACCGGCCGCGTGATTTCGGTGCCGGTTGGGCAGGGGTTGTTGGGACGAGTGGTGAATCCGCTTGGGCAACCAATCGATGGGAAGGGGCCAATCGTTTACGAGAAGACCCGCCCCATCGAGCGCATTGCCCCCGGTGTGATTACCCGTAAGTCGGTTGATACGCCGGTGCAAACCGGTATCATTGCCATTGACGCGCTGATTCCGATTGGACGCGGTCAGCGTGAGCTGATTATCGGTGACCGCCAGACCGGTAAGACGGCGGTAGCCATTGATACCATCCTCAACCAGAAGGGCCAGGGGATGGTGTGTATCTACGTCGCCATTGGTCAGCGCCGGGCACAGGTTGCTCAGGTGGTCGGAACGCTCGAACGATTTGGCGCGATGGAGTACACCATCGTCGTGTCGGCAACCGCCTCCGAGAGCGCTGCGTTGCAGTATATTGCCCCCTACGCCGGTTGTGCGATGGGCGAAGAGATTATGGAAAACGGCGTTATGCTCAATGGGCAACTGGTTAAGGATGCCCTGATCGTCTACGACGACTTGAGCAAGCACGCTGTTGCCTATCGCCAGGTGTCACTCTTGCTCCGTCGCCCACCCGGCCGCGAAGCCTACCCCGGTGACGTCTTCTACCTGCACTCGCGTCTGCTTGAGCGCGCCGCTCGTCTGAATGAAGAGTACGGCGGTGGTTCGCTGACCGCATTGCCGGTCATCGAGACACAGGCAAACGACGTGTCGGCCTACATTCCGACGAACGTCATCTCGATCACCGACGGCCAGATTTATCTGGAGTCCGACCTGTTCAATGCCGGTCAACGCCCGGCGCTCAACGTTGGTATCTCGGTGTCGCGTGTCGGTGGTGCTGCCCAGACCCGGGCAATGCGGGCAGTTGCCGGTAAGCTGAAAGGTGAGCTGGCTCAGTTCCGTGATCTGGCTGCATTCGCCCAGTTTGCCAGCGATCTCGATGCGACGACCAAAGCGCAAATCGAGCGCGGTCAGCGTTTGCAAGAATTGCTGAAGCAACCACAGTATCAACCGCTTCCGGTCGAAGATCAGGTGGCTGTGCTGTACGCAGCAACCAACAACTATCTCGATGATGTACCGGTGCCGTTGATCACCAAGTGGCGCGATGACTTTCTGGCCTTCCTGCGCACCGCTCACCCCGAGGTGCGGAAGCTGATCTACGACAATCGCCTTGATCGCAAGTTCCCGACGCCTGAAGTAAAAGAGGCGCTGGAAGCGGCGATTAAGGAATTTAAGGCAACCAGCAACTATAGCTAGCAGAAGGCTACCGGCGAGCGTATCTCCGAAGCGCTCGCCGGAATCCAGACTGCAAAGGGTTCGATATGCCGAGTAGTCGCGAGATTAAGCGCCGCATCCGCTCCGTTAAGAATGTCGCTCAGATTACGCGAGCGATGGAGATGGTGTCAGCATCGAAAATGCGGCGCGCACAACGGAATGTGTTAGCTACCCGGCCATATGCCGACCGGATGCGGGAGGTCATGGCCAATCTTACTGCTCGAGTCGTGGGAGCGGCACGTCGCGGTACGTTGCTTGAAAAGCGCGAGACGGTGAAAAGCGTGGCACTGCTGGTTGTAACGCCTGATCGTGGGCTTTGCGGGAGCCTGGTGGCGAACGTGCTACGTCGCGCCGGTCGCTTTATCACCGAGCAACGCGCTATGGGACGCACCGTTGATGTGTATACGTTTGGTCGTAAGGGGCGCGATTTCTTCTTGCGTACCGGTTTTGCCCCGGCAGGTGAAGCAACCCGTCTCGGCGATGCACCAAAGCTCGAAGCGATCCTGGGTGTCGCAATTAGCGCCATTAATGGGTTTCAGTCGGGCAAGTATGATGAACTCTACATTATTTATAGTGAGTTCATCAATACGTTGGTGCAACGTCCGGCTATCAAGCAATTGTTACCGGTAGAGAGTCCTGACATCTCGACCACGACGAATGTTGATTATACCTACGAGCCGGGAGAAGAAGAAGTTCTCAATAGCATTCTGCCGCGTTATGTCGAGACCCAGATTTATCAGGCAGTTCTTGAAAGCATTGCCAGTGAACACAGTGCACGAATGGTTGCGATGCGTAATGCAACGAACAACGCCAAAGATCTGGTCCGCGATTTGACCCTGTCGTTTAACAAAGCGCGGCAGGCCGCCATTACTAAAGAGGTCAGCGAAATCGCTTCGGGCGCCGCTGCTCTCACCAGTTAATGACAAGAGGAGGAGCCGATGCCGGCCAAGGGGGTTATTCAAGAGATTATCGGTGTGGTCATCCGGGCCAAATTCCCGGAAGACGAGGTACCGGAAATCTATAATGCAATCGAAATTCCATTGGGGAATGGCGACCGTCTCGTCTGCGAAGTGCAACAGCAGCTTGGCAATGGCGTGGTAAAAGCGGTTGCAATGGGTTCGACCGACGGTCTGCGCCGTGGTCTTGAGGTCATTGATACCGGTCGGCCTATCGCTGTGCCGGTCGGTCCGGCCACACTTGGGCGCGTGTTCAATGTGTTGGGCGACCCAATCGATGGTATGGGACCTATCGGCCCAGAGGTTGAGCGCCGCCCAATTCACCGCGATCCACCCAGCTTTGAAGAGCAAAACACTCAGGCTCAGATTTTTGAAACCGGGATTAAGGTGATCGACCTGATCGCGCCGTTTACCCGTGGTGGCAAGACCGCCATCTTCGGTGGTGCCGGTGTGGGTAAGACGGTGGTGATCCAGGAGTTGATTGCCAATATCGCTAAAGAGCAGTCGGGGTTCTCAGTCTTCGCCGGGGTAGGCGAGCGATCCCGCGAGGGAAATGACCTCATCCACGAAATGAAGGAAGCCCGGATCGACGAAAACACCACCGTGTTCGATAAGACGGTGATGGTGTTCGGTCAGATGAATGAGCCACCGGGTGCTCGCTTGCGGGTCGGTCTGACTGCCCTGACCATGGCCGAGTACTTCCGCGATGAGGGCCGCGACATTCTGCTCTTCATTGACAATATCTTCCGCTTCGTGCAGGCTGGTTCAGAGGTTTCATCACTCCTCGGTCGTATGCCCTCCCAGGTAGGTTATCAGCCAACCCTGGGCACCGAAATGGGTGAATTGCAGGAGCGGATTACGTCAACCAAGCGTGGTTCGATCACCTCGATGCAGGCAGTGTACGTGCCGGCTGACGACTACACTGACCCGGCACCGGCAACGGTGTTTAGTCACCTTGACGCAACGATCTCGCTCGAACGCAGCATTGCCGAGCGAGCAATCTTCCCGGCGGTCGATCCGTTGGCTTCAACGTCACGGATTCTCGATCCCAACATCGTCGGCGAGGAGCATTACCGGGTGGCCCAAGAGGTGAAGCGTGTTTTGCAGCGCTACAAAGACCTCAAGGACATCATTGCCATTCTCGGTATGGAAGAGCTGAGCGACGAAGACAAGCTGACGGTGCAGCGCGCACGTAAGATCGAGCTGTTCTTCTCGCAACCGTTTACAGTGGCCCAGCAGTTTACCGGTCGCCCCGGTAAGTATGTGCCGGTGAAGAAGACGGTCGAGAGTTTTGCCCGGCTCCTGAATGGTGAAGGCGATCACATTCCTGAGTCGTTCTTCTACATGCAGGGCGATTTCGATGACGTACTGGCCGCCTACGAGGCCAGCCAGAAGTAGGGTTAAACCGGCGACGGCCAGTGAGTGTTGTCGCCGGTTCACATCTACGGCAGGCAGAAGGAGCAGTCCATGCCCATCCATCTGGAGATTGTCACCGCCGAGCGCGTTATCCTCTCGGATGACGTTGATATGATTAGTGCACCAACGAAAGATGGCCGCGTTGGTATTCTGCCGCGCCACGCTCCGCTCATGACGATTCTCGAACCGGGTGAGCTAGACATTATCAAAAATGGCGAGCGTACACCGTTTGCTGTATCCGGCGGCTTTATGGAGGTACTTCCCCATCGGGTTACCATCCTGGCCGATACGGTCGAGCGGGCCGACGAGATTGATGAAGCACGAGCTGAACAGGCGCGGGCTGAAGCTGAAGCCCGCCGGCGCGAAGCTCAGAGCGAACGCGATATGGCGCTGGCCGAAGCCAAGTTGCGCAAAGAGATGGTGCGCCTGCGGGTTGCGCAGCTCAATAAGATCAAGCGGCGACAGTCGTAGCAGGTATCTACCACACTTTTCCGGTCTGGGACCCCTTCCCAATCTTCGGGGAAGGGGTTTTGTTGTACGACTGGAGCAGGAGTAACTCGCAGATACCACACCGGAGTAGATACCGCTTCCAGTCAGAGGTGCCTGTGTAACAGATTTGGCGAGCGGAAGCCAGGTTTATATCAAATCTGGTGCCACAGTCGGTGTCTGGCATCGACTGGAAGCGCACCACTGGGAGCGCGCGCCTCCGGCGCGCTGCTCGCTTACCACCTGCAACATACCGGTGCCTTCGTCCAACGGGGTATCGCAAGCCGGAACCAGCTTGCGCCAGCGGGAGTCATCCGGTACCGGTAATTCCCGCCCCCAGCGGGGGCGGGTGAGGGTGGGGGCGTGTCGCAATCCACTGCTGGAATCAGCCCCAATATCAATGCTTGCTATCCATACGGACGGTCGGCGTCTGGCATCGCCTGAGAGCACTGGGAGCGCGCGCCTCCGGCGCGCTGCTCGCTTACCACCTGCAACACACCGTGGTGCCTTCGTCCAACGGGGTATCGCAAGCCGGAACCAGCTTGCGCCAGCGGGAGTCATTCCGGTACCGATAGTCACCGCCGCCAGCGGGCTTTTCATCACCCCTATGCTCAACACAAACTGACGTAAATTTGCTATAATACGGCGCGATTATATACGCTGCATTATTCTGTCGAGGTGTAGCGTCCGTAACCAAACACATCACAGCAGGAATATTACGTATGGCCCGCAAAATCGGGATTGATCTTGGCACTGCCAATGTCCTAGTGTATGTCAAAGGTAAAGGGATCGTTCTCTCGGAACCATCGGTGGTCGCCCTGAGCACCCGCGATGGTCGGGTTCGCGCCGTCGGCGCAGAGGCGATGGCGATGTTGGGCCGTGAGCCGGAGAGTATCGAAGTAGTTCGTCCGATGCGCAACGGCGTGATCGCCGATTACGTTGTCACCGAAGAGATGTTACGTCACTTCATTGGCCGCGCCGCAGGGCGCTTCCGCTTTTCGCGGCCAGAAGTGATGATCTGTATTCCCGCCGGCGTGACCAGTGTCGAGATGCGAGCAGTACGCTACGCCGCACTCGAAGCAGGTGCCGGCAAGGCCTATCTCATCCGCGAACCACTGGCTGCCGCCATTGGGGCGAACATTCCCATCGCCCAGCCGTCAGGTAACCTGGTCATTGACATCGGTGGTGGTACCACCGAAGTGGCCGTGATTTCATTGAACGATATTGTGGTCAGCACCTCGGTGCGGGTTGGTGGCAACCGGTTCGATGAAGCGATTGCTGCGTATATCAAGCGCAAATACAATCTTTTGATCGGTGAGCGGACTGCCGAAGCGGTTAAAATTGAGATTGGCTCGGCGCTGCCACTCGATAAGCCGCTGGTGACGCAGGTACGTGGCCGTGATCAGGTCACCGGTCTGCCGCGCACAATCCAGGTTGATAGCAACGAGATTACTGAGGCGATTCAGGAACCGTTGGAAGCTATTATCAATGCTGTGCGAGCAGTACTGGTCGAAACCCCACCTGAATTAAGCTCGGACATTATCGATAAGGGCATGGTGATGACCGGCGGTGGATCGATGCTGCGGCGCATTAACGATCTCCTGACCGATGTCACCGGTGTGCCCTGCTATGTCGCCGATCAGCCGGCTTCGTGCGTTGCCATCGGTACCGGGCTGGCGCTGGAAAATCTTGATGTGCTCTACGATAGTCTGAGTGGGTTAGATTTAACGTAAGCGCAACTGAAACACTCTCATGCATGACGGGGCGACTGGAAGGTCGCCCCGTTACTATTTCTGACAATTGCCGGTGCCGGCTATGGATGCAGCACTTCCTGCGCAATCTCGATCATCTGATTGCCGCCATGCAACAAATTGTGCCGCATTTGCGCCAGTTCAATCAGATGCCCCTGTTCGTGTGTGACCACCCAGTTTCCTTGATGCAGCAGGGGGACCGGGCCGAATATCGCGTGGTAGCCGATGCGCTGCCAGGCAGCCTGGGTCAAACCGCGAAGCAGGTTGAGTGTCTGTTGTCGGCTTGAGGTGTACTGTTCGAGGAGATCAGCAATTGGTACCGTGCGATACTTCACGGCGTGCTGCAAGGTTGGCGGATGGGCTGAGGGCAGCCTGGGCTGGTTCGTCTCAAGAATCATCCATGCCCGCTCGCGAAAGACGATGTCCATGTCGGTCAGATGGCCGATCAGGTCTTTACAGGCAGGAAAGCCATTCACCGGGGTTGAAAGCTGCTCTTCAGTCAGATCGACAACCAGATCCTGCACAGTGCGGAGGCCCTGTTCGAGGCGACGTACAATTGTAGAGGGGCCTAATGTCCCCATACAATCGACAATCCGAAAATCCAGAAACCCCTCACGCACCGTGCCACAGATGGAGCAGAATGGAAGTGGATCACCTTCCATCAACTGACCACACATACTGCATACAAAGAGATCACCTAACTCGGTGTAGATCAGATCGCGTCCCGCGGCCAGTGCTCGTGCTGCACGCTCCAGTAACTCGCGTTGAAATGCGCTGGTACCGGTGACAGGGCCGGTGACAACGGCTTCTGGTTCGAGACCGGCAAGTGCCCGCTCAATGTTGGTCGTCGTCTTCGCGACTTCACCCAGACGCCGCAACGACTGCTCGGCACGAACCCGTTTAACCGCTGCCGACGCATCAAGCAAACGGGCGATGTTAAACAGTCGTTCACGGCGAGCCTGCCGTGCCCAGGCAGTGTACGCCGTATACCCGATACTCGTGCTTACCAGCAAGCGACGATGTTCTTCGTCATTCCATGTCATACATGCTGCTCCAAATCTGTTTTCTTGACTTACCTGTGATGTGGGGAACGATGTTGCACTAGCTCAACCAATACACCCTGTCCGCCGGCTTTCGGATGGACAAACGCAACCAGTGTGTCGTGGATACCAGGGCGAGGTTCACGGTCAATCAATGGTAAACCACGCGCCTGCAATGTAGCTAACGCCGCATAAATATCATCAACCCGATAGGCAATATGATGCATACCCGGCCCTTTTTCGCGCAGGAAGCGGGCAAAGCTGGCCTGATCGCTGGTTGGGGCAATTAATTCGATCAAGACATCACCAAAACGAGCAACACCGATCAGCGCATGGCGTTCAGGGAGTTCAATCCGCTCCCATTCGGTCACATCGTATGCAGTGCGATAAAAATCGATGGCAGCGTCGAGATCGGCTACCACCAACCCGATATGATCGATTGCCGTAAACATAGTTTGCTCCTTGTGTTCCACCGTAATACCGATGGATGTAGCATATCATAGCACAGAGTTATTACGAGATAATTGACAGCTACTCACGGTTAGCTACAATACACGACAATGACACACGAACCAGAAGACATCACAACCGGCTACTTGAGTGTACTGAGTGCGGCTTCCCGTTTATTGCAGGAGGAATTGCCGCTGGTACAACGTATCCATCGGCTCTTCGGGCTTTTGCGTCTCGCAATCCGCTACCGGGATGCACGCCTGACCTGCTGGTTACAATCCGCACGACCCGGTGCGCATCGCCAGCAGATTTTTTCGCCGGAGTCGTGGGCTTATCCGTGGGACGATACCCTGACTCGTTCGGTAGCACTTGGCGGGAAGACGGTTATCAAGACGATTGCGCTCGGTAGTGCCGGTCAGCCAGATAAAAACTTGCCCGTGATCCCTGCCGGTTATCTGGGAGCACCGATCTTTTGGGGCGGCAGATTGTGGGGGGTTCTCGAACTACGCAACGACGATCTACGACGATTTACCGGCAGAATCAGCGAGCTTATCGAGGCACTGAAGCCGCTGCTGGCGGCTGCTATTGCCCAAGAGGGTGCCCGGCTCCCCCAGTTACCGACACCACGCTTTGCCGGTGAAACACCGATTGGCCTGACGCTCACCCCTTCACTACGCCAAAAGATGATCGCTCTTAATGAACAGCTCGACCGTACTATTGACCTGCACGAGCTGACCGGAGTCATCTTGCGTCGGGCATTAGAGGGGAGCGGTGCTGAAGCAGGAGCAGTTGCACTGGTCGATTATGACAAACGTGAACTGGTGCTGCACCTGTACGAAGGGTACGAAGCCGAGCGTTCCAGACGCGCACTGCCCGCTCTACCGCGGCAGCGTTGGAGTTGGGAGATAGGCCTGGCCGGTCAGGCAGTTCAGATGCGACGACCTTTGCTGGTTCGTGATGCAGGACGCGAGCCGGGATTGCCGAACGCGATGCCATTTCTGGCCGAGCTGGCAGCCCCGATTATCGTCGATGATCGGGTATTGGCAGTGCTCATCCTGCATAGTCGTCGGTCGACAACCTTTACCGAAGAGGTGCTGGCGTTCATTACCACCCTCTGCGAGCGCGCTGCCCACCCGCTGGCCCGTGCGATGTCTTATCAGGCCGCTTACGAAACATCGTACCATCTCGGTCAGGTCTTCAGCAGTCTACCGATAGGGCTGGCGCTCCTCGATTTGAATGGACGAGTTATTCGGGCCAATCCGGCCTGGAATCAGGTCTGGCGCTTAGATGCGCAGCCACAACGGCCGTCGTTCTACGTCGGGATTGATCTGGTTGAGCATTTGCTGGCGCGGCTCAACGATCCATTCCGGCTCAGCGAATTTTGTGATCTCGGTCAGCGCACCCCTGATCAGACGTTTGAAACGAGCCTCCAGCTCCGCAACCCATACCAGGAATTACACGTGCTCTCAGTACCAACCCGCGATAGTCAGCAACAGCTTACCGGACGATTGTGGGTGGTCAGTGATCGTACACGCGAGCGCGAGTCTGACCGGCTCAAAGATGAGTTTATCGGCATTGTGTCGCACGAACTGCGCACACCACTGACCTCAATTCTCGGTTATACCGAGATTCTGCTGAACCGGCAAGACCTCGACTACGAGAGCCAGCGCGAGTTTTTGCAGACGGTCTCTAATGAGGCAGAGCGATTGTTTAAGATGGTCAAAGATTTGCTGGATGTGTCACGGCTGGAGGCCGGTGTCGTAAAGCTGAACCGCTGGGCAGTTGGTCTGTGGCAGGTGATTGAAGAGCTGACCCTCCAGTTGCATACTCAATTGATCCATCACAAACTCTTGATCGATGCCCGAACGCCGTTACCACCGGTCTTTGCCGACCGTGACAAGGTCAAACAGATTATCTTCAATCTGCTGAGCAACGCCATCAAGTATAGCCCGGAAGGAAGTGAAATTCAGCTCACCGTGCGCAGAGCCAACGCAGACGACTTGCCGGCGACGCATCCGCCCGGTCAGTGGATGTTAATTGTGGTGCGCGATGAAGGAATCGGTATCAAACCTGAAGATCAGGCCCGGTTGTTTGAGCGGTTTCAGCGCGTTGATAACAGCAATACCCGCCAGAAGAGTGGGGTTGGTTTGGGATTGTATATCTCTCGTTTGCTGGTCGAACTCCACGGTGGTCGAATCTGGGTGAAGAGTGTTGAGGGGAGTGGCAGCAGCTTCTCGTTCACGCTGCCAATCTGGACAGCACCAGCCAATGAACAGGGTCAGGAACCATGAGGGAGGGGCACCACGTGGGCTGCCCCTCCCGGGTTGGCTCAAGCGTGAATGGCAGAACGTCGATATTTAGAACCTGTTTCAAAAACATTTACGAGAAGTTATCTCATTCATTCTTGACCGTCTCTATGATTGTAACGAGCACATCCAGCATCTCCGTGACCAGTAGGGTCAACGACGTGCCACGCGCCGGATCATGAGCACGGCTGTTGCGGCAGCATGGCTGCCGCACTCCAAACGCTACGACACAGGCATAACGAGCGGGTAAGGCAACCAATTCAGCACGTGATGATACGACCGGAGCTGCGCTCTGCCAACAGGCCAGGAGCCGGGTAGACTGTTGTTGACGATTGGCAAGCATTCAGACGCCTGGGCAACTGTCTGGACGCACGACAGCACAGCTTTTTTGAAATGAGTTCTACACATGCGCCGGTGCCTGATTACCGGCTTCGGCAGCCGCCCGCCGTACATTCACGAACAAGAGCAGGATAAACCCACTGATGAAAAAGATAATCAGTGAGACAATGGCGATCCGGTAGCTACCGGTCATCTGGTAGGCAACCCCGAACAAGAGTGGCGCCAGCCAGCTCGTGCCGCGCTCACCCACTTCGTACAGGCTAAAGTACTCTGCCTCCTGACCATCAGGGATCATGAGCGAAAACAGCGACCTACTGATTGCCTGACTCCCCCCCAACACCAGGGCAATTGCCGCACCGAGTGCAAAGAATTGCACATCGTTGTTGGCCGGCATAATGTAGGCATAACTGACGACCAGTGTCCAAATGACCAGACTACCCAGCAACACTCGTTTTGAACCCAACCGTGTTGCCAGAGCACCGAAGATCAGGGCGCCGAAGAAAGCGACGAACTGTACCATCAAGATAGTGGCAATCCGGGTTGACTCGCCGATGCCAAGCTCTTCGGCCCCGAATTGCGCAGCCAGCGCAATGACCGCCTGAATACCGTCGTTGTAGAGTAGATACGCCGCCAGGAAGAGCAGGGTTTGTGGATAACCGCGCATCTGCCGAAATGTGTGGGCTAACTGACGGAAGCCGACCGTCAAATAGTTCTCGCCAGGCGGTAAGCGCCGAACTGCACCACGGTTCCGTAGCGTCCACATTGGAATGAGCGTAAAAATGGCCCACCACATGCCGGCGGACACCAGGCTGATTCGCACCGCCATCCCACTCTCAACCCCGAACGAGCCGGCATTTAAAAAGAAGACCAGGTTGGCCGCCAGTAATAAGCCGCCGCCCAGATATCCAAGCGCCCATCCCTGTGAAGAAACGGCGTCTCGCCGATCAGGACTGGCAATATCCGGCAAGAAAGCGTTGTAAAAGACTATCGAGGCGCCAAAGGTGAGGTTGGCGATCAGGAACAGGATTCCACCCAGCAGATAGTTGGTGCCTTCAAGAAAGTAGAGGCCCATAGTGGCAAATGCCCCTACATACGCAAAGATCGCCAGCATTTGCTTGCGAGCGTTGGAGTAATCGGCAATGGCACCAAGGATGGGTAAAAAGAAGACCTGTAACAAGACCGAGAGCGAAACCATGTAAGGAAAAAAAGAACCGGCTGCCACCGGTATCCCAAACGGATAGACAAATCCATTCGCATCAGCCGCATTACGGGTAATTGAGGTGAGGTATGGCCCTAAGAAAACGGTCACTACTGTGGTCGAAAATGCCGAATTGGCCCAGTCGTAAAAATACCAGCCAACCTGTTCGCGACGATTATCGGTCGAGGCAGCAAGCGTGGTCATGCAAACTCCTTCGTAGTCAGCACTCACGTACCGATGGACAAAGCCAGTACCGGGAGAAGGGATTTAGATATAAACCTGCACGGCGTGGCTATTGTACCACGTCTGTATTCACCACAGAGACATGGATGTATTCACCACAGAGACACAGAGGAGACAAAGGATTTTATGTCAACTTTTACCCGACATAATTGTAGTTTGGATATGTTCCCCACCGCAACACGGATGTATTCACCACAGAGACACGGAGAGCACAGAGGTTTTAGGAGGTATTTATGTCAACTTTGCTCGACAAAATTGTGGTTTGGGTATGTTCACCACCGAGACACAGAAGACACAGAGGGATTGATTCAATCATCCTCTCTGTGCCTCTGTGGTGATAATAAACCAGCTCTCTTTTGCCGGTGATTATCGTTCCCGAACCACCCGTAAACCTGCCGCCAGCGCCACAATCATGGCCACCAGTACTGCCAGATGCGGAGCAATATCGTTCAGGGTGGCACCGCGCTGGACAATCGCAATCACCGGATCGACCATGTAGTACGTCGGGAAGATTTGGGCGATCCACTGCGGAATTACCGGAAAGAGTGCGATCAACGCCGGAGCGTAGAGCAGTAGACCCAGCGCTTTCACGGTGGCAAAGAGCGAGTTGATATCTTTCACCAACACGCCTAACAGCACCCCAAACTCTGCCGATAAGATTGCCCCCAGCAAGAGCACCAGTAACACCAGGCCAATCTGATCACTCCAGGCACCATTCAGCGCCAGTACTAGCAACGCCATCACCGTACTCAGGGCAACTCCCAGCATACCCTTGGCAACATAGATTTCAGCGCGGGTCACCGGTGTTACCAGCAAGGCAGTCAGTGTGCGACGTTGTTTTTCGCTCACCAATGAGGAGGCCGGCAACATTAACGCGCCAAACACGACTGTCATCAGCACGAGTAGCGGTAGCAAACGCTGCTGCCAGGTCAGATCACTGTTAGCGCCCAGGACGGAGGTGGTGATGACCACCGGCGACTCGTGACCGGCCAGCGCACGTAGCCAGTCGGCAAGTGCGGTACCGATCAAGACTCGGTCGCGTAACAAACTCTCGCCCCACACGTAGACGGTCAGGCTGCCCCGTTGGCCGCTAAGGAGACGTTGATCAAATCCGTCCTGCAACACAATACCAACATCCACCGCACCTCTGGCAGTCGCTGTCCGCAGTTCAGCCTCGCTCGTATAGCGCTGAACAATCAATCCGGGCATGGCCTCGGCAAATTGCGTGATCTGCGACGAGCCGTTGTCGAAGATGCCCAGCCGCGGTTTGCCGCTGAAGAAGGTGCCAAAGATCAGGCCGAGGGCGAGACTTAAGCCCAACGGAACCACAATCGTGAAAATGAAGATAAAGTTCTTTGGCCCCTGGACCGCTTCGCGGTAGAGGAGAGCCAGAATGCGGCGCAGACTCATACGAACCTCCGTTGCAAAATGGCCATGCCCAGAGCCAGGAACAAGAGGGCGGAAGCCGTTAGTGGCAGCAGGTTTCCGCCGACCTCACTCCAGCCGGCACCGAAGTTGAGTGAGCGGTAGATGGTGTCTACCAGATAGTGGGTGGGAATGAATTGCACCCAGTCCGCCGCTAAGCCGGGCAGGAGAACGGTAAAGGTCGGCAACGCCATGATCAGCAGGGCCAGCATGCCCCAGCCCATCACCGACATCAGGTCACGGCCAAGCGAGGCGATGAGAAAGGCAGTGCCGGTCATCAGCACCGATCCGATGAACAGTGCGGTCAGGTTGAGCAGCGGTTCGCGCACCAGGCCACCGGTAACCGCCAGTAGCAGGACTGCCTGGACAAAGGCAAAGAGTGAGCCGAAGAGTGTTTTGGCGACGAAGAGGCCGCGCAATGAGAGAGGGGTCACCAGCAGGGCGCGGATCGTGCCCTGTTCGACCTCGGCGGCGATCAGGCTGGCCAGGCCAAGGCATTCGACCATCAACACCAGCACTGCGAAGAGTGGCAACATCCGCTGCCGGGGGGCAATCTGCGCACCGGCCATATCGGGGCCGAGAATCTCTTCGCTGATGACGACCGGCAATTCTTGCCCGACCAGGTTGAAACTCAATTCGCGGGCCGCAGCCTCGTAGACGGACACAAAATCCGGCGGTACTTCAGGTGCCAGGAACAGTTCAACTGTTGGGCGTGATCCCTGGCGAAGCTGATCGAAGAGATCGGCGGGAAAGGCAATGCCAACGGTCACTTCACCGCTGGCTACAGCAGCACGTAAGGCCGTCGCATCGGTGAAGCGCTCGATCTGGACGGCATCGTCGGTCAGGGCTTCAGCCAGGGCTGGTGGCAATTCGGGAATCACCATACCCAGCCGCAGTGTCTCATCAACCGTTGCCGGCAACAGAAAATAGATCGCGATGTACGCCACCAGGCCCAGCACCGTCACCAGGGCGAAGAGCCGATTCGCGAAGTAGAGGCGGGCGTCTTTCGTTATCAATGCCCAGAGCGCAGCGATATTCATAGCGGGTATTCCTTCACTCGAAGCGGACAATAATCAAGCCAGCCCGCGTCCGGTAAGCTGAATGAAAATATCTTCCAGCGTAGCCTCTTCGCTGTGCAACGTAATCACCTTTTCGTGCTGAAGCAGGTTCGCCATCTCGGCGGCAGTCTCCGGTTGGTCAAGAATAATCTCGCGGGTCAGCAGCGAACCATCGGGGCCAACCACTTCGGCCCGCACCATCCGCTTACCGTACTGCTGCTTGAGGTTGTGAGGCGTATCGAGGGCCACAATCCGTCCACTGTTGATAAAGGCAACCCGATGACAGAGCCGATCCGCTTCGTACATGTCGTGGGTGGTGAGGAAGATGGTCGCGCCGCGCTCCTGTTCTTCGCGAATCACACGGCGGATCGCCTCGGCAGATGTTGGATCGAGACCTTCGGTAGGTTCATCCAGAAAGAGAATATCAGGCCGATTGACCAGCGCGCGGGCGATCATCAAGCGCTGTTTCATGCCTTTGGAATAGTGACTGACCAGATCATTCCCACGTCCATCGAGACCGACGCGCCGCAGCAAGGCCGTCAGATCAAGATCGCGGACATTGAAGAGACGGGCAAAGAGGCGCAGATTATCGGCGGCGCTCAACTCCTCGTAGAGATTTGGTTGCTCGAAGCAGACGCCAATCCGGGCCTGGACCTGCTTGGGATGGCGGGACACGTCAATTCCCAACAAGAGGGCCCGCCCGCTCAACGGGCGGAGCTGGCCGGTCAGCATCTTCACCGTGGTTGATTTACCGGCTCCGTTTGGTCCCAGAAACCCAAGGATTTCGCCTCGTTCTACCGTGAAGCTGATGTGATCGACAGCGAGCAGATCACCGTAACGGTAGGTCAATGAATCGGCAACAATGGCAGGTTCAGACATCGCATCCTCACGCAAGACAAAAACCGCCGACACGATGCCGGCGATTAGTGGTGACGCGAGTCATTATAATACCGTCTTTGCTGACTGCAAGATGGTGTAAGGATATTTCTGCGAGAAATTATCTTAATCCATCGGTAGCAAAGCGTATAACACTGCATGCATCTCATTGACAGAGATGCCTCTACCACGGCGTTGACAGGCTAGGCGACAGTGACCAGCGTTTTGGCGCAGTGCCGCACGGTCGGCGCAGAGTACGGCAGGTGCGGAAGCATGGCTGCCTTACTCCAAACCATGCGTTACGGACAACCCAACCGGGAAACCGTCTCCACATCGGTGGGTGATACCACGTCGTTCTCCTACCCGCACTCAGGTCACCGCCGTGATAATGCGATCACAAGCGATGACTGACACCAGATTTGAATAGAACACCAAACACTTCGCAATCTTGTCAGAGATGCTGCGACCACGATGTTGACAGGCCAGGCGACAGTGACCAGCGTTTTGGCGCAGTGCCGCACGGTCGGCGCAGAGTACGGCAGGTGCGGAAGCCAAGCTGCCGCACTCCGCAGATGCGATCTGTGAGATTATTCGAGCAAACGCTCACGAATTGATGAAACCGGCTTATCATCCCCCTCCCGACCACGTTCAAGGTCAAGCATCAGCAAAACTGCCGTTATCAGATACGGTGGCATACTGGCGTTAAAGTACGAACCGGCACTGATATTCACCAGCAAAAACAGGGCCAGTGCTGCACTCTGCCGCACCCCAATCCCGGTCAGCATACTGAAAGCCACAATGATTTGACCGATGGTCAGCACCCATGCAATCGGTCGGTAGAACGGAATGGCAAAAAAGCGCAGATAAGCGGCACTGAAACTGTGTGGGTCAATCTCGGACAGCCGTTGTTCAAAATGTTCGCGCAGAACTGTAGAGGTCATCCATCGGCGGGTAAGTTTGTGGTACGCCCCATACGCAAAGGTTGCCCCGAATACATAACGTAATATCAGTAATGTGATGCGGCCTATCCGTTGCCACGGGATTGAGCGTCTCATTGTTCACCTCCGTGCGAAGCGCGTTGCCCAGAAAGTATAACACTTTTTGACACAAATTGTGTTTATATGTCACAACATAAAAATTAAGTATTTGATGAGAAACCTGCCATTGCCATCACTGATCCGGTATGATAATTGGTGGAACGCTACACAGATACTGAGCTAACAAGAGGTGTTATCGTTATGTCTATTCGGCGCATTGCATTAATTGTCGGAGCTATCATTGTACTGATTGCCGGCGGCTTGATCGCGTATGTCTTTCGACCGCCAGAGGCGGCAAGCGGGCCACTGGAAGCGGTACCGCTGGCTCTGCCAACCACAGCTCCTACGTTAGCTGCTCCTACCGCCGTTCCCACCGCTGCGCAGGATGTACCTACCGTCGCTCCGGCGGCTACAGAAACTGCGGCACCGGAGGCCACTGCAACGACACCTGCTGCAAGCAGCGGACCGGTCCTCCAGCTCTTTGCGATTGATCAGAACCGCTCTGAAGCACGTTTTCTGATCGATGAAGTTCTGCGCGGTAGTCCGATCACTGTGGTCGGCGTAACCGATCAGGTTGCCGGCCAGATTGCGCTCGATCCCAATTATCCGCAAGCGGCTCAGGTTGGTGTGATCCAGATTAATGCCCGAACCCTGACCACCGATAACGAACTTCGTAACCGGGCCATCAAGAATGCCATTTTGCGTACCAATCAGTTTGAGCTGATCACATTTACGCCACGAGTGATTACCGGTTTGCCCGACACGGTAACAATTGGCGTACCGTTCGAGTTTACCATTGAGGGTGATCTTACGATTACCGATGTAACCCGTCCGGTAACGTTTACCGTCACCGTGACTCCGGTGAGTCAGAGCGAGATCAGTGGCCTGGCCACAACCACCATTCTTTATCGCGACTTCAACCTGACCATTCCCGATTCACCGTCGGTGGATACCGTAGCCGATGAGGTACGGCTGGAGTTAGAATTTGTAGCAACCCTGATCGGGTAATTGACGAGTGATCAGGCAGTCGCTATAATAACGCGAGTTTTATAAGGCATCAGATCAGGAGCCGATTATGAGCGTGCAGAGCACCCGCGGTCGTCGTGTGAAGACGGCAAAGCAGAACAACCTTCTCTACTTGTATATTGCAGTTGGCGTCGTTGCAGTGATTGCCATTACGGGTCTGGTCGTCCTGCTGACTCGCAACAACACCGAGGTGAAGGCGCCGACAGCGCCGGTTGGACGGACGGAAGAGGGATTTTACTATAAAGGTGATCCAAACGCAGCGGTCAAGGTAATCGCTTTCGAGGATTACCAGTGTCCGGGATGTGCCTACTTCAGCCGTAATCTGGCCCCTATCCTTGAGCGCGACTACATCAATACCGGTCGGGTACAGTTTATCTATCACGAACTTCCGCTCACCAATATTCACCCCAACGCCGTTGCCGCCGCCGAAGCCGCCCGCTGTGCCGGCGATCAGGGTAAGTATTGGGAAATGCACGATCAGCTTTTTGCCAACCAGAGCCTGTGGGCCCAGCTAAGCTCGCCGCTGAATGTGTTTAGTGGCTACGCAGGACGTATCGGTATCGACCGGGCGGCATTTGACGCCTGTATGCAGGCCGGCACGCACCGCGAAGCAATTCTGGCCGCCGCCCAAGAGGCCGCAGCCCTCGGTGTGCAGGCGACGCCGTCATTCAGCGTCAATGGTCAGATTGTCGACTCGGGTCGCCTGTTTACCGCTATCGACGCAGCGTTACGAGCGGCGGGACGATAAACAACACGCCACTTCCTGACAGAGGTGAAGAGTCTGTGAGATCCCGCTGTCAGGAATGTGGCGACGATCTTCAGGCAGAGCAGAGAGAAGTTATCTCATACCTGTGCGAGTGCTGTACAGAGATAACTTTGTCATTCTTTGCCGGGATTATCTTGACGCGCTGTCGCTGTCGGCCTATAATGGGCCGGCTTTTTCGATACGAGTGAGGAGCACGCAACCGTGCAGAACCGTAACATTCTAGCGCTTATCATCACGATCATTGCGACTGGTCTGGCACTGGCGATTAATTTCGCACCCAACAACACCTTCCTGGGCCGCGATGTCAGTGTGCGGCTTGGGCTTGACTTACAGGGTGGGATTCAGGTGCTGTTGCGCTCAGCCGATCCCGATGCCACTGCCGACGAGATTGCCACGGCGGCGCGTGTTATCGAGCAGCGGGTTAATGGTCTCGGTGTTGGCGAAACGGTTGTTCAGCAAGCGGGAAATAACCGCATTATTGTTGAGCTGCCAGGGGTAGCCAATCCCGAACAGGCTATCGAGACCCTGCGCGGCACCGGCCGGCTCGAGTTCATCGACTCGCAAGGGGAATTCCTGGCCGACGGCGCCATTGTGCGGACATCGAGTAGCCCCATTCCGCCACCTCAGTTGCTCGAAAGCAGAAACATTACCGATCCTACCACCCTCGGCCCTATCTACCAGAGCATTACTGATGGTGCCGATCTGGACACCAGTGCCGTACAACCGACCTTCTCGCAGGGTGGCACCCTCGGCAGTCGTCCGGCCGTCTCGTTTGCCTTCCGGGGTGAGTCAGCACAGCGGCTGGCATCCTTTACCGCAGCGAATGTTGGCCGGCCAATGTGTATTGTGCTCGACAACACAGTTGTGAGTTGCCCGGTGATTAATGCTGCGCTGACGGACGGTTCTGGAATCATTGAAGTGAGCAACGAGGACGAGCGAACCCGTATCTTCAATCAGTTGAAATACGGTGCCCTGCCGGTACCCCTGGTAGTCGAGACAAGTCGTACTGTGACGGCAACCCTCGGTCAGGAGAGTGTACAGGCCAGTATCACTGCAGGAATTATTGGGCTGGCAGTAGTCGCTATCTTCATGATCTTGTTCTACCGCGGCCCAGGATTGATTGCAACGGTGGCGCTGCTGATTTACACGATTATCAGCTTCGCGATTTACCGTCTGATCCCAGTCACCCTGACTCTGCCGGGCATTGCCGGTTTCATCCTTTCGATTGGATTGGCGGTTGATGCCAACGTCTTGATCTTCGCCCGTCTACGCGAAGAGTACCGTCGCGGTCGTGACATTCGCAGTGCGCTCGAACTAGGGTTTGTCGAGTCGTGGCCAGCCATCCGGGACTCGAGTGTTTCAACGCTGATTACCAGCATTGTCCTGTTTATGTTTGGCAACAGCTTCGGCGTCAGCCTGATTAAGGGCTTTGCCCTGACCCTGGGACTTGGCATCGTCGTTAGTCTGTTTACGGCGCTTGTTGTGTCGCGAACCTTCCTGCGGCTGGTACTGCCTCTGTTCAGCGATGAACGAGCCTGGTGGTTTGGTGTAGATCGCCGCGAGCCATCACCAACGGTACAGACCGCCGCGTAACAGGAAACGAATTCGGTCGATCACACGGACACCGCGCAATACTGGAGTAACGCCTGTATGGAACATCTCGTCCGCCGTCGTTATTGGTGGTTTGCCTTTTCACTGCTGATTATCTTGCCCGGCCTGTATATGCTCTTCCTGCACCCGTTGCTGACGACGGGACGACCGGGAATTGGCTTACGACCGAGCATTGACTTCGCCGGTGGCGCATTGTGGGAATTGCGCTTTCCCGATGTTACGCCTGAGACATTAAGCACCGACCGGATCGCGCAGGCTTTTGCGGAGGCCGGCTTCGAGAGCGCACAGGTTCAGCTCAGCCCAACGGTGATTGACGGCCAACCGGTAGCTGCCGCGCTGGTGCGAACACGACCATTGAGCGAGTCTGACCCAAATGCCGAAATCGATGCCGTTACGAAAGCCCTGACCGACGCTTTTGGCACAGTCAGTCGTGAGCGGCTAGAGAGCGTTGGGCCAACAGTCAGTGCCGAGTCAACGCGCAGCGCTATCATTGCCGTGCTCGGGGCTTCGTTGATCATTCTGCTCTACCTGACATGGGCGTTTCGCAAGGCGCCACATCCTTTTCGTTACGGTGTCTGTGCCCTGATTGCGATGCTGCACGATGTGTTAGTCGTGCTAGGCATTGCTGCTATCCTGGGAGCTACCATCGGGTTAGAGGTTGATGCTCTCTTCCTGACGGCCTTGCTCACCACACTGAGCTTCTCGGTACACGATACGATTGTGGTGTTTGATCGCATCCGTGAAAATCTAATCAATCGTCATCCCGCCGAGACGTTCGATGACATCGTGAACCACAGTCTGGTGCAAACCCTGCCACGGTCGATCAATGCGCAGTTGACGACCTTCTTCACCCTGACAGCGCTGCTGCTGTTTGGCGGCGATACCATCCGCAATTTTGTCTTAATCCTGCTTATCGGGTTGGTCAGCGGAACGTACTCGTCGATCTTCAACGCGGCGCAATTGCTGGTGGTGTGGGAGCATCGCGAGTGGCGCAACTGGTTTAAGCGTGGCCGCCAGGATGAAGTAGAGGTTCGCTCAGGAGCATAGAACAGAGTATAAAAGTTACCTTCAGTACGGGGCAGGTTCGCGACCTGCCCCTTTTCTGTCACCGGCAACAACGACGTGAGTGAAAACCTGGCTTCTGTACGCCAAAATACCCCGACACACTGATCGTATCGGAGGAATGGCCCAGCCGCGTGCAGTATAGATTGAGGTGTGAGGCGATACTACTTGCTGCAAACCCGCAATCATGCTATAATCGCAGACAACGTTCGCGTGCGGCGCCATGGTGCGTCGGCGAACTTCAGATGCTCATCGAGATGGGCTGAGGGACTGGCCCGATGACGCCCGGCAACCCCCGCCAGGGAAGGTGCCAAATCCAGCGGCAATGGATATCATTGGCCGAAAGATGAGAGGAACGAAGTCTATCGGAGCCTCTCGCCGTGCGAGTGGCTCCATCTTATTGCGACGCCTATGGAACTCCGCACAGTCTGGTGGGAAAATGACGCAGTCTGCCTGATCGATCAGCGCAAGTTACCACACACGATGGAGGTTGTGCGCTGCACCGATCTGGCAGCAGTTGCATACGCGATTCGGAGTATGCAAGTACGTGGTGCACCAGCCATTGGCTGCACTGCCGCATACGGTATGGCCCTCGTCGCGCAGCAAAGTGTTGCGCTTACCCCTTCAGCACTCCTGACCGAACTCGTCCAGGCCAAAGCAACGCTCGATTCGCAACGCCCAACCGCCGTCAATCTGGCGTGGGCCACCAGCCGCATGCTCCGCCGGGCGGAGGCGGTGGCAAGCGAAGGAGTGGAAGCGATCAAACACGCGCTGCACGCTGAGGCAGAAGCGATCTTTGCTGAAGACCTGGCAATGTGTCACGCCATTGGTGAGCATGGGGCGTCATTGATCCCGCCACGAGGTCACGTCCTCACCCACTGTAACGCTGGTGGGCTGGCAACAGCCGGTTATGGTACTGCCCTGGCCCCGATCCGCACCGCCTTTGCCCAGGGGCGGCCTGTCCATGTCTTTGTTGATGAGACGCGGCCATTCCTGCAAGGTGCCCGATTGACGGCGTGGGAACTCTTGCAAGCCGGCATTCCGCAGACGTTGATCACCGATAATATGGCTGCCTTTATGATGCAGCGTGGGCAGATAGATTGCGTGATTGTCGGTGCGGATCGCATTGCAGCTAATGGGGATGTCGCAAACAAAATTGGTACATATGGCCTGGCAGTACTCGCACGCTACCACAATATTCCCTTCTACGTCGCTGCACCCTCTTCAACCATCGATCTCGCGACAGCAAGCGGCGCCGATATTCCGATTGAAGAGCGTGATCCTGCCGAAGTCACCCACATTGCCGGCGTAGCAATTGCGCCCCAGGGTGTGCGAGCTGCGCATCCGGCTTTTGATGTGACACCAAACGAATTGGTGACAGCGATTATTACGGAACGGGGCATCGTGCGACCGCCATATCTGGCCGCATTGCGTCAGCTTGAGAGTGGGCGATGAGCAGGTTCGGAGCACTGTTACCGGCCTGTCAGCCACTCTTGCGCGGTGGTCTCCCTCACCAGAGCCTGGCGCAGGCTGCACAATTGATCTGTCGCTATCAACCGCAAACGCCGGCATGGCCACTCCCGCCTCCCCGGACACTGGCCGATACCCCATTCGCTCTGGCAGCGCAGGGCTTGCCGGGCATTCAGATTGATATTGAGCGTGACCGTTTGATGGTCGATCAGGCTATCCTGGAGCAGGAAGCAACAAAGGTGAGTCTGGCATACCTGCGCGGCGATACACAGCCGGCTGCCCTGACCGGTTCGGCCTACACCGCGTTGGAAGAGATCTTGCGTCGATTGAACGCAGAAGACCGCCAACCCCTACTGTTGAAATATGAGACCATTGGCCCGGTGAGCCTGAGTCTGGCTTTAACCGATGATCACGAGCGACCACTGGCTTACGATCCGGGATGGCGCGAGATCATTCTCCAATTCTGTAGCCTGCGCGTCATCTGGCAACACGAACAAGTCCAGGGCTATGCAGATCATCGTCTGGCAATGATTGAGGAGCCATTCCTTGATGCGCTCTCCACACCGTTATGTCCATTGACCTGGGAGGATGGCCTCGACATGCTTAACCGCTTTCTGGCCGACTTACCTTCCTGGCGTGGCATCTTTCTGAGCGGTCACGTGCGTTGGTCAGAGATACTGCATTTGCCGGTTGATGTCATCGGTCTGCATGTAACAGAGCAGCTCGACTCATTATTGAAAGCTACGTCGGCGCTCACCGAATTCCTGACCGATGGTGGCTGTCTGGCCTGGGGCATTATTCCAACTGAACATCGGCAGATCGACACCGCAACGGCAACCGATTTGCGCGATCAGGTGTTAAAGGGAATGCAGCAGGTGGCAGAGACAACCGGTGTCGCCTTGCACATTGTGCAGCAACAATCATTTCTCTCATTTACCGGTAGCTTGAGCTATATGAGTCCAGCCTATGCTGAGCAGGCGTTGCAGCTTTGTAGCGAAACAGCGCACTTGATGCAGCAGGCAATAAGTGTTAGCAATCAATAAAATATCGAAATTCCGCCTGGTGCGGGCTGAGCATGAGGAGCAGACGCTGTGAAAATTGTAGTCACCGGTTCCCTGGCCTTTGATTACATTATGGACTTTCCCGGTTATTTTAAAGATTTTATGCTAACCGATAAGGCACATATCATTTCGGTTAGTTTTCTTGTAGATTCGATGCGCAAGTTGCGCGGTGGAGTAGCCGGAAATATTGCATATAATTTAGCGCTTCTCGGTGAACGCCCACTCATCGTTGGTACCGCCGGCCATGATTTTGGTGCTTACCGCGAACTCTTAGAAGAACACGGGGTTGACACCAGCGGAATTACAATTATTGAACATGAGTTTACCTCCTCGTGTTTTATTAATACCGATCAGGCAAATAATCAGATTGTGGCATTTTATGCCGGCGCCATGGGGCACGATCACCATAACACCCTGATCAATCGTGGTCTGACTGCTGATGATCTGGTGCTCATCTCGCCGACCAATCCAGACGCTATGCGTCGCTTTGCGCTTGAATGCCAGCAGATGGGGGTACCGTACATCTTCGATCCGGGCAAGCAAACACCCCGCCTCGATGCTGATTTGCTGACGGTGGGCCTGAAAGGGGCGCGCGTCCTGATCAGCAACGACTATGAGTTTGGGATGATGGCAAAATGTCTCGGCATCAGTGAAGCGGAGTTGATCGCCCAGGCCCCAATCACTGTGGTCACTCGTGGTGTCGAAGGATCGCACATCTACGTGGATGGACAACTGGCTGCCACTATTCCGGTTGCACCGGTCGCTGAAGTGCGCGATCCAACCGGTGCCGGTGATGCCTATCTGGCCGGGATTGCCTTTGGTCTGGCCCGACAATTGCCACTTGACGTCACCGGACGGATTGCGGCCCTCTGTGCAGCGTATGCGATTGAAGAGCGTGGCTGCCAGGAACATCGCTTTACCCCCACCCAATTCGCGCAGCGTTATCGAGAGGCATTTGGTCACGATCTGCCGCACGACCTCTTTTCACTACGGGAGGCAGCATGAAGTGGGGGATATTGAGTGCAGGTCGGATTGCCCGTCGCTTTGCTTCCGCTGTGGCAGTATCAGCGACCGAGCAGGTTGTTGCCGTTGCAGCCCGTGATGCCGAACGTGCGACCGCCTTCGCCGGCGAATTTGGGATCGCTCGCGCCTATAGCGACTATGAAGCCTTGCTGAACGATCCCGACGTTGAGGCGGTGTACAATGCGCTGCCCAACAGCCTGCATGCACGCTGGTCGATTGCGGCGTTGCAGGCCGGCAAACACGTGCTGTGTGAAAAGCCGCTGGCGACGACCCTGGCCGATGGCCTGGCGATGGCTGCCGCAGCGCAGGCGCACCGACGTTTGTTGATGGAAGCCTTTATGTACCGCTTCCATCCGCAAACCATCACCGTTCAACGCTTACTGGCTGATGGCGTTATCGGTGATGTGAAACAGGTGAGAGGCAATTTTGCCTTTTTGCTCGATGATACGACAAACATCCGGCTCAACCCTGAATTGGGCGGCGGTGCGCTGTACGACATCGGATGCTACCCGCTGAGCTATGCCCGTATGGCTTTTGGCAGTGCGCCCCAAAAAGCCAGTGCCTTTGTTACCGGCGAACCGGTTGATCTGAGTCTGAGCGGCCTGCTCTGGTTTGCTGAAGATCGGGTGGCCACCATTACTTGCAGCTTTCAGAGTGCATGGAATCAGCGCATCGAAATCATCGGCAGCGCAGGATGGATTCATCTTGAACGACCGTTCAATCCGACACCTGATCTGGCAACCACAATCGCGATTGCCCGCGGTGGTCGTCACGTGACGGTAGAGACAGTGACGATCCCGGCTGCCGATCACTTTCGGCTCGAAGCCGAGGGCTTTGCTGCGCTGGCAAGCGGTGGCGCTCCGGTACCGGCAATCGGGGCAATGCCGTTGACCGAGTCGCTCGACAACCTGGCTGCAATGGAGGCACTCTTTCGTAGTGCTGCTACTGCCACACATACTGTTGTCCACCAGCCGACACTCACACCGGAATGGCCGGTCGGCACGTCGCCTGGTTATTAGTAAAGGAGAGTCTACCAGCTATGACCGTAAGCTACGACATCAAAGATATCAATCTGGCCGAGCAAGGCCGCAAGCGCATTGAGTGGGCCGAAAAAGAGATGCCCGTGCTGCGCCTGATCCGCGAGCGCTTTGCCCGCGAGCGCCCACTGGCCGGTCTGCGCATCAGCGCCTGTCTGCACGTTACCACCGAGACTGCCAACCTCATGCGGACTTTGGCTGCTGGCGGTGCCGACGTGGTGCTGGTTGCATCCAACCCTCTGAGCACGCAGGATGACGTTGCTGCTGCTCTGGTGGCCTATGAAGAGATTCCGGTTTTCGCAATCAAAGGCGAAAGCAACGAGGTGTATTACAGCCACATCCGGGCTGCGCTCGATCACAATCCGCAGTTAACCATGGACGACGGCGCCGATCTGGTGACCGGTGTGCTGAGGGATCGCCCCGATCTGATCCCACACATGGTCGGTAGCACCGAAGAGACTACAACCGGCGTCATTCGCCTGAAGGCGATGGCCAAAGAGGGTGTCCTGCCGTTCCCGGTCATCGCTGTGAACGACAGTGACACCAAGCACATGTTCGATAACCGGTACGGCACCGGTCAAAGCACGCTCGACGGGATTATTCGCGCTACCAATATTCTGCTGGCCGGCAAGACCTTTGTGGTTGCCGGTTATGGCTGGTGCTCACGCGGGATTGCCGAGCGCGCACGCGGCCTGGGGGCGAATGTGATTGTGACCGAAGTTGATCCCATCAAGGCGCTTGAAGCAGTGATGGACGGCTTCCGGGTGATGCCAATGGAAGAGGCTGCATCTCAGGCCGATTTCATCGTCACTGCAACCGGCAACAAGCACGTGATCGACAGCAATGCCTTTGCCGTTATGAAAGACGGTTGTGTGATCGCGAATAGTGGTCACTTCAACGTCGAGATCAATATTCCTGCGCTCGAGGCACTGAGTGTTGAAAAGCGGCAGCCGCGTGCGTTTGTTGACCAGTACATTCTGCGCGATGGCCGGGCGATCAACCTGCTCGGTGAAGGACGGCTGATTAATCTGGCCAGTGCAGAAGGCCATCCGAGCGCGGTGATGGATATGAGCTTCGCCAATCAGGCGCTGGCCAGCGAGTTTTTGTTGCGCAACCAGGGCAAACTACCGGTTGGTGTGCATGCCCTGCCCAAAGAGCTGGATCGCGAGATTGCAGCGCTGAAGTTGGCGGCGATGGGCATCAAGATCGACACCCTCACCGCCGAACAAGAGGCGTATCTCAATTCCTGGCAAGAGGGCACGTAATTCGTTGTTCTTCTACAGCGGCGTGACGGTGTGATCGGTGCATCACATCGCCACGCCGCAAGCAACCATCATTGCCTCGTTGCAGCCTTCCATTAACAAGTGACGTACAGCGCAGTAGGGCGCTGAAGAAATAAGCTCCAGAACGACAACAGAGGTTACCTATGGCAAACACATTTATGAACTCGCCTCGCTTCTACTTCACCAGTGAGAGTGTCAGCGAGGGCCATCCCGACAAAATGTGTGATCAGATCAGCGACGCAATTCTCGATGCGTTCCTGAGTCACGACCCGAAGGCACGGGTGGCAGTGGAAACGGCGACAACCACCGGTCTGATCGTGGTGCTGGGTGAAGTAACTTACGAACGCGGCTACATTCCGATTGAAGAGATCGTCCGCCGCACGGTGAAAGAGATTGGCTATACCAGCGCCGAATATGGCTTCGACGCCGACACCTGTGGCGTGATGGTCGCCATTCACGGTCAATCGCCCGATATTGCGATGGGTGTTGATAAAGCGCTTGAAGCCAAGATCGGCGCTATGGCCGATGACGTGGAAGCGGTTGGGGCCGGCGATCAAGGGATGATGTTCGGCTTCGCCTGTGATGAGACGCCGGAACTGATGCCGGCCAGCATCGCCCTGGCCCATCGCCTGATCCGTCGGCTGGAGCGGGTACGCAAAGATGGCACACTACCCTATCTGCGTCCCGACGCCAAATCGCAAGTGACGGTTGAGTACAGCTTTGGCAAACCGGTGCGGGTTGATACTGTGCTGATCAGCAGCCAGCATGCACCGGACATCACTCAGGATCAAATCCGCGCCGATTTGATCGAGCACGTCATCAAGACAGAAATTCCCGAAGCATGGCTGGATAGCCAGACCAAAATTTTCATCAATCCAACCGGTCGCTTCGTGATCGGTGGGCCAATGGGTGACAGCGGCCTCACCGGGCGCAAGATCATTGTGGACACTTACGGTGGCGTTGCCCGCCATGGTGGTGGTGCCTTCAGCGGCAAAGACCCCTCAAAAGTTGATCGCAGTGCTGCCTACGCCTGCCGCTGGGTTGCGAAGAACATTGTCGCCGCTGGACTGGCCCGTCGGGTCGAACTGCAAGTGAGCTACGCTATCGGCGTCGCCCGCCCGCTCTCGCTCAGCGTCGAAACCTTCGGTACCGCTGCCGTTCCCGATGAAGTCATCCTCAAAGCGGTGAATGAGGTCTTTGATCTGCGGCCAGGTGCGATTATCCGCGATCTTGATCTGCGGCGTCCGATCTACCGCAAGACGGCGGCTGGTGGACATTTCGGGCGGACTGACATCGATCTGCCCTGGGAGCGCACGAATCGGGTGGAAGAGCTGCGCCGCGCTGCCGGCTTGTAGGCTTCTACCCCACCCGGCAGGATGTTTCGGGTAGTTCCTGAAGAGGATGATGTAAACCGGAACGTACCGGCACGCCGAAAGGTGTGATGTATCTGTCAATCAGAGATGCATCACACCTTTTTCCTGTGTTATACAGAATAGTCCTGTAGTATCCATTTGCCAGGTAACCATTCCATCTGGAGCCAGATTATGACAACATCGCCACGCTGGCGACATATCGCCCGTACCCTCACCGACTATGCCCTGCTCACGGTTGGTGCCTTGCTAAGTGCCACGGCAGTACGCTTTTTTCTGGTTCCTAATCAGGTAGTCACCGGTGGTCTGACCGGTGTCGCGCAACTACTGAACACCTTTATTGGAACCCCGGTTGGCGTGGTCGTTTTGATATTGAACATTCCGCTGCTGATTGCCGGCTGGCGCTATCTGGGTGGAGCAGTGTTTGGCGTCCGTACCTTCTACACCGTAGTTGTCATGTCGCTGGCAATCGATGGTCTGGCGCCATTTGCGCGTCCGATCACGAATGATCCCCTGCTCTACAGTCTTTACGGCGGCGTGATTGACGGCATTGGTATTGGCCTGGTCTTGCGGGCGCGAGGCACCACCGGCGGCAGCGACATTCTGGCCCGGCTCATTGAGCGGCGCTTTGGCGTGCAACCGGGGCGTAGCCTGCTCGGCTTCGACACCATGGTGTTCACGGCTGCACTGTTCAGTTACGGGCCGGAGAAGATTCTGTACGCCCTGCTGGTCGCGTTCACGGCCAGTCGTGCCATCGACACCGTCCTGGCAGCAGGCAAAGGTGCTCGCCAGGCGCTCATCATCACCTCGTCGCCTGAACCGATTCGCCAGGCGGTATTGCACCGCATCGGACGCGGAGTCACGCAGCTTGAAGCAATTGGTGGTTATACCGGCGCAACCAGAGCGGTGTTGCTATGCGTGGTAGCACGCACAGAAATCGGTGCTTTGAAAAACATTGTGAGCAATATAGACCCCGCCGCATTCGTCATTATCGGCGAAGTCGAAGAGGTGTTGGGAGAGGGATTTACACCGGCGAGGTGATGCGCACCGATCCGCGTGTCCTGTTTATAGAACACGGATACACGCGGGTTGACGCGGATACTCACGGATCATCCGCGTCTATCCGCCAAATCCGCGCCGATCCGCGTTCCCTATTCAGATGCCCCCGCACGCTCGATCATCGCTGCCATTGCCGCAGCCAGGGCGTCGGGTGAGCCGCCACCGCCCTGAGCAAGGCGGGCATTGCCACCGCCACGCCCACCGAGGACGGCCATCCCGGCGGCCAGGATTTGCCGGGCGTCGCCGGCACTGTCTTCGGCGCAGGCAACGACGATCTGCGGTCGTTCGCTGCCGCCGGCGACAATGGCAATGCCACCCGGCAGTTCAGCGATAAAGCCGGCAATGGTGCGCAGGCGCTCGGCGTCGGCAGCGGGAAGGGTGGCGGTCACGATACGCCGCCCGTTGACGGGTGGGGTCTGCGCATACCACTGCGCTGCCCGCAGTGCATCGAGTTCGCGCTGGGTCTGGCGCAGTTCGCGTTGAAGCGATTGCTGGGTCTCTTGCAAGCGATTGACGGTCTGCGGAAGTTCTGCCCAGCCCACGCTCAACGCTGCGGCAGCCGTCCGCACAGCGGTATCCCGTTCGTGAAGGGCGGTAATGACGCGGTTCCCACACACAAACTCGACCCGGATCAGGCCACGTTGTCGCCCCCACCCCAGAACGGCAATCGCGCCGACTTCACCACTGCGGGCCGGATGGGTGCCGCCACACGCTGAGTGATCGATGTCACCAATGCTGACTACGCGCACTGCGTCACTGACGGTCGGTGGTTTGCGCAGCGGGATCTGAGCCAGTTCGGTCGGCGATACAAAGCGGGCATGGATCGGTAGGTTTGCCCACACGGCACGATTGGCCCAGGCTTCGGCAGCCTGGACCTGATCCAGGCTGAGTTCGCCGATGCTGAGATCAATGGTGACGCTGCGCTCGCTCAGATGGAAGGAGACGGTTGGTGCATTGCACGTCGCGATGAAGGCTGCGGTGAGGATGTGCTGACCACAGTGTTGTTGCATGTGGTCGAAGCGGCGTTCCCAGTTGATCTGACCGGTGACGATAGTTCCCGGTTCGGGAAGCTGAACGCCGGTCGCCAGGATATGCCAGACAACGCCGTTGTCACTCTGCACGTCAATCACCGGCCAGCGCCGGTCAGGATCGGTGGCGGCAGATAGCCAGCCCTGATCGGCGGGTTGACCACCACCCTCTGGGTAGAAGGCGCTCTGATCGAGGGCGACCGCAGGCAGCCCTTGACGTTCGGTCGTGGCGATCACCTGCGCGTTGAACGTTGTCAGGTAGGAGTCGTCGTAGTAGAGGCGCGTAGTGGCGTTCATAGGCTTTGGCTTGTATCAGTTGCAGGTACCTTGCAGGATAGGCGTTCGCGCTTATGGATTGTTTCGGATATTCACCCCAACACCTTTACCGGTCGCCAGTTGTCACCATCACGTTTGAGGAGTGCGATGAGCTTACCGGCTGGATCGTGTGCCCGTGCATGCGGTGCGTCGGGTTCGGTTGCCGTAATGGCCATTCCATGACGTAGTCGGTTGGCATCGTCGGCATCAACCTGGACGAGGGGCCAGTCTTGCAGAACCGTTTCCGGCGGCAGGAGATGGTTGAGTAAGCACGACTGATCGGTCAAGTTTGCCAGCGGTACCGCCTGTGCGAGACGAAAGGGGCCGACGAAGGTACGCTGTAATGAGACCAGATGCCCACCGCAGCCAAGGGCAGCGCCAATGTCGCGGGCCAGTGCGCGAATGTAGACCCCTTTGCCGCATTCGACCTCGATGGTGAGATCGGGTGAGGCCCAATCAAGCAGCTCCAGACGATCAATCCGCACGAGGCGCGGCGCTAGCGTCACCTGATCACCAGCGCGGGCCAGGGCGTAGGCGCGCTGACCGGCGACATGCAAGGCCGAAAAGGCGGGAGGTTGTTGGAGAATGTCACCCCGAAACTGGGCCAGGACAGCGGCGATTTCCGTGATCGTGAATACTGGTACCGGCAGGGTCGCTACCGGTTCACCCTCGGCATCATCGGTCGTTGTCTGCACACCGAGGCGCACGACGCCACGGTAGCCCTTCCGGGCATCGACCAACTGATCGATCAGTCGCGTCGCACTGCCCAGGGCAACGGGTAATACACCCGTTGCTGCCGGATCGAGGGTACCGGCGTGGCCAACCTTTACCGCCCGCCCTGCCAGTCGGCGCACGCGGGCCACCACATCGTGCGATGTCAGACCAGCCGGTTTATCGACAACCAGAAATCCTGTTAATGCTGTCATTGCTTCCCATGCACAGCTTCGCGTAGGGCGGGAAGGACTGCATCCACTGCCGCAGTGAGGCTCATGGTCAACGTTGCCCCCGCAGCCTGACGGTGACCACCACCACCCCAACGCTGAGCAACTGCCGCCACGTCAACCCCCGGTACCGAACGCAAACTGATCTTTACCGTTCCATCAGGACGTTCGCGAAAGAGGACACAGGCCCGCATGCCGGCCACCCGTTGGAGGCGGGAGACCGTATCATCGGTTGCCGACTCATCAGCATTCGCCGCCTGCAACATCTCTTGGGAAACGACCGTCCAGAAGATACCATCTTCCTGCTGGAGCTGCGCCATTGCCATACCGGTCAAACGCAGGGTAGACGGTGGAATCGAAAAGAAGACAGCATCGATGACCGGTTGTTTGGCAGCACCGGCTTCCAGCAACATTGCAGCGCGACGCATCGTTGCAGGAGCAACATTTGGTGTCTGAAAGCTCTGCGTGTCGGTGAGCATGCCCAGGTAGAGGCATGTTGCTGCGTCAGCCGAGATCGGCCAGGCGAGTGCGGTAAACAGATCGAGTAAAACCTCAGCGCAGGAAGGGATCTGCGGCTGAATGAGACTCACCGTACCACCGCCGTCATTGGTGGCATGGTGATCAACAATGATGAGTGGCCGATTGTTGAGAAACGCTGCGTGCTCATCGTAGATCAGACCGGCGCGCGAGAGATGGGCCACATCTACCATCCAGATCAGATCGCAGGCCGGGAGCTTGGTGCCGGATTGATACACGAGCAAATCGGGAAAACCGGGCAAAACAGCACAGTAGTCAATCGGCGGAGAGGAAGCGACTGCAATCGCTTCTTTACCCAATGCACGCAAGACGTGCATAGTTGCCAACATTGACCCAATCGCATCACCATCAGGATTCACGTGGCTCAGCACCAGAATCCGTTGAGTCTGATCCAGCAGTGACCGGATCGGTTCGACCGCTTGCCGGGGATCGGTGTAGATCATAAGCCTCCTGTTGGTACCGTAGCTGCTGGCGCGATAATGCGGTACACCGAATGACCAGCCCGCTTCTTGATCTCTTTGAGACGCAGATTGTGGCGCGGCCCAAGGCGGGGTATCAGGTGGTTGAGGCCGCTCACAACAACAAACCAGTATTCGCCGCCGGGACGTAAATGGCGCAACGGTTCCAGAATGAACTCATGCTCGATAGCGTAGTCACCAATCTTTGCCGGGATGTTCGAGACAATTAAATCGTATGGGCCGGGAGGCGCCTCGCTCAAACCGACGCTGCCAAGGACGGTTACATTCGTTGTGGCGTTCAATTCGGCATTGTGACGAGCGTAGCGCACGGCAAGCAGGTCTTTATCGACTAGAGTCACATCAGCCTGCGGAAAGCGGCGGGCAAGGCAAATCCCGATGACTCCGCAACCGCAACCCACATCGAGAATACGCTGTGGTTCCGGGAATGCCGGCTCGATCAGACGCAGCAGTAAATCAGTCCCTTCATCGATCTGAAACGAAGAGAAGATCGTATGCGCCACATCGAATGCAAACTGCTGACCACGCCATACATACGTGATCCGCTTCTTGTAATAGGGATCGAACGGAACGAGATTACTGTTCATCGTCAAGTTTGGGCGGATTGACTAACCGCTCGTGTTGAATAGCGCGGAATACTTCGTCCATATGCATCGTGTAGTCGAGAGAGGTGTCCTGAATCAGGTGCAATTCAGGAACAAAGCGCATATAACTCATCTCCTCGGCCACTCGTTTGCGCAAAAAGCCTCGTGCGCGCTGTAACGCAGCCATTGCCGCTTCACGTTCTTCTGGTGAACCCATGACCGAAATGCGCACCTTTGCGTGTTGCAGATCGGCGCTGACCTCAACGCCGGTTACTGTTGCAAAACCGACCCGCGGATCTTTTAGCTCTTTCTGTATGACATCACCAAGCACACGTTGCATGGTATCGGCAACCTGTTGCAAGCGGTGTTTTGCCATATGCTTCTTCTCTTTCTAGCTACCCTGGTAAGTCCGGGCATACAGATCGCCAGGGATTGCCTTGGGTTCGACAGATACTCTTCTCAGGGTATCACGAATGATAGGAGATTACCAGTCATGATTCTGTCGTTATACGCAGCGAGTCACTCTGACGCACACCCCTCGTGAGGTGTGCGTCAGAGGCGGGCGAACATCTTGCCGATTATCGCACCTACAACGAGGCGGCAACCGTCTCCTGGCGGTAGAACTCCAGGGCATCACCGACTTCGATATCGTTGAAGCCCTCGACAATCAGACCGCACTCGTAGCCGGCAGTCACCTCGCGCACATCATCTTTAAACCGTTTGAGTGACGAGATTTTACCGTCGTGGATCACCACGCCTCGCCGTAGCACACGCACATTCTGACCAGTACGGGTGATCTTTCCATCGGAAACGTAGACACCGGCGACGACCTCACGGGTTGGCAAGCGGAAGGTATTGCGTACCTCGGCATAGCCTTCGACCACCTCTTTGACAGTGGGGGCCAGCATACCGGCCATCGCCTTCTTCAGATCATCCTGCAACTGATAGATGATATTGTAGAAGCGAATATCGATCCCGTGCTGCTCGGCGTGGCGACGCGCTGCCGGGTCGGGGCGCGCATTAAAGCCGATGATGATCGCGTGACTGGCCAGGGCCAGGTTGACATCACCCTCAGTAATTGCTCCTACGCCGCGATGGATGATGCGGGTCTGTACGGCCTGCTGCGACTGGTTCAACTGCTCGATCAAATGGGCAATAGCATCGAGCGAACCCTGGACATCGGCTTTCAGGATCAGGTTCAACTCTTTCACCTGGCCCTGTTTCACCTTGCCGAACAACTCTTCGAGGCTGGTACCGCGCGCAGCAGCGGCCATAACCTCTGCCCGTTGCTGGCGTTGACGTTGCAGAGCAATTTCACGGGCTACAACCAGGTCATCCATGACCTGCAAAATATCACCAGCCTGTGGCACACCTTCCAGACCAACAATCTCTACCGGTGTAGACGGTTCGGCATGGCGCAGACGTTTGCCACTATCACTGAACATCGACTTGATCTTACCGGCCACGCATCCCACCAGAACATTATCCTCCAGATGGAGCGTTCCATTCTGGATCAAGACAGTCGCCACCGGGCCGCGGCTCTTATCGAGTTTGGCCTCAATGATGGTGCCCACAGCGGGAGCGTTTGGATTGGCGCGCAGATCTTCGAGATCGGCAACCAGCAAGATCATCTCTAGCAAACCGTCAATATTGATTTTCTGGCGTGCCGAAACGTGAACACAAGGCACATTTCCGCCGTACTCTTCAACAATCACTCCAACGTTTGCCAACTGCTGCTTGATCCGATCAGGGTTGGCCGTGGGCAGATCAATCTTATTAATCGCCACAATCATCGGCACACCGGCAGCCTTCACGTGCGCAATCGCCTCTTCGGTTTGCGGTTTCACACCGTCATCGGCAGCCACCACCAGCACCACAATGTCCGTCACCTGAGCACCACGGGCACGCATTGCGGTAAATGCTTCGTGACCCGGCGTATCCAGGAAGGTGATCTTGCGGTGATTAACCTCAATCTGATACGCGCCAATATGCTGCGTAATGCCACCGGCCTCACCCTCGGCGACACGGGTTGAGCGGATCGCATCGAGCAGCTTGGTCTTACCGTGGTCAACGTGACCCATAATGGTCACCACCGGTGGTCGTGGCCGCATCTCTTCGGGTGGCTGTGCCCGCAAAACCTCTTTGACATCTTCAACGATACCGGCCATCTGCTCAGGCACATCTTCGGTCGTCTCAATGCCAAAGTCGGCCATAATCAGTGCAGCGGTTTCATAATCAATTTGCTGATTGATATTCGCCAGCATCCCCGCTTTCAGCATCGCCTTGAGAATATCTGCCGCGCCAATACCGGTCGCTTCCGAAAGTTCACGCACGGTCATTACCGGAGGCAAGGCAACCGGGCCACGCGGGCGCACCACCGGGCGCGCTGCCGGTTGAGGTGGCGGACGGCGCAAGACGTGCTCGCGCTCGCGTTCTTCAGGTTGCTGGCGGCTGCGTGGCTGATTACGTGCTGCGCGTGGATTGTTCCCACCGCGTCCGGTCGGCGGCGTTACCCCGCCACCACCACCACGCGCAACCGGTGGTGTACCGGTACGCGCATTGGCAGCACCACCCTGCCGGGCGCCAGCAGGAGGTGTATTTCGATTAGGAGCCGGTGTAGTCGCCTGATTACGTCCAGCGGAAGCCGGACGACCACTATTGCCGGCTTGATTCCCAGCCGACCGGTTCCCACCGGTCGAAGCATTTGGACTACGTCCTGTACCAGGGTTAGGCGCGCCAACGGCTCGATTACTGCCAGACTGGCCTGTGCTGCGTCCACTGCCTGTGCCCGTACTGCCTGTATCACGTCGTGGTTTATCGCTCATTATCAACTTCCTTTCTGAGGAGAGCAATGGTAAACCGCCATCGATCTCCTGCATTGTTCAGGCACGTGTACGTCAACGGCGCTTAGAGCAGTTGTCTCTTACAGACTAGCCAATCACACGCAGACGAGCCTCTGAATTCTTCGATGCGTGCAAAAGCGTTTACGCAGACGCCGTTGACTCCGTTTCCTGAAGCAACTGTTGCCCCATTGCTTCGATGACTGCCCGATCATCTGGATGCAGTGTCGCAATCTTCAATGCCCGTTCGAGAGCATTGCGACGCAACGCCTGCGCCCAACATAATGGATTGCGACACAGATACGCACCTCGTCCGGGTTGCTTCCCGGTCGGATCGATCACCACGCGCCCATCAGCATTGCGTACCAGCCGAATCAATGCACGTTTGGCATCACTCTGGCGACAAACAATGCACATACGCTTCGGTACGTGCCGTGGACGTGGTGTAGCGGTCTTAGGGTTGGCCGCCATGACCTTACTCCTCATCGGGCACTACCTGTCCACCTTCCAGCAAAATGTAGGAAGCGAACAGGCGGTCATTGTAATAGATAAAAATCTTCTGCGAGGTCGCTCGCACCTGTACCGTCTTACCGACCAGATCGGAACCAAGAGGGCCATAGCGATGGCCACGGTAGCGAATGGTACCATCCGGTTGCACCACTCGTGTCTCTATCGGAGCCATTGCCAGCTCAGCCTCAATCGCCATCTGTTCAGCTTCCGCCTCCGCACGCGCCTCAGCCGCTGCTCGTTCCTCTTCAAGCAGCACCGAGGCACTCTTGATATCGATTCGCCAACCGGTCAGCTTCGCGGCCAGGCGTACATTTTGCCCTTCTTTACCAATTGCCAGTGACAATTGCTTATCGGGCACAATAACCAGGGCGGTGTGCTCGTGATCATTAAGATGAACTTCGACCACCTGAGCCGGCGAAAGTGCGTTGGCAATGTACTCGCGCGGATCAGACGACCACTGCACAACATCGATCTTCTCGCCGTTCAGCTCGTTCACGATATTCTGAATGCGGATACCGCGCATACCGACACACGAACCAACCGGATCGATCCCCTCTTGACGAGCGGCGACGGCGACCTTCGTGCGCAGCCCCGGCTCGCGAGCGATAGACTTAATCTCAACGGCGCCATTGTAGATTTCAGGCACCTCCATCTCGAAGAGACGGAGGATCAAATTCTTATGCGCACGAGAGGCGATCAGGCGTGGCCCTCGCTCATCCTTCTTGACTTCCATCAAATAGACTTTCAGCCGCTGCCCGTGGTAGTAGCGGTCATTCGCTACCTGCTCTTTCGGTGGAATGATGGCTTCGGCTTTCCCAAGTTCAAGAATCACGTTACCGCGCGGGCCGTTATTGCGCTGAACGGTTGCCGTGAGCAATTCCCCTTCGCGATCCTCAAACTCGCTGTAGATGTAATTGCGCTCAATATCCTTGATGCCCTGCAAGACAACTTGCTTGGCGGTTTGAGCAGCAATCCGCCCGAAATCACGCGGGGTACTCTCGACCAGGACTGCCTCGCCGATCTGCGCATCAGGTTTAATGCGGCGAGCCGCTTCGAGATCGATCTCAAAACGCTCATCGTACACTTCATCAACAACCTGTTTCTCAGCGTACACCCGCGCCACACCACTTACCGGATCGAGCTTGACAACCACATCGATAGCCGGCGGATTCGGGCCTAATAAACGTCGATACGCACTCACCAATGCCCGTTCCATCACATCGATGATGGCCTCTTTTGGAATACCGCGCTCGGATGCAATCTGAGTAATTGCCGCGTAAAAATCGCTTTTCATCGCTGTAACTCGCCTGATAATAAGAAAAGTGGGTTCAACCCACTTTCCACCCGAACAACGCAGACTGCTGCGATAAGCCACTACACAGAGGCAGCGGAAGCGGCTTGTGAATAGCCCTCACAGACGATTCATACGACAACCTTGAACAGCCTGATAAGCTTACCGCCCATACCAACTGCCAGCCAGGTTACAAACCATACGACGGTTGTCTTTGCCTGTAATGGGTTGGTATACCTGTCGCCAGTTTCAACAAAGCATTGACAACCTACTGCTCGTCAGGGTTCGGGCCATGGGCTTAGTACACACTAATACCCTGTGGCTGTACCCTAGCCGTAGACAGTATACAACAGTATCGGCAATTCCGCAAACCTGAATCTGGCCTAAGATGGGGGAGGGAGGAGATAGAAAGTAGGAAATAGGAGATAGGAGATAGATGGGAGAAGGTAGGGGCGAGACGGGAGGAGGTAGGAGAGAGAGGTAGGGGCAAGACGGGGGGAGGGAGGGGCGAGACGGGGGGAGGGAGGAGCGAGAGAGGTAGGAGCGAGACGGGGGGAGGGAGGAGCGAGAGGGGGGGGGGGGAGAGG
>Ga0101945_1000685_pt1 | contig 49065 bp, 50 predicted proteins | sample DewCreD2012metaG_2_FD_75246 | JGI IMG/M metagenome (GOLD analysis project Ga0101945, IMG submission 75246) | Hot spring sediment bacterial and archeal communities from British Columbia, Canada, to study Microbial Dark Matter (Phase II) - Dewar... ... | reverse complement strand
TTTCATATTGACTCCTGGGGTTGGGTTTGGATGTAATGTTAGATCAATTTGCGGTAGGAATCAATAGGGGAGTTTTTGGAAGCCTTGATTTTAAAGGCTTTTGGCATTATTGAACAATCACGTATTAGAAAAGGAGGTGATCAAAAAATAAGCCCACCCATTAACCTATTCCATTTTAAAAGGAGGCGATTATGAAAGAGTTTAAAGTATTTCTCAGAGAGGATGAGATTCCAAAGCAATGGTATAATATCCAAGCGGATCTTCCTTCCCCTTTACAACCTCCTCTTCATCCTGCTACCGGGCAGCCCATAGGACCACAGGATCTTGCCCCTGTCTTTCCCATGAATCTCATTGAGCAGGAAGTCAGCACCCAGAGATGGATTGATATCCCTGAAGGCGTGATGGAGAAACTTCTGATCTGGCGACCAACCCCTCTTCACCGGGCCTATGCTCTCGAGAAAGCACTGGATACCCCTGCAAGGATCTACTATAAAAATGAAGGAGTCAGTCCTCCTGGAAGCCACAAACCCAATACCGCCGTGGCTCAGGCCTATTACAATAAGATCTTTGGGATTAAACGAATTACCACCGAAACCGGAGCAGGCCAATGGGGGAGCGCCCTCAGTTTTGCTTGTTGCCTCTATGGATTGGAATGCAAGGTTTATATGGTGAGGATCAGTTTTGACCAGAAACCTTATCGCCGGATCATGATGAATACCTGGGGAGCCACCTGTGTCCCCAGTCCGAGCAAAGATACGAATGCGGGAAGAAAGATTCTCGAGGAAAACCCTGATTCTCCAGGAAGCCTTGGCATTGCCATCAGCGAAGCCATCGAAGATGCGGTGACTTCGAAGGATACCCGTTATTCCCTTGGAAGCGTACTGAATCATGTGTTGATGCATCAGACGATCATCGGACTGGAAGCCAAGAAACAGTTAGAAAAGATAGGAGAGAAAAAGGTCGATGTGGTGACCGGATGCGCTGGTGGTGGAAGTAACTTCGCAGGGCTCGCCTTTCCTTTTGTCTTGGATAAGATTAATGGAGCGGATATTACCATCATTCCTGCCGAACCCACTTCCTGTCCAACCATGACCCGTGCCCCCTTTGTCTATGACCATGGCGATACGGCAAGGATGACCCCTCTCATCCCCATGCATAGTCTTGGTCATGCCTTTATTCCCCCTCCGATCCATGCTGGGGGGCTCCGTTACCACGGGATTGCTCCTCTCGTGAGCCAGTTGATTAATGAAGGGTTGATCACTCCTCGAGCCTATAATCAGCTGGAGTGCTATGCCGCGGCCGTGCTCTGGGCCAGAACCGAAGGCCAGATTCCTGCCCCAGAGACCAGTCATGCCATTGCTGTGGTCATTGAAGAGGCAAAAAAGGCAAAAGAAGAAGGAAAGGAGAAGGTGATCCTCCTCAATTGGAGTGGCCATGGACTGATGGATTTGGGAGGTTATGATGCTTACTTCAGTGGAAAGCTTGTCGATTACCCGCTACCAGAGGAAGAGATGAGAAAATCTCTTAAAGTCCTTGAAGGATTGCCAAAACCTCCTGTGATGAGAAAAGGGAAGCCTGTTTAAACAACAAAGAATCCTACGGATTTTCCGTAGGATTCTTTGTTATCTGACTTTGTGATAAAATACTCAAATGATTGAGGAGTATGACGACCTTCTGATCCGCTGTCCCATGCTTGGAGGGGAAGTTCCTTTTCAATATTGTCGAACCCTTAATGAGGAGCTTCCCTGTCGGAAAATTATTATCTGCTGGGAATTTAGGATAGAGATCTGGAAATTTCTGAGCGAGCATTACTCTCTTGATCAAATCGAGAAGGCCCTCTCTCCACCTACCAAGACAAGAATCGAAACGATCGTAGAACTTATAGAAAAAGCCAAAAAGATAAAAGAGGAAGGAGAATAAGGGATGTGGATCTCCGATCGACTAAAGAACATTAAACCCTCTGGAGTCAGAAGAATCTTTGACCTGGCCCGCCAGATGAAGGATCCCATTAACCTTAGTATTGGAGAACCGGATTTTGATATTCCGGAACCTCTGAAAGAGGAAGGGATCGAATGGATTCGGAGAGGTTTCAATAAGTACACCCCTACCCAAGGCATTCCTGAGCTCAGAGAGAAGATTTCGGAACATTTGAAGAAGAAGGGGATTCTTTTTGAAGAGGTGATGGTGACGGCAGGAGTAACAGGGGGGTTGCTTTTGGCAAGCCTCGCTCTCATTAATCCGGGCGACGAGGTCATAATTCCGGATCCCTTTTTTGTGATGTATGAATATCAGGTCCTGTTGATGGGAGGAACTCCTGTCTTTGTCGATACCTACCCTGATTTTCGACTCCGAGAAGAAGAGATCCGGAAAAAGATCACAAAGAAGACGAAGCTGATCATCATCAATAGCCCCAATAATCCAACCGGAACCGTCTATCCCCTCGAAGATTTAAAGATGGTGGTGAGGATTGCAAAGGAGAATAATCTCCTCCTTTTTTCTGATGATATTTATGATCATTTTCTCTACGATGTTCCGAGCTATGCTACGGTGGGCCAGTTATATGAAAAGACCCTGACCTTTGGGGGATTCTCCAAGGGTTGGGCCATGACCGGATGGAGATTGGGATACGTGGCTGGGCCACGAGAGATCATCCAACAGATGATTACGCTTCAGCAATATACCTTTTCGAGTGTAAATTCCTTTGCTCAGAAAGCGGCCATCAAGGCCCTCGATTTCGGTGTGGAGTCCTATATTCAGGAATATAAAAAGAAGAGAGATCTTATCTATGAAGGACTTCGTGAAAAGTTTAATGTCCAGAAACCTCAGGGAGCCTTCTATATCTTTCCAGAAGTGCCGGGGGGAGATGGCGAGGCCTTTGTAGAGAAGGCTATCCAGAATAATCTTTTTATCGTCCCAGGAAGTGTCTTTTCAAAGAGAAATACCCATGTGAGAATCTCCTTTGCTGCTTCTGAAGAGACCCTTTTGAGAGGAATTGAGGTCCTCAATCGAATCAGTTAAAATTAAATCAAAGCCATTTTCTCTCAATTTAAAGAGACAAGGAATGGAGTGAATGCTGGTAGAGGTAGAGGGCCTTGATGAAATTCTAAGAAAACATGGCTATCAGAGGGCCGCGCTCATTGGAATTCTGCAGGATATTCAATCAAGGATGAATTATCTCCCCAGAAAGGCTCTCCAGTATGTTTCCAAATGTCTTGAGATACCCCTGTCAGAGATTTACGAAGTAGCCACTTTTTATAAAGCCTTTCACCTCGAACCCAGGGGAAAACATACGATTCAGGTTTGCTTAGGGACGGCTTGTCATGTAAGGGGAAGCCAAAGGATTCTAAGTTATTTGGAGACCCTGCTGGATGTAAAGGCAGGGGGGACGACCAAGGACCTCTCTTTTAGTCTTGAAACCGTCAACTGTCTGGGTGCTTGCGCTCTCGGTCCCCTTCTGGTCATTGATCGAAAATATTACGGGAAGATGGAGACAGGGAAGGTCGAATCCCTGTTAAAAAAATATCGATGAGCCCTCACTTCCAAACCATCTCTGAACTAAGATCATTTCGAGAAGGTTTAAAAAGGTCAAGAGATCCTAAATCCCCATGGATCGCCATCTGTTGTGGAACAGGATGTCAAGCCTGTGGGGCCCTGGAGGTTTTGGAGGCCTTTAGAGGAAAGATCCAAGAGATGGGGTTAAAAGATCGGATAGGGATACGGGCTACCGGATGTCATGGTTTCTGTGAACGAGGGCCTTTGGTAGTCATCCGACCTCAAAAGATTTGCTATATGAATGTGACCACAGAGGATGTCTCGGAGATTCTTCATCAATTAGCGAATGGAGGAGGTGTGATTGAGAGACTCCTCTATCAAGATCCCCTGAGCAACCAGAGAATTCTCTACGAGGAGGAGATTCCCTTTTACAAATTCCAGCAACGGATTGTCTTTGGAAATAATGGAGAGATCGATCCAACCGATATCGACGATTATATCCGAATCGGTGGATATCAGGCCCTTGAAAAGGTTCTTTCCACGATGACCCCTGAGGCCGTCATTCAGATCATAAAAGACTCAGGGCTCAGGGGTCGGGGAGGGGGGGGATTCCCCACAGGAATCAAATGGGAAGCCTGCCGAAGAGCAAAAGGAAAAGAGAAATTTGTCATCTGTAATGCAGACGAAGGGGATCCTGGAGCCTATATGGATCGTTCCCTTCTGGAGGGGAATCCTCACAGTGTCATTGAAGGGATGTTGATTGGGGCCTACGCCATTGGCTCCGAAGAAGGCTATGTGTATGTGAGGAATGAATACCCGCTGGCGATCTCCAATCTGACTTGTGCTCTTGATCAGGCGAGGGCCTACGGACTTTTAGGAAAGAATATTCTTGGGTCAGGCCTCAACTTTCAGATTAAGATTAGTCGTGGAGGCGGGGCTTTTGTCTGTGGAGAATCCACTGCTTTGATGGCCTCTCTGGAAGGAAGGGTGGGGGAACCGAGAGCTAAATATATTCATACCGTGGAGCAGGGGCTCTGGAATCAGCCCAGTAATCTGAATAACGTGGAGACATGGGCCAATGTTCCTATCATTATTAATCGAGGAATAGAATGGTATACATCAATCGGGACAGAGGGATCGAAGGGAACGAAGATCTTCTCCCTCGTCGGAAAGATCAATCATACAGGACTGGTCGAAGTTCCGATGGGAATGACACTAAGGCAGATTATTTTCGATATCGGGGGAGGAATCCCCAAGGGCAAGCGTTTCAAGGCCGTTCAAACCGGAGGACCTTCAGGAGGTTGTATTCCGGAGAGCCTTCTCGATCTGCCCGTCGATTTCGATCGACTTCAGGAAGCAGGGTCAATGATGGGATCGGGCGGGATGATTGTGATGGATGAGGATAATTGCATGGTGGATATGGCTCGCTACTTTGTCCAGTTCCTGGAGGAAGAGTCTTGTGGAAAGTGCACCCCCTGTCGAGAAGGACTTCAGCAGATGGGAAGAATCCTTAAACGAATTTGCCGGGGAGAAGGGAAGAAAGGAGATATCGAATTGTTGGAGGATCTCTCTCTGGTGATGATCGAGAGTTCGCTCTGCGGTCTTGGACTCACCGCTCCTAATCCTGTTCTCTCAACGCTCCGATATTTCAGAGAGGAATATGAAACCCATATCCAGGAGAAGAGATGCCCGGCTAAGTTTTGCAGGGAGCTCATCTCTTTTTCCATCAGGCCTGATCAGTGTACGGGTTGTGGAGCCTGTGCAAGAGTCTGCCCCACGCAGGCCATTAAGGGAGAAAGAAAGAAGGTTCATTTCTTAGAGAGCCAGAAGTGTGTGAAATGCAGGGCCTGTGTCGAAGCCTGCAAATTTGAGGCAATTGAAATAAATTAAATTGGAATGATGGGGAAATGGTCTCTCTAACCATCAACGGGAAAAAAGTAAGAGGAAAAGAAGGCTCTACCCTTCTTGAATTGTGCCGCGAAAGGTCGATTTCTATTCCAACCCTTTGTTACCATCCCGATCTTTCTCCTCATGGCTCCTGTCGACTCTGTACGGTAGAAGTGTTGAAGGATGGGAAGCGACGTATGGTCACGGCCTGTAACTTTCCTGTTCAATCAGGGATTGAGGTTTGGACCCATTCTGAATCGGTCCTCCGAGTTCGGCGAATCCTCGTCGAACTTCTTTTGGCCCGTTGTCCAGAGGTAAAACTCTTAAAGGAACTCGCCGAGGAGTTGGGGGTGGAGAAGAGTCGTTTTTATACGAAAGAGGCTAAGGAGAAGTGTCTCCTCTGTGGGCTTTGTATTCGAACCTGTCGGCAGATCGTTGGAGCAAATGCGATTGGTTTCTCTCAAAGAGGGACGTTAAGGAAGGTCAGTCCTCCTTTTGAAGTGGATTCGGATCAATGTATTGCCTGTGGGGCATGTGAATTCATCTGTCCTACGGGGGCAATTCGGATGGAGATGGATCGCATTCGGAAGATCAAAGATTCAGGCACAGGGACGAGGCGATATTGCCGATATATGCGTTTGGGTTTGATCGATTTTATGATCTGTTCTAATGGGTATGAATGTTGGCGGTGTGAGTTGGATCAACGAATGGAGGATCAATTTGGCACCCATCCGGCCTTTGCCCTGAAACCAGCGAAAAAGAGAACTCCCTTTCAGATAGGGTTTTTTACATTTCATCCCGATCTTTTCTACCACGAACAACACCTCTGGCTCAAACCCATGGATTCGTGGATAAAAGTAGGTCTCGATGGTCTTTCTTCTTCTCTTGCCCTTGTGGCCGATTCACTCTGGCTTCCTTTGGTAGGGGGGTCTATCAAAGAGGGAGAGAGGATAGCCACCCTCATCCAAGGGGATAAAAAGGTAACCTTTCTTTCCCCTATCGCGGGGAGGATCTTGGCAGTGAATCAGGAGGCATTAGATTCACCCTCCTTGGTTGGCCGTGATCCCTATTATCGGGGTTGGTTACTCCTCATCCAACCCGAAGAGAAAGATAAGATTTGGGAGTTTTACACTGGAGAGAGGGCAAAAGAGTGGTTTACAAAGAAGGCCCAAGAAATGGAGCCACTCTTAGATGATTCAAAAGGAGTTAAGTCTCCAAAAGATATCTTTGGGAAAGAAGAGATTCGGGAAAAATGGGATCGATGGATTGAGATTTTACTTATCAATCGATCCTGAACTAAAAATTTAATCGGGTGATTGATGAGATCGATGGATGAGATCATAGAAGAGAGGGTTCTTCTCGGAAACGAAGCGATTGCTCGAGGGGTAGTAGAAAGTGGATGTCATTTTTTTGCGGCTTATCCCGGGACCCCCAGTTCCGAGATCCTTCCTGCGATTGTTCGGTTTAAGATGGAGAATGATCTGGACATTTATGTGGAGTGGTCTACCAATGAGAAGGTCGCCTTTGAAAATGCCCTGGTTGCCTCCTATACCGGGAAACGGGCTGCTGTGGCCATGAAACAAGTGGGCCTCAATGTGGCCACAGATCCTCTGATGAGTGCTGCCTATATTGGAACGATCGGAGGGTTTGTGATTATCAGTTGCGATGATCCAGGGCCTTACTCTTCCCAGACAGAACAGGATACCCGCTTTTTAGCGATGTTTGCCAAAGTCCCCGTCTTTGATCCGGCCAGTCCAAGAGAAGCACAGGAGATGCTTCCCATGGCCTTTGAGCTATCCGAAAAATATCAGATCCCAGTCATTCTAAGGCCGGTATTGAGGGTTTCCCATGCCCAACAGAAGATTGCCTTTCACCCGATTCGAAAAATAGAAAGGAAAGCCAATTTTATCCATCAACCCCAGCGTTGGAGTGCGACTCCCAGATTTCGATTTATTCTCCATAAACAGCTGAATCAGAAACTAAGAAACATTGCTGAAGAGCTCAACTCCATGTCCCGTCTCAATTTTGTCGAGAATGAGCGAGAGAAGGCCGCCTTTGGGATCATTGCGAGCGGAATTGGATATGCGATTGCTCGGGATGTTCTTTTAGAGCTTGGCTTAGAAAAGGAGGTCCCCATCCTGAAGATCGGGACTCCCTTTCCTCTTCCCTCCAAACGTATAGAGACCTTTATCGAGAAATGTGAGGAGGTCCTCGTCCTTGAAGAGACCGAACCGGTCATCGAACTTCAAATCAGGAATAAATCCAACGTCCATGGAAGGCTGGATGGGTTTATACCTAATGAAGGAGAGATGCTTCCAGAAGTTCTCACTCAAGTGATTGTCGATTTCTGTCGGAAATTTTCCATCCCTGTAGAAGAACCTCCTTCAAGCACCCCTTTTGAGAAGTTGGTTGCAGATCTGGGTGTTCCGATTCGTCGTCCAACCCTTTGCTCTGGTTGTCCTCACCGAGCCTCATTCTATGCCATTAAGAGGGCCTTTCCAAACGGGATCTTCCCGAGTGATATCGGTTGCTATACCCTTGGAATGAATCTCGACGCCGTCGATACCTGTCATGATATGGGGGCCGCTATCACTTTTGCCAGTGGCCTTTATCATGCCTACCACCAGGATGGGAAAGAGGTTCCCATCATTGCTACGATCGGGGATTCAACCTTTTATCATTCGGGAGCTCCGGGCCTTCTCAACGCTGTCTATAATGGTTCAAAATTTATTTTAGTGATCCTCGACAATTCTATTGTCGCCATGACAGGAATGCAGCCTACCCCAGAATCTGGAGTCACAGCGGATGGCCATCCTGGTCGGGCTCTATCGATCGAAGAATTGGTCAGGGGCTGTGGTGTAGATTATCTCCAGGTGGTCAATCCTTATGATATTCAAGGGATGATCAGAGAATTAAGGAAGGCCTATCGTTATACGAGAAGTCCCGAAGGAGGAGTGGCTGTCCTGATCGCTCGTTATCCTTGTATTACCTACCAGAAGGAACAACTCAAAATTCGACCCATCCGAGTAGAGATTCGGCATATTCCACCTCCCGAGAAGGATCTCCCTCCTCTTAAAAGTAAAGCCTTACCCAAAGAGCTTCTTCCCATTTACAGGAGTAAGGTTTCACCATGTCAGGGAGCCTGTCCTCTCCAGGTGGACGCAAGGGGATATATTGAGTTGATTGTTAAAGGGAGATTCGATGAGGCCTTGGCTCTGGTTCGGAAGAGAAACCCTTTTCCCGGAATTACGGGGAGGCTGTGCGCTCGGCCGTGTGAGAAGATTTGTCGAAGAGGGAACCTGGATCAGCCCATCGCCATTGACCTCCTGAAACGTTTCTTGGCCGACAGGGAAGAGAAACCTTTTCATCCTCCTCCAGAGGAAGAAAGAAAAGAGAAGGTAGCGATCGTCGGTTCCGGGCCTTCGGGATTGATGGCCGCCTATGAACTGAGAATGAAAGGGTATCAAGTGACCATTTTTGAGGCCCTTCCTTTCATGGGTGGAACTCTGGTTATTGGCACCTCTCGATTTCGATTACCAGAGGAGGTCTTAAAGAGAGAAATTGAAGTGATAAGAAGACTTAGAACGGAAGTGAGACTTAATACAAGGGTCGGAAAGGATCTCACGTTGAGAGATTTGAGACAACAGGGATATCGGGCTATCCTCCTTGCTATTGGAGCCCATCTCCCTGAATCGAATCTTTCAAATCTTCAGGCAGAAGGGGTCATTGACTCTCTCCATTTTTTAAAAGGGATTGCCCTGGGTGAGATCACCGCTCTCCCTCCAAAAGTTCTGGTTCTGGGGGGGAGCGAGAGAGACGTGGATGCAGCCCGAACCGCTCTTCGATTGGGGGCAAAAGAGGTCCATCTCTTTTTTAGCCGATCCAAGAAGGAAATCCCTGTGGATACTTCAGACGTTGAAGAGGCAGAGAGAGAAGGGGTGATTTTTCATTTCTTTTCAATACCCACCCGGATCCAGACTTCTCGGGGAAAGGCCATAGGGATTTCTTATAAAAAGGCCCTCCTCAGTGATCCGAGTAGCCTCGGTAGAAGAAGAGTCGTTTCTTTTCAAGGTCCTGAAAAAAGGATGAGAGGGGAGTATATCATTCATTCTCCTCTCTACCTGCCAGAACTCTCTGAGTTGGGTCTTCCATTAAAAAAGTCCCTCTTGGGAACGATTCAAGTGGACCCGGAGACGTTAGAAACCTCTATCCCGGGAGTTTTTGCCTCAGGAGATGCAGTCACCGGGCCGAAGAATTTTATTGATGCCCTGGCGATGGGGAAAAAGGCTGCCCTTTCGATCGATCGGTATCTGAGGGGGGAGCCCTTAAGGACGAATCGAGAAGAAGAGGGGAGTTTTGACAGGTTAGTTTCAGTAAAGGTTGATTATGTGGAGACTGAAGAGAGGATAGAAGAACCTCTTCTTCCTTTGGAAGAGAGGGTCAAGGGGTTCAAAGAGGTTCGTTTATTGCCGAAAGAAGAGGAGATCATCCGGGAGGCAAAGCGGTGCCTCCATTGTGGTGCCTGTTATCAGTGCGACCTCTGTCTATGGATATGCCCTGAAGAAGCCATTTCGAAAACGGATGAAGGGTATAAAATTGATTATGAGAAGTGTTCCGGATGCCGGATATGTGCGCAAGGGTGTCCTACTTCGACCATAGAGATGTCCGCAATAGGAGCCTGTATTGGGTGTGGGTTCTGTATAAGAAGGTTTGAGTGTCCCTCTCTGATCCGAGGAGAGGATGGTCGGGTAAGGATTGATCGGCTCACCTGCGTGGATTGCGGACTCTGTTTGCAGGTCTGTGCCCAGGAGGGGATCTACCAGGTCACTCCATAAAAATCAGATCGGAGTGCTCAAAAGATGAACGTTCAGATGATTATTTCAGGAGTTGGAGGACAAGGAGTTCTTCTCATTACTCGAATCTTTGCCCATTTCGCCCTCGAAGAAGGATATCCCATCATCGGGTCTGAAGATCACGGGATGAGTCAGAGGGGAGGGTCGGTGATGACCCATTTAAAGATTGGCGATTTTAATAGTCCTCTTGTAAAGAAAGGGAATGCAGATATCCTCCTTTCTCTTGAAAAGACCGAGGCTTATAGAACACTGCCCTATCTTCGACCCTCCACCAATGGAAAGAACGGAGGGATCTGTTTCATCAATGCCTTAGATCCTCATTATATGGACCCTCGGGTGAAATCCTATTTAGGAGGGAGAGGAATTGAAGTCCATATCTTCCCGGCGGAACGTCTGGCAAAAGAGATGGGGATGCCCCAATCGATCAATATTGCTTTGATAGGGTTTGCTACGGCTCATCCAAGATTTCCTTTTCCCTTCGAAAAATTGAAAAGGGCAGTTGAGAAAGTCACTCATCCCCGGTTTCGAGAAATGAATCTGAATATTTTTGAGAAGGCAGCCTTTGAGGGTAAACAATGGATAGAAAGATAAGCCCAAAGAGGGGGGTGAAGGTTTGACAATACAAAAAAAGAAATTAAATTATTGTTGTGAATTTTTTAAAGGAGTGAAAAAATGAAGAAGACCCTTTTTGTTCTGGGAATTTCGATTCTCGTCCTCCTACTTGGACTTTTCTTTTGCGTAGGGAAAGACAAAGCCAACTCCCTCCCAAAAAATGATAAACTTGTTACCGCAAGGTCTCTGGGTCAAGCCTTTGTAGAGGTAGCAAAGAAAGTCCAGCCTTGCGTCGTCAACATCACCACTGAGAAAACGATTACGATGAGACCCTGGGAAAGATTTGGGGAGGATTTTTTCAAGGGAAGTCCTTTTGAAGAGTTCTTCAGGGGATTCGGCTTTACCCCCCGTGAGAAGGGAAGGGAGTACCGTCAGAAACAGAGAAGTGCAGGATCGGGGGTGATTGTGGACCCGGAGGGTTATATTTTAACCAATAATCATGTCATTGAGGGGGCTGATAAAATCAAAGTCCGTCTCAATGATGGAAGGGAGTTCGTGGCCACCGTAAAAGGGCAGGATCCTCGAACCGACCTTGCCGTCCTTCATATCAAAGCAAAGGATCTTCCTGTAGCGGTATTGGGTGATTCCGATAAACTCGAGGTGGGAGAATGGGCGATTGCCATAGGGAATCCTTTTGGGCTGGAGCATACGGTCACCGTTGGGGTTATCAGTGCAAAAGGCCGTTCAGGATTGGGAACCGGAACCTACGAAGATTTCATTCAGACTGATGCTTCAATCAACCCTGGCAATAGTGGTGGGCCACTGGTCAATATCGATGGGGAAGTCATTGGAATTAATGCCATGATTATCCAGCCTGGAACTGGAATAGGATTTGCTATCCCTATCAATATGGCCAAACAGATCTTGAACGATCTGATCAAAAAAGGGAAGGTCACCCGCCCATGGTTAGGGATCAGTGTTCAAGATCTCTCTCCTGAATTGGCAGAGCATTTCAAATTAAAAGAAAAAGAGGGAGCCCTCATTTCCCAAGTCTATCCAGGGACAGGGGCTGAGAAAGCAGGACTGGCAACCGGGGATATTATAAAATCGGTGGATGATAAACCTATCAAAAATGTAAGCGAATTGATTAAAGAGATTCAGAAAAAGAAGGTGGGACAGAAGGTAAAGATCGAGGTCCTCCGGGATGGGAAACCGATGACATTTGAGGTTACGACCTCGGAGATGCCCGAAAAGGCAGAGTTACAGAAAGAGTATGAGAGCGAGGAGAAGTTTGGGGCCCGAGTTCAGGAGTTGACCCCGCAACTTGCAGCCCGATATAAGATTTCAGGGGTAAAACATGGGGTTGTCGTGGTGGAGGTCATGGAAGGAGGACTTGCCGAGGAGATAGGGCTTCAAGAAGGCGATGTAATCCTTGAGATTAACCGGAAGAAAATTGAGAAAATGAAAGATTTTGAGAAAGCCATTAGAGAGGCCAAGGTCGAAAAAGGGATCCTCTTTCACATCCACCGGAAGGGGAGCAGTTTCTACCTCACCTTTAAAAAATAAGAGTCGTTATCCCACGGCCTTTACGTATCTCATTCTTAAATCAAAGAGGACATTATCAATAAATTTTTCTTCCTCTGAAGTGAGATTTCCTTTAGTCTTCTCTTTAAGCATTCCGATAAGATCGATCGTCTGTTTGGCTAAAGGGAGGTTTTTAGATTGTTTTTGGGTGACGGGATCTTGAATCTCCCCTAACTGGATGAGGGCCGAGGTACTCAGAGAGAAAATAAAATTGATAAAAGTAATTTCAGGAAGGGGGCCTTCCTCTTCTTTACTTTCTCTTTTTGCCCCTTCTTTTTTAAAGGTCTCCTCCTTTTTTACCTTCTCCTCTTCCTCCTTCCTTGCGCTGAATCTCCTATCCCTTACGGTAAAGCCTTTTTCTTCTTCAGCCTTTCTGTTTTCCGTCATATTGCCCTCCTATAAAAAATTAATGATTTCAAATATTTATATAATAACTTGACTTTCTTTATTTAACAGATTATATTATTAGCACTCTTTTTTAGAGAGTGCTAAAATCTTCCGTTCGAGGTATATATTAATGTCAAATTTACCGGTTGTCAAAAATTCTTTAGAAACCTATCTGGCCCAGATCAATCAGTTCCCACTTTTAACCCCTGAAGAAGAATTTCAATTGGCAGTAAGGTATTACAAGTATAAAGACATTGCGGCTGCCCACAAATTGATCACCTCGAATCTGAGATTTGTGGTTAAGGTGGCATTGGAATATCGCTCCTATGGGGTCAAGCTGGTCGATCTCATTCAAGAAGGAAATATCGGTCTGATGATGGCTGTAAAGAAGTTTAACCCCTACAAAGGATATCGATTCATTTCCTATGCGATCTGGTGGATTCGCGCCTATATTCAAAATTTTATTATTAAGACTTGGAGCCTTGTCAAGATTGGCACGACCCAGGCTCAAAAGAAACTTTTTTATAAGATTGGAAAGATTCGAAAGGCCTTGGAGTCCGGAGATGGGGATGAAAAGAAGTACGAGGTGTTAGCTAAGGACTTTGATGTCGACAAAGAGGACATTATGGAGATGGAGCAGCGGATGGCTTCCAGGGACCTTTCCTTAGATTCCCCTTTCGATGAGGAGGGGGAGTTAACCCATCTGGAACTCCTTCAAGAGGAATCTCCGAATCAAGAGGAGATGCTCGCAAGACAGCAGGAGGAGGAGATCCGGGAGCGGGAAGTCCAAAAGGCCTTGAAACGGCTCAATGAGAAGGAGGCTTATGTCATCAAACATAGGATCATGGCGGATGAGCCTTTAACCCTTCAGGAGATTGGAAATCATCTCAAACTTTCTCGTGAAAGGGTAAGACAAGTCGAGAGTGAGGCCCTTAAGAAACTGAGACGAGAAATCAGCTCCAGCCTTGCCATCCAGTCCTGAAAGGAGAGAGTGCCTATGCCTATTTACGAGTATCAATGCACCCAGTGCGAAGAGACCTTTGAGCTCTTCCAGAAAATCGATGAATCTTCGCAGACCTCTTGCCCAAAATGTTCAGGACCTACTAAAAAACTGATCTCGGCAACCAATTTTGTCCTGAAAGGTCCTGGATTCTATGTGAATGATTATCCTTCGAAGAGTCGAAAGGAAGGAGAAAAGAACGAAAAGCAAGAGGCCGAGAAAGGAAAGGCCTCAAAGAGTGAAGATAAAAAGGCGGCTTAACGGGAGGAAGGAGGAGAAGAAGCCCTTTCTCTAAATTTTAATAGACCTACGATTTCGTCGAGAATCCGATCCGCTAACTCCTCTTTGGTCATTAATGGGAGATCTTTAATTTCTCCGGAAGAGAGAAGAATTTTCACCTGATTGGTATCCACTCCAAATCCAGCCCCCGGTTTCGTGACATCATTGACCACAATCATATCCAAATTCTTCTCCATCAACTTTTTTTGGGCATTGGCAAGGAGGTTCTCGGTTTCGGCAGCAAATCCAACTACGATTCGATTTCCTTTCTTTTTCCCTATCTCTTCAAGAATATCCTCTGTTCTCTCTAATTCTAATGAAAGAGAAGAGGCGGTCTTTTTCAACTTCTCCTGGCTGACCTTTTTGGGGCGATAGTCGGAGACGGCCGCGGCTTTAATCACAATAGAACAGCTTTCTATGTTTGAAAGAACAGCCCTCCTCATCTCCTCGGCTGTTTTGACCGAGAAGAGTTGGATATCTTCACGAGGAAGGGAGAGGGAGGTGGGACCACTCACCAATAGGACTTCTGCACCCCTTCGTCGGGCCACTTTGGCCAGGGCATAGCCCATCTTTCCCGATGAACGATTGGTGATCACTCGAACCGGGTCAATCGGTTCTTGAGTGGGTCCAGCAGTGACAAGGATCTTTTCCCCTTTGAGGTCTTTTGGGGAGAAGATCTCTTTTATTTTTTCTATGACCTCATTTAATTCAGCCAGCCTTCCTTTTCCATACCAATGGCAAGCCAGTTCTCCTTCCCCGGGTTCCATGAAGTGATAGCCTCTTTCTCTCAGAGTTTGAACATTCTGCTGGAGGGCTTTATTGTCCCACATATTTACATTCATGGAGGGGACAAAAAGGACAGGGGCCTTGGAGGCCATGACCATGGTGGAGAGGAAATCATCGGCAATCCCATTGGCAATCTTTCCGATGATATTTGCAGTAGCCGGGAGGATCACAATCAATTCAGCCAAATCCGCCAGGGCCACATGACCAATTTTCGTCTCTTCGAGAAGAGTAAAAGGATCGGTGACGACAGGATTTCCAGAAAGGGTTTGAAAGGTGAGAGGAGTAATGAATTGCTGGGCATTTTTAGTCATGACCACATGGACACGGGCTCCTTCTTTTATGAGGAGTCTCACAAATTCAGCAGCCTTATAGGCGGCAATTCCACCTGTGACTCCTAAAACAATCTCTTTTCCATTGAGCATAGATTTTTTATATCATAAAACCACACCTTCCTCAATAGAGATTTATTGAGGTCAGGAGAGTAACCCCTCTATGGGAGGGTGGTGAAATAGACCTAAAATGACCTCCACCCTTCGGTAAGGGGTTACGAAGGAGAAGAATTTAGATATTGACAAAAAAAGAATTAAGTATCATTCTTTAGTGAAGTTAATAAAAGGAAATCATTCTTTTCTAAAGGAGGTTTCTCTTTTATGATCAGAGCCTTCAATAAACATTACAAAAAAGCGATCGATCTCATTGAAAATGCCTCACCCAGCGAGAAGATAGAGATGGCCGAAAGGATTCTCGAATGGTTCAGAGAGCTTCCGGAAGAATATCTTGTCTCCCTGGCACTCTTTTTTAACGAAGTCATCGATGATCTTGGAGATGAAAGTTTAGAAAAGATTGACCTCAAGATAAAAAGGAGGAAGAAGATCGAAGAGGAGGAAGAAGAGGAAGAAGAATATGAAGAATATGAAGAATATGAAGAGGAAGAAGAGGATTACTACGACGATGAAGATGAAGAGGATTACTAATCCCTATCTTGCTATTTTGAAGCAGGAATCGCTCGATGATAGGCCCATCGTTCCATCCGCCCTATCTCTTCCTTCATGGTGATCGAAAGAGGGACAATATTGCCAGCCGCAATCACGATATCCTGCTCTGTAAGGGTCCTTCCTTCATGAAAGGCTTCGATCATCGCCCCATTGACCGCCTGCTCAATTTCAGCCCCATTGAATCCTTCAGTGACTTTGGCGAGCATATTTAGGTTTACCTTGGAGGGATCTACTCCATGCTTCTTTAAATGAATCGAAAGAATGGACTTCCTTTCCTGAGGATTGGGGAGGGTAACAAAGAAGATTTGATCAAAACGTCCTTTTCTTAACACTTCAGGGGGAAGAAGTTCGATGACGTTGGCTGTGGCAGCGATAAAGACGAAGGCCTTCTTTTCCTGCATCCAGGTCAGAAACGAGGCAAAGACTCGAGATTGAGTTCCTCCACCTGCCTTTTGACTTTGAATGCTAATGCCTGCCTCAATCTCATCGATCCAGAGGACAGAGGGAGCGACGGTCTCTGCCGTTTGAAGGGCTATCTGTAATGCCTTTTCAGGTTCTCCAACGGTGCCATCATAAAGTCTTGCCATATCGAGATGAAGCAGGGGAATTCCCCAGAAGGAGGCGAAGGCCTTTGCACAGAGGCTCTTTCCACATCCTGAAACTCCGGTGATGAGGACTCCTTTGGGAAGGGGAATCCCTTGGAGTTTCCCATTCTGACTCAGAACCCCTGCTCTTTTTCTTAACCAGTCCTTCAGATTTTCAAGTCCACCGATCTCATCGAGGGTAGGTCGATCAGTGACCAACTTCAAAATTCCTGATTTCTTAATGAGTTGTCCTTTTTCTTCAATGATGGCATCCACGATCGAAGAATCGAGACTACTTCTTCCCGTCAACGCACTTCGAAATGCACGAGCGACTTGATCCAGGGAGAGACCTAAAGCCGCTTTGATCATTCGTTCTTTTAATTCTGGGCTAAGAGATTCGGCCAATTTAAGAGAGGGAGGGGAACTGCTCAGAACCTGGTTTAAAATCCGTTCTATCTCCGACCCATCAGGCATAGGGAGTTCATAGATTACCATATCTCGGAAAAGTTCTTCGGGGACCACGAGGATTGGAGCGATGATGAAAAGGGTGGTATATCGATTTCGAAGAGCTCGATGGACATCCTTCATTTTTCTTGCTAAAAGAGGATCGGTTTTCATGAAGGAGTGAATCCCTTCGAAAAGATAGAAAGCTTGATCCGTTCGTCTCATCACCTGATCCAGGGCTTCAAAGGGATCCTTCGAATTCTCGATGGTTTCTTCTTCTGCTCTAAGGCCTTGGAATGGATTCCAAACAAAAAGCTTTGGCCGAGGCTGAAAGGTGGCGGATAATTCTTTAAGAAGGGTTTCTAAGCGATCTTCCTCATCCGAGACAATATAAACAATAGAAACCCTTGAGAGAATAAGTTTTCTTAACTCTTGAAGGATCTGCTGTTTTTTAGAAATTTCGTTCATTTTCTTGAAATTATATACAAATCGCTTTATATCGTCAACGAGTCATTGTCAATTTAAACGTAACTTCCCAGGATTGTTTTGTCCCCAACGAATCATGAAAATCCCCCCTCACCTTAACCCTCTGCCCATCTGGGGAGAGGGAAGACCAACCGAACTTCAGAGATGGGTTACTCAAGCGATCAAATCAGGCCTTGGAATCTCATGTTCACAAGGGACGCCAGTCTGGCAGAGACCACAGGAGGGGGGAGGATCGATTAAGCCATATTCCAGTCGCTTAGCCTTGAGAAGTTCGGAGTGGAGATAATCATGGCACCTATCTTTATCATGACCTTTCTCTGTGATGGCCCCTGCAGGACATCGCTCGATACACTTTCCACATTTCTCGTTTCTAAATTGGAGACAATGCTCTTTATAATGTCGATATTTTCTTTCGCTGGGTTTTAATTTGAGGGTGGTCACGACGCTTCCGATCCGAACGGCTATTCCTTTTGGAGTGATTAGACCATCACTGAGGCTAAATGTACCAAGGCCACAGACATAGGCCGCATGGCGCTCTGACCACAGGGAGGCCCACCCTACCTTCTCGTGGCGAAAAGATTGGTAGGAGGAAAGAAGGAGAGGGGCCACAGCCTCGAAACCTAACTCTTCTAAAAATAGAACAAGGTGCCTCCTCAGGGCATTATTGCATGCCTCTCCATAATCTCTTGTATAGGCCCAGAGTTTGGAGGGAAACTTCCTTTCCATTCGATTACTTTTTCGAGTGTCCTCTGAAGCAGGAAGCACCCATGAGATGACACTCACATCACCCATCTCCGAAAGGAGAGGTGTCTTCCCTTTTTCCTTTAGGGAAATTCCTATGAGCTCTCTCGGGGTGAGATGGAAGGGGCCGATGATCGTCTTGAATTCATAAAAAAGAGCATCCATTCCTGAAGCAAACCCAACGAGGGGTTCGTCCCAGTAGTGGCCATGATCGAGCTGGAGTCTCTGATTATATTCGCTTTCAATAAGAAAGTTTTTAATGACCTGTTCCAGAACCTGATTAGGATTTTTTAGAAAGACGACCTTCTCCTCTTTCGCCATCGGTGACGTCCTATCCCTTTTCTATTCCCTTAGAATCAAATCCACCTTTTTCATGGATACCCGACACCTTGCATCGATACTCCTCGATCGCCATCTTCAGGGCCTCGGCTGCGATCGTGAAACATGGGGTTTTCTCTTTTGGAAGTTGAGCGATAATCTCTTTGACCGTTTCCTCAGAAATTCTCAAGGCCTCTTCAATGGTGGTTCCTTTGATCCGCTCCGTCAAGATGGAACTGGTTGCAATGGCTGCGCCACATCCATAGGTCTTAAATTTAGCATCGAGGATCTTATTGTCTTTAAACTTTAGAAACATCTGCATGATATCTCCGCAGGAGGCATTTCCTACGGTTCCCACCCCATCGGCGTCATGGATCTCGCCTACATTTTTAGGATTCTGAAAATGTTCCATCAGGAATTTAGGATACTTTGCCATCTTCTTTCCTTTCGTTGGTGGTCACTTTGATCTGATTTTCTAATCGTTTGACCCGCTCCTCGAGCCTCTGATGAAGTTGGAGGAGCATCTTCATGATATCAGAAAGGGGATCGGGTAGATTTCCATGCTCGAAATCGAGTTCTTCTTTCTCTGGAGTAGGAGTTTCGATGATTCGTCCTGGAACTCCCACCACAGTGGCTCCTGGAGGAACGGATTTTATAACCACAGATCCAGATCCAACCCTTGCCCCATCACCAATGGTGATGGGTCCAAGGACGGTTGAGTTGGAGCCAATGATTACTCGATTTCCTATGGTTGGATGCCTTTTCTTCTTTTCAAGAGTTGTTCCACCGAGAACGACTCCTTTGTAAATCAAGCAGTCGTCACCGATCTCGGTCGTCTCGCCGATGACCACTCCCATTCCATGATCAATAAAAAGGCGTCTCCCAATCTTTGCGCCTGGGTGGATTTCAATTCCCGTAGCCCATCGATTGAAATGGGAGATTAGGCGGGCCGTGGTATACCATCCTCGTTGATAAAGATAATGGGCAACTCGGTGGAGCCAGAGGGCATGGAGACCCGGATAACACAGGAATATTTCTATCACGTTTTTTGCTGCAGGGTCTCTCTCTTTAATTGTTCGAATATCTTCTTTCAATCGTTCAAACATAGTTTAAGATATAGTTTTTTAATAAGATATTTTCTCCCAAAAAACAACGAATCGGTCGTTTCGGTGAGGGATTTCCAAAGGGTTGTAATTCCTCACTCAGTCGGGGAGTAAGCCCGAGAGGGGTATTGGAGAAACCCATGGTGCGGCTACCTTTAATGGCCCATAGAAATCTTTGCTTTGGTTTGGTTTAATTAGAACCCCATTTCTACGATGGCTCGATTCGTAGGATCTATTTATATTCCATCCATCCGCGTTCTATGGGTTTGGAAATACTCCTGTCGGGGGATAAATTTATTTCCACCCTTCAGTGAGGGGTTACAAAGGGTATAAAATTCCTCTTGACAACTAAACAAATGTATAGTATATACACGACAGGAGGTTTGGAATTCAAATTTCGAAACAGACACCCAATCCAAATCATTCCTGCTCCGAAAATCAAAGGGGTGGATTATGGAACTGACAGATCGACAGAGGGAGATTTTTGATTTCATTAAGACTTTTATTAAAGAGAGGGGTTATCCCCCTTCGATCAGGGAGATTGGTGCTCATTTTCATATCTATCCTCGGGCTGTCTTAGACCATCTCAGGGCATTAGAGAAGAAGGGCTATTTGCGACGCCAAGGGACGATGTCAAGAGGACTGGAGATTCTTGTCTTTCGGGAGGGGAAGAGGTACGAGGAAGAAAAATCATTGGTTCGGGAAGTTCCCATTCTGGGAAGAGTGGCTGCAGGGAAGCCTCTCTTGGCGGTTGAGCATCTCGAAGGAAGCCTCCTGCTTCCTGCGGAGTGGATCGAGGGGAAGGAGATCTTTCTTCTGAAGGTGAAGGGGGATAGCATGGCCCCTTACATTCTTCCAGACGATGTGGTCATTGTACGGGCTCAATCCACGGCAGACAATGGGGATGTGGTGGTGATCCTGATGGGAGAGGAGGCGACCGTAAAACGGTTTTTCAAAAAGGGGAAGAGGATTGAGTTGAGGCCTGATAACGAGCGATGGGAGACGATTCGGCTGGAGGAGGGAGAGGGAGAAATTCAAATTCTCGGGAAGGTGATTGGAGTATTTCGAAGGTGCTAAAAAGGGAGAAGAGCGTAGAGTATAAAGCATAAAGAAGATAATAAGTTTTAGAGGAGAGATGAATCTACCTATAAGGAGTTGGTTTGATAAGGTTATGGTTCAGCTGGATCTGGGAGGATCCTTCCCAAAGAGGATTCTCTTCTGGGGAGAAGGGATAGGAGGAATTGCTTCTTATATGGCAGGCTGGATGGCAGGCAATGGGATGGAGGTTATTGTATTGGATGGAGCCAATCGGTTCGATCCTTACATGGTTTCTTCTTTTGCCAGAAAGGCATTGATCCTTCCAGAAAGGCTCCTTAAGAGGATTCTTATTGCCAGGGCTTTTACTTGCTATCAAATGGCCACCCTGATAGAAAGATTGACTTCCTTCGGGGGAGGAATTCGTGAGACCTCTCTTCGAAAACCATATGTCCTTCTTCTGGGGCCAATTACTCCCTTTCTGGACGAAGATGTTTCGGAGAGGGAGATTTGGCCTCTCTTTGAAAGAACTCTGAAAAGAATAGGGGAGATCGGGCGACAAGGGATTTCCTTTTTTCTCTTTCAGCCCTCTGTCTCCTTTCGTTTCTCTTCTCCCAAAGGGAGGGTTGGGAGAGGGGTGGAATCGAGAGAGAGAGCCCTGATGAAGAAACTATTTCGGTTTTCTGATCTGGTCTGGAAGATCTCTCTCGAAGGGGAGGAACTTCAAATCGAATCCGAAATTTTACCCCCCTCCTTGGCACCATGGACTTTATGAGGGTTTTCCTATGGGACGGACTGTTCTTCCTTTCAGCAAAGTTCTCGAGGAGGAGTTTCAGGAGTGGAAGAAGTTTCGAAGAGCTCTGAGAAAAGAGGATCAACTGTTTCTCGATCGCCTCTTCGAAAGGGCGAGGCTTCATGTTCAAGCAGGAGTCTATGCTTCAAGACCCTGGCCTTTTGAGACCATCCTGATCTCCATTCTTCTGGAACATGAGAAGGCCCTCGTGGAACTGAAGGAAAAGCTCAGAAGCCTCGAAAAAGAGTCAGAGTCCAAAGAGAATCATCTCCATTCAGCTCTCTCCGAGCCATAGGGTCCCAGTAAAAATAGGCTCAGAGGGTAATCCCTCACTGAAGGGTGGAAATAAATTTAAGCCCGACAGGAGTATTTCCGAAACCCATAGAACGTAATACCCCTCTCGGGCTTACTCCCCACTTCTGAGTGAGGGATTACCTCAGAGGAATTTAAAAAAGGGTTTTCACTTCGATGGAATTCCGGGGCTGGGTGTTCGACCTCTATCCACTGGACTCGGCAATGATTTTATGGATAAAAGGTGAAGATGGGAGACTTCACCGGCTTGAAGATCCCTTCCAGCCTCGATTCTATGCGGAAGGGAAGAAGGAGACTCTTCTCTCTTTGTTTCGCTTTCTTCAGGAGAAACGATTTGTTTCCGGGTATCAATGGGTCCGAAAGAAGGAGTTCTGGAGCGGAGAAGAGATCGAAGTCATGGAGATCGAGATCGTTTCTCCGGAGCGATATACCCAGCTCCCGAGATTGCTTCCTCCATGGGAAGAGAGGCTTCGCTTTTACAATTGTGACCTTCCAGTCACCCAACTCTATCTCTACGAAAAGGGAATCTTTCCCACAGGTCGAAGTTGGGTGGACTCGGAAGGGAGTCGTCTCTTTCAGATTCATCCTGACCCCACCGAATCGGTCTGGGAAGAGGAGGAAGGGCTTCCTGATCTTCGGATCATGGAGCTTCTCATGGTTCGTCAAAAAGGTTTGAATCCCTTACTCGTTCTCGAATGTGAAGGATATCGAGAAGAGATGGAGGTTCTCGATATGGAAGAGATTGCAAGACACTTCAGACGGTTCGACCCTGATGTCATCCTGACCGACGATGGAGATGCCTCGCTTTTCCCCCTTCTCCTTTCATTGGAGAAGCGATGGAAGAAGTCTGTTCCATGGGATCGTGACCCATACCCTTTCAAGAGGCAGATCCGTTCCGAAGGGCGTTCCTATTTTTCCTATGGCCGGACTTATTATCAAGCTCCTGCTCATCTTTTATTCGGCAGATGGCATATCGACCGTCGAAACTCCTTCATCTATGGAGAGTCGGGGATGGAGGGGGTGATTGAACTGGCCCGTCTCGCCAAGATTCCGGTTCAGAGGATGGCTCGTACCTCTCCGGGAACAGCCATTACCTCCATGCAATTGGATCGGGCCTTTCAAGAAGGGATTCTTATCCCCTGGAGAAAGGGAGAACCCGAGCGGTTTAAAACCGCGTGGGATCTCCTTATCTCCGATAAAGGAGGACTTGTCTTTCAACCTAAACTGGGAATCTTTGAGGAGGTTGCAGAGATCGATTTCGCATCCATGTATCCCACGATCATGGTCCTTCACAATATCTCTCCAGAAACGGTTCTCTGCAGATGCTGCGAAAACCACCAGGTTCCAGAAGTAGGCTATACCCTCTGTGAAAAACGAGAAGGGATCGTCCCAAAAACGCTTCGACCTATCCTTGAAAGAAGAGCAAGACTGAAGGAGAAGATGAAACGACTGGGGGAGGAGAAGGAAAAGGTAGAGGTCTATCACCGAAAGCAGACCGCTCTGAAGTGGATGCTTGTGACCTGCTTTGGATATTTAGGCTATCGAAATGCGCGGTTTGGAAGGATCGAGGCCCACGAGGCCGTGACAGCCTTTGGCCGAGAGAAACTTCTTCGGGCAAAAGAGATCTGTGAAGAAGAGGGGTTTGAGCTTCTCCACGCCATCACGGATTCACTTTGGATCCGCAAAAGAGGGCTGAAAGAGGAGGAGGTTCTTGAGCTCTGCGACAAAATTAGCAAAGCCACAGGAGCCATGATGAGTCTGGAAGGGATTTATCACTGGATCGCTTTTCTTCCTTCCAAAGGGAACAGAGAAAGTCCTGTGGCAAACCGTTATTTTGGTCTCTTCAAAAACGGAAGACTCAAGGCGAGAGGTTTGGCCTTTCGAAGGTCTGATCTTCCTCCGATGATTCAGGAGGCCCAGATTCGAATGCTTGAGGTCCTCTCAAAGGCAAAGGATGTGGAGGAATATCGATCGAAGATCCCTGAGATATTGGATCTTTTTCTCGAAACCGAGATGAGGTTGATGAGTGGAAGGGTCGATCAGGAGGATCTTCTCATTTCAAGGAGGATCTCTCAGGAGCCCAGTGCCTATAAGGTAGATAGCCTTACTGCACTGGCTGCTCAACAGTTGGAAGAGGTGGGCATCATCCTCCATCCCGGCGAGAAGGTCTGTTATCTGATCAAAGATGGACTTTCAGAGGACAAATCCCAGAGGGTGAGGGCTTTTCCACTGGTGAGGCCAGAAGACACCTACGATGTGAAGAAATATCGGGAGATGCTCGCCAAGGCCACCGAAGAACTCCTGATTCACTTTGGCTATCATACAAAACAACTTCTTGGGTAACCCTCACTGAAGGGTGGAAATAAATTTAAGCCCGACAGGAGTATTTCCGAAACCCATGGAATGCGGATCAATTTATATGTTTAAGGAATACGAATCGATCCATCGTAGAAATGGGTTTCTGATTAAAACAAGTCAAAATAAACGATTTCTATGGACCATTTAAGGTAGCCGCACCGTGGGTTTCTCCAATACCCCTATCGGGCTTATCCCCCACAATTCTGAGTGAGGGATTACCTTCTTGGATAAAACTCTCTTGACGGAATCCTTCCTCAAGGTTATGAAATAAAAAATTTTTGGAGGTCTCTTTGGTTTCGGAAATCACTCAGTGGATCATGGAGCTCATGAGGGCTCATGGACAACTTTCTGTGTTCATCGGAGTGATGATTGAACAGATCATTGTCCCTATCCCATCCCCATTAATCATCATGGGGGCTGGCGCCATCCTCATCCCCTCAGGACTTTCTATCCCTCAGGCCTTTGTTCAGATTCTCTGGACGATCGTTCTGCCTGGAACGATCGCTTCTACCTTAGGTTCTTATATAGGATATCTGATCAGTTACTATGGAGGGAAGGCATTGGTCATCCGGTTTCAGCGTTTCTTAAAGGTGGACTGGACAGAGGTTGAGGCTTTGGAACGACGTCTCCGTGGGAAAAAAGAGGCCTGGAGCATCCTTTTAGCTCGAGCCATCCCGGTTTTCCCTATCTCTTTAGTCTCCATTTTTGCAGGACTTTTGAGAATTCCACTTCGGCCCTTTACGATTTACACTTTTTGGGGTTCCATCTTTCGATGTTTTTTCCTTGGTTTTTTCGGATGGTGGATGGGAACAACTTATGTAAAGGCTGCGACCCATTTAGATTCCGCAGAGACGATCATTTCGATCTTAATGCTCATGGGGATGGGCGCGGTCTTCCTCTATCTCTATTATCGATTTAGGTGGGTTTCCACTCGTCCCGTTAGGAAGAAATAAGAAAGGGGATGAAAAAGGAGAAAATCTTCCAAGCGGAAAGGAGGAGGGATTCATGAGAGTAGATTTAGATGAAGAACTCTGCATTGGATGCGAGGCTTGTGTGGATACCTGTCCAGAAGTGTTCGAAATGGAGGGTGACAAAGCTCATGTGAAGGTGGAGATGGTCCCCGAAGAGGTCGTTGAGTCATGTCGAGAAGCAGCCGAAAATTGCCCTGTAGAGGCCATTCAGATCGAGGAATAATTTACGGAAATAATAAAAAAGGGTACCTCTTTTCAGAGATACCCCCTTTGGTTTTTAAACATTAGGGCTTTTTTAGTCTAAATAATCTTTGATCTCTTTATAACGATTAGGGTCTCTCAATCGCTCAAGGGCCTTTGCCTCAATTTGACGGATTCGCTCTCGGCTTAGGCCAAATTGTCTACCGATCTCTTCAAGGGTACACTCCCCATCCTCTCCGATTCCAAAACGGAGTCGAAGGATCTTCTCTTCCCTTGGAGAGAGGGTGGAGAGCATTTTGTTTACCTGGTGGATGAGGTCCTTTTCAAGCAAAGCGTCGGCAGGAGAGAGACTCTTTTCATCAGGAATGAGATCCTCCAGGGTGCTATCCTCGTCTCCAATGGGCATATCTAAAGAAATAGGCTCTTCAATAAGATTCAGAATCTTCTCCACATCATGCTGAGGAATACCGCTATCCTTGGAAAGCTCCTGGGAGGTGGGTTCTCGGCCTTCCCGTTTGACAAGATCCTTAAAAGACTTCATCATCTTTCCTTTAATTTCAAAAAGATAGTTCGGGATTCGGATGGTCCTCGATTTCTCTGCAAAAGCCCTGAGAATAGCAGCTCGAATCCACCAAGAGGCATAGGTACTAAATTTATATCCCTTGGTGTAATCGAATTTGGCCATGGCCTGCATTAAACCCAAGTTTCCTTCTTGAATCAGGTCTAAGAAGGAGAGCCCTCTATTGGCATATCTTTTGGCAATACTGACCACGAGCCTTAAATTGGCCTGGATCAACTCATTCTTGGCCTGGTGAGTTTCAATGACAGCCTGTTGATATCGATTCAGGATTTGTTTATAGAGTCGGGCCTTTTCTTTCCTTTCTGAGAGAGTGAGTTTGGGCTTTTTCCCCTCCTTTCCCTTATTTTTGCTTCCATTGCGAGATTGGGAACTTGCCTTTTTCTTCCCATTCTTAGGAGCCTGGGCGGGGAAAAGTTGATTCTTCAGCCTCTGAGCCTTTATTTCAAGACTCCTAATCTCTTTTTCCCCTTCCTTAATCCTTTTGGCGAGTTCAACCTCTTGTTCAGGGGTAAGAAGAGAAATCTTTTCGAGCCCTTTCAGATATTCTAAGGTAATATCATTGGTAAAGAAGGATTCTTCGTCCAGGCCTTGATCCGCATGAAACTCCTCCTTATCCTCAATCTCCACCTTCTCTTCAGGAATATGATATTCAAGATCCTCTAACGCCTCGTCCAATTCTTTAGGGTTATAAAGAATTGGATCCAACGAAGAAAAAGATGACTCCGTTTCTTCGAAGAAAGAAGGAGAAGAATTAAGGATGAGTTCTTCTCTTTTCTTTCCGTTCGCTTTTCCCTGCCTCACTTCAACAATCTCCTTTCTTTTTAGAACAAAAAACCCCTTCCATTTATTTTTAATTTCCTGGAAAGGGGGAATAGCCAAACAAAATATTTAAGGAGACTTTTTAAATCACTTCTACCTTTCTCAAAGAGTCTAAAATAATAGTATATTCAACCTGTTTCTATTTGTCAAGAATTATTTTTTATTAAATTTTATTAATAATATCAATAAATTACATTTTTTTCATTAAAATAACCTAAATTCAGATAGGAATTTGGAAAACGTTTATAATTTTATTTGTGAATAAATGCACATTTTTGATTCCTTCCAAATGAGCCTTTTAATAAGAGAATAAATCATTAAGATATTGGTCTATTTCCTAAATTCTTCCTCGGGGTTGATTTAACCATTCATTTCTTTTATAAGAAAGAATACATTTAATCAAAACGGATAAAAATGGGCTATGTTGATCTCCATATTCATACGACCGCTTCAGATGGTATAATGAGTCCCTCAGAAGTGGTTAGATATGCGAAGTCGAAAGGGCTTCAGGCAATTGCTATCACAGATCATGATACAATTGATGGGGTTTCAGAGGGATTGAAGGAGGGGGAGAAGATTGGTCTCGAGGTGATCCCTGCTATTGAGATAAGTGTGCAATATGATCACGGGTCTATGCATCTTCTGGGTTATTTTATCGATATCCATCACCCCCTTTTGAATGAAAAACTAAAAGAGCTTCAGAAAGCAAGGGCAGAGCGGAATCCAAAGATGATAGAAAAATTGAATCAATTAGGGATTCCAATTACTTATGAAGAGGTTCTTAGGGCTTCTGGCAGTGGCCAAGTAGGAAGACCCCATTTCGCCCAGGTTCTGGTTGAGAAACGTTATGTGGGGAGTTTTCAAGAAGCCTTTGAACGCTATTTAAAGAAGGGGGCTCCTGCCTATGTGGATAAATTTAGGTTTACTTCACAAGAAGCGATCAAGTTTATTACGGAAGCGAATGGAGTGACTGTCCTCGGCCATCCAAATACCCTGGGTCTCAACGGTCCGATTGAATTGGAACAGCTCATTATGAATCTGATTCGAGAGGGATTGAAAGGAATTGAGGTTTATTATCCTGAGCATTCCCCCTCAGAAACGGTTCAGTATAAATCTATAGCAGAAAGGTATGGTCTGGTCATCACAGGTGGAACGGATTATCATGGAATCGAAAAGAACGGGATAGATCTCGGGATTGGGAGAGGGGATATGAGACTCTCCTATTCAATGGTAGAAAGCCTGAAGAAGGCCCGAAATTCTTCTGAACAGTCAGGAGGTTAGAGAAGTGGTTGAGTCCCTATTGATCGCGACAGCCCTTTTATGGGGGGCAACTCCGATTATCGAAAAGATAGGGTTGGCTCGGGTCGACCCTTTGGTCGGAGTCACGATAAGAAGTTTCATTGTCACAGTCGGTCTCCTCCTCTTAACCTTCTTGTTAGGGAAGGGAAAGGAATTGGGTTCCCTTGATGGGAAGAGTATTCTCCTTTTTGGACTAAGTGGTGTGATGGCAGGTCTTCTTGGAATGTGGACCTATTATTCTGCCCTGAAAGTAGGGGCAACCTCTAAGATTGTTCCAATTGCAGCAAGTTATCCCTTAGTCACTACCCTTTTAAGTGTATTGATTTTAAAAGAGGGTGTCACATTCCCACGGGTGATTGGAACAGCCCTCATCGTCATAGGGATTTGGCTGGTGAAATAATTTCCCTTATAAAGATTAAAAAGGAGAGCTTTCGATGAAGAGACGACATAAGACCAATCGATTAAAGGCCGCTCTTAAACATAAGAATATAAGGAGATCGTTAAGGAAGTCTAAGGGGGAAAGGAGGTATCCCTCCTAACCCTTTTTTATTCATCCACCATTATGCCTAATGGGAAGACCCCTTATCTTGTCTTTTCTGATTCATCAGGTCGTATCTTTAATCATCCCTCATTGAAACTTGCTGTGAAATCGGGAGACCGGATTTTTAGTCCAGATCCCTCCGAAATTCTTCCTCTCCCAAAAGGGAGTCAATTATTTACCCTTCCTGGAAGGATTCCTGTAGGATGGGATGAAGACCGAGAGGATTTTACCTTATTAGAAAGGGTAAAATTAGGGGAGAAGGAGATTAAACCCATAGCGGTAGGGGCTTTCCTTCCCCCAGGCTATATTCGAACCCATCTGCCGGCTACCCAAATGGAGACGAAAGCCCCGATGCTTCCCCTATGGGCTTATTCTGCGGTGGGGTGGAGAGAGGGAAAGTTTTGGGTCCCTGCCCTTCTCCTTGATCCAAATCCCCATTGGAATCCGAGATATTTTAAAAACGATCAGCTTTTAAGCAGACAGGTGGCTTCTTTTTTAAGACGGAATCCCACCAATCGATTATTGAAGCATCTCTCAAAATGCGCCTTAGAATATCACTGCTTTGCAGCAAAAAACCTCTTCTTCAGAAGGTGGGAGTCTCCCCTTCCTACTTCTCCCAGTTGTAACGCCAGTTGCCTTGGCTGTATTTCACTTCAGCCCTCTGAGTGCTGCCCGGCCTCTATGGAGAGGATCACCTTTGTCCCCACGGTAAGTGAAATTTTAGAGGTGGCTCTCCCCCATTTAGAAAAAGCAGAGGATGCGATCGTCAGTTTTGGTCAGGGGTGTGAGGGAGAACCTTTACTTCAATCTTCACTTCTTGAACAGTCGATCCGTGAACTTCGAAAGAAGACCGATCGAGGGACCATTCATCTCAATACTAACGGAAGTTTTCCAGATCGGGTTCGAAAACTTTGCAAGGCCGGACTCGATAGCATCCGGGTCACGCTTAATAGTCCTAACCCAAAATATTACTCCCTCTATCATCAACCCCAAGGATATACTTTCAGAAAAGTCATGGACTCTCTTCTGATAGCCAAGGAAAAGGGAATTTATACCTCGATCAATCTCCTCGTCTTTCCAGGGGTGAGTGATCGGGAAGGAGAGATTGAAAGATTGATCAAGTTGATCAGGAAAACGGAGATCGATCTCGTTCAAATGAGGAATCTCAATATTGACCCCGATCTCTATCTTAAAGCCATGGGGGGAGGGGAAGGGATAGGAATAAGAAGGATGATCGAAATTTTAAAGAGAGAGTTTCCTCGTCTCCAGTTAGGTTACTTTAATCGAACCAAAGAGACCTTTTTAAAAAAACAGGTCTAACTCACTGGGAATCAAGATGGATCACCATCAAATAAAGAAGGGAATGATCGATGCCCTTCCCATTGTCCTCGGATACCTTCCGGTAGGAGTGGCTTTTGGTCTCCTGGCTCGGCAAGCAGGACTTACCTATGCGGAGATAGGGCTCATGAGCCTCTTGGTTTATGCTGGGGCAAGTCAATTCATTGCGGTTGAGATGATATTAAAGGGAATGGCTGGACTCCCTATTCTCATTACGACGTTTCTCATCAACCTCCGACACCTTCTCATGAGCTCTACCCTTTCACTCTACTTTCAAAGAAATCGACCATTCATCCTTGCTCTTCTTTCCGCACAACTCACCGATGAATCTTTCGCCATGGCCATGTCCAATCCTTCTAAGATTGAAAATCAACCCCAATATCTTTTGGCACTCCAGAGTACCTCCCATCTTGCCTGGATTACCGGTTCCGTCCTTGGAGCTTTTTTTGGAGGATTGATTCATTTCCAATCTTATGGGATCCCGTTTGCCCTACCTGCCCTTTTCATCTGTCTTCTCCTCCTTCAGCTTCGTAATCTTTTACATTTTTATCTCATGGGGATTGCTGGAACCCTTTCCATCCTTTTTAAATCGTTTCTCCCCGGCAATTGGTATCTTATTCTCACGGCCCTCATCACCTCAGGATTGGGAATCGCACTGGAGAGGAGGGTCTGTCCTTTGAAGGGACTTCCAAAAGGAGGAACGGGTAAAGAGTGAGGTTCCATCTCTTCTTCCTCATCCTTGGAATGGGGATCGTCACCTTCCTGCCTCGATTTTTTCCCATGGTTTTTTTGAGCCGATGGGCGCTTCCAGAAAAGATTAAGAAGGGGTTGGAATATTTCCCCATCTCGATTCTAAGTTCTATCGTCTTTCCTCTTTTTTTCTTTAATGGGGAAGGGAGAATGGAGATCCAACCCCATCTCCTTCTTTCTTCAATCCCTGTCTTCTTATTTGCTTGGAAGGTGAAAAGTCTCTGGGGATCGGTCCTTCTTGGAATGGCGATCTACTGGGGATTGGGATGGATATTCTAAAATGGGTATCTCCCAACCTTAATCACATGCTCTGCAATCTGTCGTCGGAGCGAGACGGTATTGACCGGATTGAATCGGGTGAGTTTCTTCAGGGCAGAAAGCTGGGTTCGGAGGAGATCTCCTTCCGAGATGGCTGAGAAGATTTGCTTGGCAAGGCCCTCGATCCGATCAAAGGCATCGTTTACATAGACCTTAACCATGGCCTTCTGAGTTTCGGCCCTTTCGTCTGAGAAACGCTCCATGGTTTTCATCGCTCTCAGAAGGGCACTCTCCATGGCAAAGATCTCAATGACCATGTCACTGAGCCATCCCAAGATCTCCTGCTCCTCGGCCAGCCTCATCATATATTTCTGGACCGCTGCCCCGGCGACCAGAAGGGTGATCTTCTTTGCCATCTCCACCATCTCCTTCTGAAGGGTGAGACGTTCATCATCCGAATCTATTTTTGGTCGAAGGGAAAGAAGCTCATTCGCCACACGCTGGGCTTCAGAAAGGAGGGGGAGACGATTCTTCATGGCTCGTTTGGTCAACATGTCCATAATCAGAAGACGATTGATTTCATTTGTCCCTTCCCAGATCCGATTGATCCGAGAATCCCTGTAACCTCGCTCGATGGGATAGTCATGGATGTATCCATATCCTCCATGAATCTGAAGGGCTTCATCTACAATATAGTCTAACATTTCGGAGGAATAGACTTTGTTGATGGAGTCCTCAATGGCGTATTCTTCTATTCCTTTGGCCATCTGCATTCCAACATCCTCTGCATGGGGATCTATTCGTTTTAGGATCTGATCGATCATTCCTGCTGTCCGATAGACCATGCTTTCGGTTGTAAAGATCCGAATCGCCATCTCGGCAATCTTATGCTTGATCAAACCAAATTCAGCAATAGGTTTACCGAATTGAACCCTCTGCTTGGCATGGGTGACTGCCTCCTGGAGGGCACTCTTCGAAGAACCCACACATCCTCCTCCCAATTTGAAGCGTCCGATATTGAGGGTATTGAAGGCCACAATGTGGCCCTTTCCCACTTCTCCCAGGACATTTTCTACAGGGACCTTGGCATCGGTGAAGATGACACTCCGGGTTGAAGAGCCCTTCATTCCCATCTTATTTTCTTCCTCATCCAGAGAGACCCCCTCGAAGGTCCTTTCCACAATAAATGAAGTAAATTTATCTCCATCCACCTTCGCATAAGTGACAAAAAGGTCAGCAAAACCTGCATTGGAGATGAATTGCTTCTGACCATTGAGAAGATAATACTTTCCATCGGGACTTAGGGTGGCTATGGTCTTAGCGTTTAGGGCATCGGAGCCTGCTTCTGGTTCGGTGAGGGCATAGGCCGTGATCATCTCTCCGGTGGCAATCTTCGGGAGGTAACGTTTTTTCTGATCCTTATTCCCAAAGAAGATGATCGGAAGGGAACCAATACCTGTATGGACCGCATAGGCCACCATAAAGGATCCCCCTCCCTGAGAGAGCTTTTCCATCAATAGAAGAACACTCACCTTGTCTAATCCCTGCCCCCCATATTCCTCCTCGATGTCCCCTGAAAGAAATCCCAATTCTCCTGCCTTTTTGACCAGACTTGGAAGAAGCCCTTCTTTCTGGGCTTCAATCTCCTCCATCAGCGGCTGCACTTCTCCGATGACAAACTCGGTCGCAGCCTGGGCAATCAATCTCTGTTCTTCATTGAACTCTTCTGGGGTAAAGATTTTGTCTGGGGAAATGGACTCGATGAGAAATGCTCCACCCTTTATGAATTCTTCCATCGTTCTCTCCTCTCTCAAGTTAAGTTTATGTTGCGTCCAAGTTTTCGAATACGGCTGCTGCCCCCATTCCTCCACCAATGCACATACTCACCAGACCGTAGCGAACTCTTCTTCGTTTCATTTCATAGAGAAGAGTGGTGGTCAATTTAGCTCCGGTACATCCTAAGGGATGTCCAAGGGCGATCGCCCCTCCATTGACGTTGAGGATCTCGAGATTTAATCCCAACTCACGGATGACGTAGAGGGCTTGAGAGGCAAAGGCTTCGTTCAATTCAATTAGTCCAATCTCGTTGAGGGTGAGCCCTGCCTTCTTCAATACTTTTGGAATCGCATAGGCAGGACCTACTCCCATGATTTCTGGAGGGACTCCAGCAACGGCAAAAGCCCGAAAGACCGCCAAAGGCTTTACGTTTAATGCCTCTGCCTTCTCCCTGGACATTAAAACCAGAGCCGCTGCTCCATCACTGGTTTGAGAGGAATTGCCTGCGGTCACCGTTCCTTTTGCTTTAAAGACAGGCTTGAGGGCAGCCATGGCCTCCAGGGAGGTGTCGAAGCGAACCCCTTCATCGGTATCAAAGGAAACCTCTCTGACGATGACCTTTCCATCTTCTCTGGTCTCTTTAATCTTAGCAGGGATAGGGATGATCTCTTCCTTGAACTTACCCTCACGGATGGCACGGGCTGCTTTCTGATGACTGAGGAGGGCAAAACGATCCTGATCCTCTCTGGAGATTCCAAACCTCTCGGCGACATTTTCAGCAGTAAGTCCCATAGAGATATAGACCTGAGGATAATGTTCCACAAGATAAGGATTGGGAGAAGGAGTGAGACCCATAATAGGAACTTGACTCATAAATTCGACTCCTCCTGCAACCATCACCTCGGTGGCTCCTACCATGATTTCATAAGCGGCTGTAGCAATCGCCTGAAGCCCCGAGGAACAAAAACGATTCACCGTTTGGCCTGGAACTGTGTAGGGAAAACCGGCCCTTAAAACAATGACTCGAGCGAGGTTGAGGCCCTGATCCGATTCTGGAAAGGCACACCCAATGACTACATCATCTACTTCTTCCATTTTAAGACCGGAGACTCGACGGACCGCTTCTTTAATAACGATTGCCCCTATCTCGTCCGGTCGAGTATCCTTGAGGATTCCCCTTGGGGCCTTTCCTACCGCCGTTCTAACGGCAGACACGACGACTGCTTCTCTCATCGTAGAGCCCTCCATTTTTAAGACTCTTTGTATTTTAGATTATGATCCACCCTCCTTCCCCATGGAGGGAATCAGAATTTGTTGAATCCATCAATTCCGAAGGGGTTTCCCTCTCTTCAGCATATATTCGATCCTTTCCTGGGTCTTGGGTTCCCCACAGAGACTGAGAAAAGCCTCTCTCTCTAAATCCAGAAGGTACTGTTCGGTCACCTCGGTCCCATCAGGAAGATTTCCTCCGGTCATGATGTGGGCGATCTTCTTTCCGATATGTTGATCATATTCACTGATGTAACCCCCTTCCTTCATATAGAAGAGTCCCATCTGAAGAAGGGCATATCCTCTCTCCCCCATGACTTTGACCATTTTCGGTCGAGGTGGACGATAGCCCTCTTGAACCATGTTCAGAACGGTCTGCTTTGCATCATGGAGAAGGTAATCCCGGTTGATCGTGATCTGATCCGTCATTCTCATGTACCCTAACTGTTGAGCCTCTTTGGCACTTGTCGAGACCTTTCCCATGGCCACCGTTTCAAAGGCCCTCCGGACAAAAGGAAGAAGGTCTGCCTCCACCCCTGGAGGAATGGATTCGATGGAGCGAAGGAGCATTTCCTTTGTCCCACCTCCAGCTGGGACCAAACCCACGCCGACCTCCACCAAACCCATATAAGTTTCTGCGGAGGCCCTCATCTTTGAGGTGGCAAGGCAGATTTCACAACCCCCCGCCAAAGTAAGCCCAAAGGGAGCCGCAACGACAGGTTTTTCAAAATATTTGATAGCCATGAGGGTATCTTGAAAGGCTTTCACTGAGGCCTCGAGTTCGTCCCAGTTTTCATCCTGGATCTCAAAGAGGATGAGCATCAGGTTGGCTCCAGCGGAGAAGTTTTCGGCCTGGTTTCCAATGACTAAACCATCAAATTTTTCTTCCACCACTTTCAGGGCCTCTCTCATCATCTGGATCGTGTCAGCTCCAATCGTGTTCATTTTGGAATGGAATTCAAGGCAGGCGACCCCGTCACCTATATCAATCAAACTGGCCCCAGGGTTTGATAGAACCGTCCTCTTTCGTTCCTTTAAACTGCGCAAGATGAGGAATTGAGGCTTTTCCTCCATCTGCTGATATTGACTCCCACGGAAATCAAAGTAGAAATGCTGGCCCTCTTTCTTTTGATAAAAAGAAATATATCCTTTTCGAAGAAGGGTTTCCACTAAGGGAGGGATCCTTTCTCCCTCTTTCTCCATCCTCCTGACAGAGGCCTCCAACCCAATCGCATCCCATTGTTCAAAGGGGCCCAGTTCCCAATTATATCCCCACCTCATGGCCCGATCCACATTAACAATGTCCTCTGAGATTTCGGGAATCTTTTCCGCAGAGTAAATCAAGATCTTTTTTAGGACCCTCCATGCAAACTGACCTGCACGATCAGGGCTTGTGACGAGGGCTTTGATCCGTTGTCCTACCTCCTCTATATTTTTCCCCATCTCAATCGAAGGAAAAGTCACTTTCATCTGGGGGCGATAGTCGATTTTCTCATAATCGAGAACCCATATTTCTTCCTCTCCCCCCTTTTTTATCTTCTTGTAAAAGCCCTGTTTCGTCTTATCCCCTAACCATTGATTCTTGATCATCTGCTGGATAAAAGGGGCGGTTACAAAGTATTCCCTTTCACCTTCTGGAAGGGACTCGTAGAGATTTTTTGAGACCATAGCGACGACATCTAGGCCCACCAGATCAGCCAGCCTGAAGGTAGCCTGCTTTGGCCTTCCCATGGCAGGTCCGGTAATCTGGTCCACCTCTTCAATCGTGTATCCCTCTTCCATCATGGTTCGGATCGTAATAGCACTGGCAAAGGCTCCAATCCGATTGGCAATAAAGTTAGGGGTATCTTTTGCAAAAACCACTCCTTTTCCGAGCACCCTCTCTCCCACCTGAGCGATCCTCTCTATAATCTCCTTTTTGGTGGAAGAGGAAGGGATGATTTCCAAGAGTTTCATATATCGGGGAGGATTGAAGAAGTGGGTTCCCAGGAATCTCTCTTTAAAGTCTTCCGGAAAACCATCGACCATCTTTTTAATGGAGATCCCAGACGTGTTGGAACTCATTATCGTCCCTTCTTTTATAAAGGGAAGTAACTTTTTTAAAAGATTTCTTTTCGCTTCGAGGTCTTCAATGATCGCTTCGATCACCCAGTCCACCTGTGAAACCCAGCGGAGGTGATCTTCAAAGTTTCCTATGGTAATCAGCTCAGCATCTTCTTTCAGATAGAAGGAAGCAGGCCTTGAGTCTTGGACCCTTTTTTTCCCTGAAAAGGAGAATCGATTTCTTACTTCCGGACTCTCCAAGGTCAGCCCTTTCTTTTTTTCCTCCTCGGTCAGTTGAAGGGGAACCATGTCAAGAAGAAAGGTCGGAATTCCAACATTTGCCAGATGGGCCGCAATGGCACTTCCCATCACTCCTGCTCCTAATACGGCGGCTTTCCGAATCCTCAGATCCATCTCTTTTCTCCTTTTTTAAATTTTTTACTGAATCAACCGATTCCCTTTTTTGACCAGAGGGTGGAGGAAATTTCAGAACTTTCTGGTCAGATTCTGTTTTCTATCATTTTTAAAAATAATTTTCAACTATATAAAATGGATAAAAGTAAACGTTTTAGATTCAAAACGTTTTATCCTTTTAGGGGAACCTTTGCCAAGACAAGAATTCCTCTGGCAATCCTTTCCTTTTGGATTTTGACCTGAACCCTGACCTTCGAAAAATTTGAAAAGATCTGCTCTACCTCGGCCTCTATGATCAATTGTTCTCCGGGAATGGCCCTTTTTTTGATTCTAAATTTATCCACCTTCACTAAAAAAGGGAGGGATTCACCCTCTTTCTCAGAGGAGGAGTAAAGGGCCAATCCAGCTGTTTGAGCCATGGCCTCGAGAATCAGGATGGTTGGAATGGATGGAGTTTTCAGAAAACCTTTCTGGAGATAAGGCTCATCTCCAGTTATATTCTTGATCGCCATGGCCTTCTTTTCAGGAATCACCTCGATGATCCGATCGATCATCCGAAAAGGGAAGCGATGAGGAAGTTTTATCAAAGATTCATCCATGACAAAACGGAACATAAAGAGTCAAGGAAAATTTAACTCAAAATGTAACCTCTCACTGAAGGGCGGAAATAAATTTAAGCCTAACAGGAGTATTTCCGAAACCCATAGAATGCGGATCAATGTATATGTTTAAGGAATACGAATCGATCCATTGTAGAAATGGTTTTCTGAGTAAGGCATTACCTCGAAATATAACCCCTCTATCGATTTTTTAAATTGATGTGATAAAATTAATTCAAAACGTAAGGAAATGTCAAAATCTTTTTCTTTTTTTGTCACCCAAAAAGACCAGGGGAAAAGAATCGATCAATTCCTCTCGGAGACAGACCTTCGTCTTTCTCGCTCCCAGGCAAAGATCCTCATCGAGAGAGGGCAGGTCTTTCTCAATCAGAGACCCGTAAAGCCAAGCACCCGATTAAAATCAGGGGATCTTGTTTCTGGAACCCTTCCTGAGCCTGAACCTCTTTCTCTTCTACCCGAACCTATTCCCCTCTCCATTCTTTATGAGGACGCTTCGTTGATCGTGATTAATAAACCACCGGGGATAGTCGTCCATCCCGCTCCAGGGAATCCTTCAGGGACTCTTGTCAATGCCCTCCTATATCATTGTAGGGATCTTTCTGGAATCAATGGAACATTAAGACCCGGAATCGTTCATCGATTGGACAAGGACACTTCAGGAGTGATCGTGGTTGCCAAGGAGGACGAGGCCTATCATCATTTAATTCGGCAGTTTAAGAATCGAATGATAGAAAAGAGGTATCTGGCCATCGTTTATGGATCTTTTAAAGAGAAAGAAGGGTTAATCGATCTTCCTATTGGAAGGCATCCTCATGAGAGGAAGAGGATGTCCACGAGAACGAAAAAGGGTAGGGAGGCTGCAACCCTTTGGAGGGTTTTAGAAGAGTTCGATGGATTTAGTCTTCTTGAGATTCATCCCCGGACGGGTCGAACCCATCAGATCAGGGTCCATCTTGCATCGATAGGGCATCCCATCTTAGGAGACCCCCTTTATGGAAGGAAAGGCAGACCGGGTGCTTTCCAAGACCCTTTGGTCAAAGAATGCTTTAAGAAGATCGGACGTCAAGCCCTCCATTCCTTTCGATTAAAATTTTTCCATCCCAAAACAGGAGAACCTGTAGAATTTATGGCTCCTATCCCTCCTGACATGGAAGAAGTGATAAAAACCCTTCGTTAGAAAGGAAGAAAAGAATGAATCAGCTGGATCGTTCCTTTCTTCGATTAATGAATGGAATTCCATATTTCATGAACCCCGAACTGGAACGATTGGAGTGGGTGATCCATGGTTTTTTAACCCGTCATGGAGGAGTGAGTGCTCCACCTTTTCACTCTCTCAATGTAGGATTAAATAGTGGGGACAAGAAGGAGCATATTTCAAAGAATCTTAGCCTGATCACTCGTGCCTTTGAATTTGGAGAGAGACGACTCCTTCTCCTTAATCAGATGCAGGAAGATGGGATCCTTTCCATCAAGACTTTCAATGAACCTCTTTCTCCCTTTCTCCCTTATGATGCGATGATGACCGATGTTCCAAATCTTGTATTAGGGATTAAAACGGCGGATTGTCTTCCCATTCTCATCGTGGATACTCAAAAGAGGGTCATTTCAGCTATCCATTCTGGAAGGCAGGGAACAGCCCTTGAGATAACCCGAAAGGTTTTGAGGAAAATGAAAGAGGAGTGGGGCTGCTCTTTAGAAAATCTTATTGTTACTCTGGGTCCTTCGATCGGTTCGTGTTGTTATGAGATTGATGAGAAGGTCTTTCGAAGAGAGTGGGAGGCTTTTTCTATTCCGACGAAGCCCGGGAGATGGAAGGTCGATCTTACAAAAATTAATGTTTCCCAGATGATCGAGGAGGGGGTTCGGGAAAGCCAGATCTGGAGAGTTGACCTCTGCACCTGTTGTCATTCGGACCTCTTCTTCTCCCATAGAGGAGAAGGTCGAACGGGAAGACAGCTCTCTTTCATCGGAATGATTTAATGGCCGATAGAAGAAGGGATAAGGAAGGGTTAACGAGGCTTTAATTTGATTTTTAGCCAAGCTCTTGGGACTTTTCACTTTCTCAGATTGAGATTCGAAAGGTCGATCATTCTCACGAAAAAATAATAAAGATTTCGGGAAATGTTCAAAGGATTGACTTTAAAAGGAAAATCGATTAGTCTAAAGAAGGAAGTGGACAGGTCCTGGTGGGCCTCCTGGACTTCAAATCCAGTGGCAGGCCGAAGAGGTCTGCGGTGGGTTCGATTCCCATGCACTTCCGCCAAATTAAGCTAAACCCCCCTGCTTTTTGCAGGAAATAAAAAAATAACAGGAGGAGTGAATGTTTGGAATTGGTATGCCGGAGCTGCTGATCATCTTGGTCATCATCCTGATTATCTTTGGTGCTGGGAAACTTCCTCAGATTGGAGAAGGGTTAGGAAAGGGAATTCGAAACTTCAGGAGGGCCACCAAAGAGAAGGATGAGATCGATGTCACACCCAAAAAGACAGAAGAGATTTCTGAAAAAAAATAGGAATGTCCCACCTTGCCTATGTCGGGATTGGTTCAAATCTGGGCGATAAAATAGAACAGTGTCGAAAAGCCATCTCCGAAATTCTCGCCATCCATGGTCATCGACTTTTAGCCCAATCTTCCTTTTATAAGACTCAACCGATGGGATATCCTGATCAAGACTGGTTTATTAACGGAGTGATTCAGATTGAGACCGATTTAGGACCCTTGGAATTGTTGCGGAAATTAAAGGAGATAGAGTCCAAAATGGGACGAAAAGAGACCTTTCGATGGGGTCCCCGGGTCATTGACCTTGATCTTCTTTTATATGACGATTTGGAGATGAAAACCGATGAACTGGAAATCCCTCATCCCCAACTCACCCGGAGGCAGTTTGTTCTTATTCCCCTGGTCGAAATCAATCCCGATTTAATTCATCCCGCCTTTAAAAAAACGATGAGAGAACTCCTTTTGGAGATCAAGGAAGATCAAAGGGTTGAGAAGATTTAAAATTGTTAATCCCTCACTGAAGGGTGGAAATAAATTTAAGCCCGAGAGGAGTATTTCCGATACCCATAGAACGCGGATGAATTTAATATGAATAGATTATACGAATCGATCCATCATAGAAATGGGTTTCTAATTAATACAAACCAAAGCTAAGATGTCTATGAACCATTTAAGGTAGCCGCACTATGGTTTTCTCCAATACCCCTCTCGGGTTTATTCCCCATTTGAGTGAGGGATTACTAAAATTTTTTAAAAAAATTGACAAATATGAAGATATTCGTTATGTTAAAAATGGTATTTAAAGAACAGAAAGGAGGCTGGTTATGGGTATAAGGACGATTACCTTTTTATTGATTATGGCTTTTCTTTCATTTTCGCTTTCTGGTTGTTATTATTTTGCGGCAAAGAATGAGATTAAAGAAGCCGAGAGGTATTTGGCGGAATTGAAAGCCGCAGGAGGGGAGAGGAAAGCTCCCTATGAATATTGCAGTGCAGAGTCTTACCTTTATGCGGCAAGATTGGAAATGACCCATAACGATTACAAAGTGGCAAAAGGATTTGCTGCCCAATCCAAATCCGCTTCAAAGGCAGGCTTGGAAGTGGTAAAAAAGAAGTGATCTAAATTGATGAAAGGGGGGAGATCGAAGATGAGTCGAAAATCTATGGTTCTGGTTCTACTCATTCTGGGAGCCGTGATTGTCTCAGGATGTGCTGTTAGCAAAGAAACAATGAAGGCCTATAATGATGCCAAAGAGACTTTTCAGAAGGCTACTGCTGCGGGGGCGAAGAAGTGTGCACCCTGCCAGTATGCAATGGCAGAGGCCTATATGGCCCTTGCTGATCACGAGGTGAAGCACTACTGGAGAGAATTAGAAAATCTTAAAAAACATATTGAGATTGTAAAAGAAAAGTCATTGGAGGCCTTGCGGCTTACGCCTTGCGAAGAAGTTCCTAAACCCACTCCACCTGCACCGCCACTGCCAACCCCAACTCCGCCGACTCCTCCACCCGCACCGCCAGCTCCTCCGCCTGCACCACCAGTTACTCCACCCGCACCCCCAGCTCCTCCGCCGCCAACGCCACCAGCTCCTCCGCCAGCGCCACCAGCTCCTCCGCCACCAGCACCACCTACCCCTCCAGCACCAAAACCAGCACCTCCTCCACCGAAGGCAGCTCCGGTTTTTGATCCTGTCTACTTCGATGTGAATAAGACCAATATTAGTCCAACTGCTGCAAAAGCACTGGATCGAAATGGAGCCATCCTGAAGATGAACCCCGAGATCAAAGTTGAAATCGGAGGTCATACGGATTCCGGAGGGCCGGAAAAGGTGAATCAGAAGATATCGGAGAAAAGGGCTCTGAGTGTCAAGAAATACCTTATGGATAAATTTGGGATCGAAGAGAATCGATTGGTAGTCAAGGGTTATGGTTCAACAAGACCTATTGCTGACAACAAAACCGAGGAGGGACGTGCCAAAAATCGACGCGTGGAATTGAGGGTCCTTCCCTAAGAAGCACGTTATAAAATTTTGAAACTCGACTTTAATGGTGGTAGGAGAAGATTCCTACCACCTATTTTTTTATTCCACAAGGAGGAGGAGAATGAAGATCTTTATCGACACAGCCAATCCTGAAGAGATTCGGAAAGCTTACGAGATGGGAGTGATCGATGGGGTCACTACGAACCCAACCCTTATTTCAAAAGAAGGAAGACCCTTTGAGTCTCTCATTGGTGAAATTTGCGGGATCATCCAGGGGCTTCCAATTAGTCTTGAAGTCATTGGCCTTAAGGCAGAGGAGATGATCGAGGAGGCACAAAGGCTCTCCAAGATGGGAAGCAACATCGTGGTGAAGATTCCGATGACCCCTGAAGGGTTGAAGGCCATAAAGATTCTCGTTGGCCAGGGAATCAAGACGAATACTACCCTTGTCTTTTCTCCCACCCAAGCTTTACTTGCTGCCAAAGCGGGAACCACTTATGTCAGTCCCTTTATCGGAAGGCTGGATGATATCTCCCAGAGAGGAATGGAACTGGTCGAACAGATCGTGACCATTTTTGAGAACTATCAGTTTGAATCGGAGGTGATCGTCTCCAGTATCCGACATCCTGTGCATGTCTTGGAAGCCGCTCTCGTCGGAGCCGATGTGGCTACCATTCCTTTTAAAGTCATTGAACAGTTAGTTCGTCATCCCCTCACCGATATTGGGATAGAAAGATTTCTCTCGGATTGGAAGAGGATTCCAAAAAATTGAGAAACCGAAATGAAAAGGAGGGGTCTATAAGGGGAGAAAAAATTAAGAGGTCTCTATCAGGATCTGTTTGGGCTGAACCTCCGGTTTTTTAGGAAGGATAATCTTTAACATTCCATCCTTATAGGAAGCCTTGATCTCCTCTTGGTCGATGATTCTTGGAAGGGTAAAGGTTTTTCGAAAAGGTCCGTAGGGTCGTTCAATCTGGATATAACGTTCATCCTCCACTTCTTTGAGAAGTTTGCGGTTTCCCTGAATGATCAGGGTATTCTCTTCGACCTTAATTTCGATTTCATCTTGATTGAGTTCGGGAAGATCCATCTTTAAAATCACTTCTCTTTCACGTTCAATAATATCTACAGGAGGAGACCATCCTCCTCCAGGCATCTCTTCCTTGAAAATCCGTGATAGGGTTTCATCAAAGAGCCGGGTCATTCGATCTTGCATCCTCATCAGATCACGGAATGGTTCCCATTTGACATGGACCATACTCCCCACCTCCAATTTAATACAAATTATTATAATTCAAGGGGGGAAGAATTTCAACTTCGGCAGGTATAGCAGACGTCAAAGAAGTCTTTGGGAAGGTTAGCCTTCTCTCTAATTTTTTCCAATTGATACCATGGAGCGAAATAGTTTCCACAGATTTTACATTGCTTCATCTTCAGGGTTCTTTTCCAACGAGTAATCGTTCTTTCATCCCCTTCCTCTTTCATTCCAATCACATTCACTGGACAGACAATCACACAGGCCCCACAGGCAATGCAGTTTGTCGCTTCCCCTTGAAAGGGGGGAACCACCTCCCTTCGATCCCCACGAAAGGCGAACTGGATGGCATGGGCCCCCACAATCTCTTCACAGACCCTGGCACAGAGTCCACAAAGGATACAGTCTTTGTCCTCTTTCTTAAATCTCACTTCGTTAAGTCCCATCTCCTTAGCCATTCTCTGAAGAAGGGGGCTTCCAGGACACATTGCAAGGAGTAATTCCATAACCATTTTACGAGCTCGAAGAACCTTATCTGTTGCAGTAAAAACCTCAATCCCCTCTAATACAGGATAATTACAGGAAGTAGTCAGCTTTGACCGACCTTTCCTTGAAACCTCAACGAGACAAAGGCGACAGGCTCCATAGGGTTTTACATTTTCATTGTAACAGAGATGGGGAATGTCAAACCCTGCATCGAGAGCCACCTCCAGAACATTTTGGCCCTTTTTGCCTTCAACCATTTGTCCATCAATCGTAAAGGAAATCATCACCCTTCTCCTTATTGAACCTCTATGGCATTAAATTTACAGCTTTCAAAACACATTCCACATTTAATGCATTTTTCTTCGTCTATCCTAAAAGGAATTCCCTCTTCTTTTTTGGTTTTTCTTTTTCCTGTGATGGCATCGGTAGGACAGGCCTTTGCACATCGACCACACATGGTACAGACTTCAGGCAAGATTCGATATTTCAAGAGACTCCGACAAACCTTTGCAGGACATCGCTTATGGAGGATATGCTCTTCATATTCTTCCCTAAAATAACGGAGGGTGGAAAGGACAGGATTAGGGGCTGTTCCACCAAGGGCACAGAGAGAGGCCTCTGCCGTCACCCAACCCAATTCTTCAAGAAGATCAAGATACTCCAGCTTCCCTCGACCCTCTGTGATTTCTGTAAGGAGCTCATGCATCCTTTTTGTTCCTTCTCGACAGGAGGTGCACTTTCCGCAAGATTCGTCCTTGAGGAAATTCATAAAATATTTTGCCACATCCACCATACAGGTCGATTCGTCCATCACAATCATGCCACCTGATCCCATCATCGAACCGACTTCTGTCAGACGATCAAAATCTACAGGGAGATCAAGAAGGGATTCAGGAATACATCCACCCGATGGTCCTCCGGTCTGGACCGCCTTAAACTTTTTACCTTCGGGAATCCCACCACCAATATCATAAATGATTTCCCTAAGTGTAATTCCCATAGGGACTTCAACAAGTCCTGTATTATTGACCTTTCCAACAAGAGAGAATATCTTTGTTCCTTTACTTCCTTCTGTTCCAATCTGAGAATACCAATCACCACCTTTTAAAATGATGACAGGTACATTGGCCCATGTTTCAACATTATTTAAAGTGGTGGGACGATTCCATAACCCACTTTCCACTAAATGAATGTGTTTTGCCCTTGGCTCTGCCACGTCTCCTGCAATAGAAGCCACTAAAGCTGAGGACTCCCCTCCCACAAATGCTCCTCCCCCCCGACTTATAAACACGTCAAAATCAAAACCAGAATTCAGAATATTCTTACCTAAGAGACCCAGTCCTCTGGCTTGTTCGATAGCCATCATGATATTGGTAAGAGCAAGGGGATATTCATGGCGGACATAAACATATCCTTCCTTTGCACCTATCGCAAAGGCTCCTATAATCATTCCCTCAAGGACACTATGAGGATTTCCTTCCAAAAGGCTTCGATCCATATAGGCTCCTGGATCTCCTTCATCCGCATTGCAAATGACATATTTAATATCCCCTTTCGCCCTTCTACAACTTTCCCATTTGATCCCTGCTGGGAATCCCCCTCCTCCTCTTCCTCTCAAATTAGCCTTCTTCACCTCCTGGATGATCTCCTCGGGTCTCATCGAAAAAAGGGCTTTTACCAGAGCTTGATAACCTCCGACGGCTAAATAATCTTCGATCTTTGTTGGATCAATGAACCCATTATTACCAAAAATAATCCTCATTTGTTTTTTGTAAAAAGGGACATCTTTTTCGGTCAGAATTCGTTCGCCAGTCACAGGATGCTCATAAAGGAGATGCTCAAGGATGTTCCCTTTTAGAATCGTTTCAGAGAAAATAGAAGGGACATCTTCCGGCTTTACCCTTTGATAAAAAATTTCTTTCGGATGAATCACCACTAAAGGTCCTCTTTCACAAAAGCCATGACAACCCGTTACTCGAAGACTAATACCATTGTTTTTCACACTTTCTTGAAGCACTTTTTTGAAGGCATCCACTACAGCATGGCACCCCGCAGCATGGCACCCTGTCCCCCCACATACCGTAACAATGGTCTGGTTAAGATTTCTTTGGGATAGGATTTCTTGTCTATATTTCTCAAGCTCTTGAGGAGAACTAAGCCTTTGCATCTTTATCTCCCTTCCTATTCTCATAAAACCTTTTTAAAGTCCCTTCGACCTTTGTAGGACTCATCTTTCCAAAATACTGACCATCAATGGCCACTACTGGCCCAGCTGCGCAGACACCTAAGCAGTTTACTGTTTCGAGGGTAAAGTTTAAGTCTTTTGTGGTTTCTCCAGGGCGAATTCCCAATTCTAATTGGATTTGATCTAAAACCCTTTGTGCCCCTCGTACATGGCAGGCTGTTCCCATACATACACAGATCTCATGCCGTCCTCGAGGCATCAAACTGAAGGCCCTAAAAAATGTAGCTATTCGGTAAAGTTTTGTAAGAGGGATACGAAGTTTCTCTCCCACATATTCAAGAGCTTCTTTTGAAAGATATTTCTCTCTGGTCTGGATATCTTGCAAAATCGCCAAAATGGCTGATTCCTTTTTTCCATGGCGTTCAATGATAGTATCGATTTCTGAGTGAGTCATAGTTTAAAAACCCCTCTTTGATTTCTCTTTTAATATTTCATATTCTTGATGAACTCGCTCTTGGATCTCTTCAATCATCTCATTCGTGAGATGTCGGAATCGACCTTGGAGGTTAATATAATCTGTAACCGGCCTTAGTTTAGGGAAATCGATGCTCAAGCGATATCTTCCATATTCCACCTCGTAAAGAGGAAAAACTCCCGTCTCCACAGCCAATCTTCCTAATTTGATTGAGGCCTCTGGGGCAGATCTCCACCCAGTCGGACACACGGAAAGAATATGAATATAGGCAGGTCCAGGAATGTCGGCTCCTTTCTTTAATTTTTGAACGAGATCAATGGGGTAACTGGGACAGGCAGTAGCGACGTATGGAATTTTATGGGCTGCAGCAATTTCAGCCATATTCTTCTTCCAAGTCACTTGTCCCATCTTGACCCTTCCGGCAGGGGAAGTGGTAGTTGAGGCTCCAAAGGGAGTGGAGGAGGATCGCTGGATCCCTGTATTCATATAGGCTTCATTATCTGTGCAAACATAGATGAAGTCATGTTCCCTTTCAAGAGCTCCTGAAAGGGCTTGAAGGCCGATATCAGCAGTTCCTCCATCACCCGCCATAGCAAGGGTGACGATCTTCTTTTCAGGAAGTCTTCCCTTCCTCATCAGAACCTTCAAAGCGGCTTCAATTCCTGAAGCGACCGCTGCGGTATTCTCAAAGGCCACATGAATCCAAGGGACTCGCCAGGAAGTAAAAGGAAGCGGGGAAGACACAATTTCCATACATCCCGTTGCATTTGCAATGATTACATTTCGCCCCAAAGCCTTCAGGACCAGCCTTACGGCTAAGGCCTCTCCGCATCCCTGACAGGATCGATGCCCAGGGGCAAAATATTCCTTTTGAGTCAATGTTCGAACAGCAAAGACGTTTAATTTTTCTGTCATTCTCTCACCCCATAAATCTCAAAACCTTCTCGATTCCCTTCTTCAATTTCAACCTCCGCCTTATCTACCATCTTGATAAAATCGGAGGGGGCCACATCCCTGCCAGAAATCCCTGCCACGAAATTATAGATGAAAGGCCTTATCGGCTCACCATAAAGGGCTGCCTTAATTTCTGAGGCCACGGGGCCACAGGCTCCAACCGAAATAGCACGGTCAATCACCACCAATTGTTTGGCGTGAAGGGTTGCCTTTTTTAAGGCTTCAAAAGGAAAGGGCCGCCAGAGGCGAATCTTCACAAGCCCTACTGATCTCCCTTCTTTTCTCATCTGGTCCACTGCCACCGAGGCCGTTTCTCCAAAACTTCCCATGGTGACAAGGAGGGTTTCAGCGTCTTCGGCCTTATAGGTTTCAATAGGAGAGTAATACCGACCTGTCATATCCCCAAAGGATTTCCATGTCTCAAGGATTTTTGGCATGGAGGATCGGAGAGCGACCTCCTGAGCCTTTTTCGTCTCCGCAAAGATGCTGGGAAGGGCATAAGCCCCCATGGTGATAGGCCTGTCAGGGTGAAGCCGATAAAGGGGTTGATAGGGTGGAAGGAATTGATCGATTTTTTCCTGTTCGATCAATTCAATCGGTTCAATGACATGGCTCAGGATAAAACCATCCATGTTAATGATGACCGGGAATAGAACAGATCGGTCTTCTCCAAGTCTATAGGAAATAAACACGTGATCGTAGACCTCCTGCCCATTCTCCACAAAGAATTGAATCCAGCCACAATCTCGGACCATCATTGCATCGCTATGATCGTTCCAGATACTTAACGGGGATGAGAGGGTTCGGTTAGCAAGGATCATGAGCATAGGAAGTCTTAACCCAGAGGCGATATAGGTAATCTCACTCATTAAGGCTAATCCCTGAGAACTCGTGCATGTAAAGGCCCTGGCTCCGGCTGCGGCTGCCCCTACACAGACACTAAGAGCGGAGTGTTCCGATTCGACACAGAAGAACTCCGCATCCAGCTCTCCATTGGCTACCAATTCGGAAAGTTTCTCTACGATATGGGTCTGAGGGGTAATAGGATAAGCTGAGATGACGTCTACGTTACACTGTTTTACCGCCTCAGCCGCTGCGATCGAGACCTCCATTCCAACCTTTTTCCCCATCTATTTCTCCTCCTCTAAGACCATGGAGATGGCCCCTGTGGGACACTCCTTTGAACAGATGCCACATCCTTTGCAATAAAAGAGGTCGGCAATGAAAAAACCTTCCTCGTCAAGATGATAGGCCATATCCGGACAGTAAATATAACATAGGCCACAATGAACACAGAGTTCCTTATTCAGGATGGGCTTAAGTGTTTTCCAGTCTCCTGTCCGATACTGGCTGGCATTTCCAGGTTCTAAGATAACATTACCCACTGGCAATTCTTTCCATGTCCATTCATATTCGGGTTTGGTCATCCCTTTCACCACCCCTCTTTCTATTAAACATGTTTTTAGACAATAACGGTTTCTTGATAGGCCCTTTCAAAAGCAGCGATATTCTTTTCGGCAATGCGACCAAAACGTTCCTTAAAAGGCGAGATAAAAGACTCTTTATGGACTAATCCTGCTGCTTTGACCAGGGATCCCAGCATGGTGGTATTCGTAATCGGAAGACCCAGGATCTCTCTTGCTATTTTTACCGCATCAACCACTCCAATTCGATTCTTTATTTTTAGAAGGTCTTTCACTGCCTCTGGAGAGTCACTGCTTGTGGTCACCACCCATCCGTCGGGCTTTAGACCCGAGGCTACATTGACAATCCTAAGCAATGAGGCATCAAGCACCACCACGATATCTGGTTCATAGATATTGGCTCGAATCCGAATAGGTTGATCATCAATCCGGCAGAAGGCTACCACGGGGGCACCTCTTCGCTCAGGTCCAAAGCTTGGAAAGGCCTGTGCATACTTTCCTTCTTCGATGGCTGCAAGAGCCAAGAGTTCTGCTGAAGTCACTGCCCCTTGACCACCCCTTCCATGAAATCGAATCTCAATCATCTGGTATTCTCCGTGATCATTATTGACTTAATAAAAAGTTTAATAAAAACAATTTTTTAAATTAATTATTATTCAGCATTGCGTTAACGTTAACCTTTTTTAAAAAAATTGTCAAGGAAAATAAAAGAGATTTCTGAAAAAGTAACTACTTTATGGAGTAGTCTCATTTGTAAGGAAAAGGCTAAATTATGGGATACAGGGGGTTACTTTCTGGATTAATCTCTATCTTTTTTCTATCTTTCTTTTCTTTCTCCTTTCTTTTTCCTCATCCAGTTTCCAAAATTCCTAACTTCTGTTCCTTCATCAAAAGAAGCCTCACCATCCTCTTCACATTCATCACCAAAAAAGTCATA
>Ga0101945_1000682_pt1 | contig 49195 bp, 46 predicted proteins | sample DewCreD2012metaG_2_FD_75246 | JGI IMG/M metagenome (GOLD analysis project Ga0101945, IMG submission 75246) | Hot spring sediment bacterial and archeal communities from British Columbia, Canada, to study Microbial Dark Matter (Phase II) - Dewar... ... | reverse complement strand
TCAGGTGCTCTGTGATTAATTTTTGTCCGGGTTGTTTTGAGAAGCAGCGTAAGATTGATGCCTTGACCGAGGAGGTCAAGCGTCTCAAAGCGAGGTTAAATTATCTTGAGCGGAAAGAGAAAGAGGGCTATTTTGGTTCATCGACGCCTTCTTCTCAAGTTCCGATAAAGGCCAATGCGCCGAGGGAGAGTCAAGGTAGGCGGGGTGGGGCCAGGCCTGGCCATCGTGGGCACGGTCGTCAGAGGTTTGATGAATCCGGTGCGGATCGGATCATTCGGGTAGAGTCAGAGGTTGGGAATCGATGTCCTCGGTGTGGGGGCCCCTTGGAAGACAAAGGGATCGAAAGCCATTGGGTGATCGACATTCCTCCTTTGAAGACAGAGCGGGTTCTTTATCAGCTTCCGAAGCGATACTGTCCTCGTTGTCAGAAGAGTTATCAGCCTCCTACGGCTGGGGTTTTACCCAGAAGCCTTTATGGAAACCAACTGGTGGCCACCGTTGCGACCCTGCACTATCTTCACGGTATTCCCATGGGGCGAATCACGGAGCAGATCGGCATTGGCCTTGGCCCTCTGGTCAAACTCTTTCATCCGTCTGGCAAAGCTCTTTAGCCCCATTCCGAGTCGTTTGATCGAACCCTATCGTCGCGCTCCGGTCAAACATGCCGACGAAACGGGTTGGCGTAACGATGGTCAAAGCGGCTATGTCTGGCTCTTCGCCACCGATAAGATCAGCCTGTTTCTGTTTCGTAAGAGTCGGTCTTCCAGTGTCCCTCGTGAGGTCTTTGGGGACAAGCCCCTGCCAGGCACCCTGTCAGATTCAGTATTGCTATGCTCATCTGCTTCGGGAAGTGGAGGAGATGAGGAAAGAATTCTCAGAAGTCGATGAGGTCAAAACCTTCGTCGGCACCCTGGCCCCTCTTCTGGCCACAGCCATGCATCTCCGTTGTCTACCGATAACCGACGCCCAATTCTATGAACAAGCTGAAAAGGTCAAAAGCCAAATCAGGGAGATCGTTCATGCTCCGGCTCAGCACCTGGCCATCCGCCGGATCCAAGAGAGCTTTCATGACAGCGAAGATCGCCTCTACCACTGGGCCAAAGATCGTAGGGTTCCTGCGGATAACAATCTGGCAGAAAGAGACCTTCGCCCCACCGTCATTGCCCGTAAAGTCAGCTTCGGGTCTCAATCCGATACAGGAGCCCAGACCCGAGGCGTCTTGATGAGTACCCCCCATACCCTGAAAAAGCAATCCAAGATCGATGTGACCTCTACGTTGAAAACCATCCTTGATCAACTCGCAAAAGACCCTTCTTTGGACCCTTACCCTCTGCTCTTTCCCAACGACACCTCTTGAGAAAGACAAACCGATGAAGAAAATTTCCTCGACACTGAAATGAAAGACAATACTGGTATGCCCTCGTACCCCTACCCAAAGTGTTAACCCCGCTTCAGTGAGGGATTACACCTCCTTAGTTTTTTCCTTGACGAATGGTAATTTTTTTTGATATAAAAACCAAAATTTTTTTCTTTTTATCCTGATGGAGATGTTTCCAATTTTTATAAGGTCTTTGATTTTTAACTCATTGCTCTGAAGGGGAGGGGTTAAGTGATGGGTTTATTCTGTTTTAGGGCAGGGATTTTCTTCGTTTCATCAATCTTGATTTTGATCTCGGTTTCCTCTTCTTATGCTTCAGTTGTGCTTTCTGAGTCTCCTCCTGAGGATTCACGAGTCTTTGGACCTGTAACTTTCGTAAGGGAAAAGGGTGGCCCCAGAGTGGAACGAATCTCTTTTTCAATTCCGGAAGTCAATGTTCCCTTTCTCCTTCGCCTGACCAATGGAACTTTGGATGGCCACCAAAGGGTCTCAAGTGCTCTGGTGAGTCTCAATGGGTGGGAGGTTTTCAGACCCTCCCAATTTAATCAAGGAGTGGCTACTCTGAGTCGCCAAGTTCCTTTAAAGGAGGGGGAAAACCTCCTTGAGGTAAAGCTTTAGAGTGCTGCGGGGTCAAGTGTAACCATAGAGATTTTTCGTCTTTCTTCTCAACTCTGCTCCGTATTTGGCCCCTATAGATTTATCCGGAACAAAGGGAAACCGATAGAGGAATCAGTGGAGTTTACGCTTCCTTCTCAGTTGAGAGGGCCTTATTTAATGAATGTAACCAATGGAGATTCAGAGGGTTCGCATCGAGTGGATTCGGCGATCATTAAGGTCAACGAAACCCCTATCTTTGATCAGAATGATTTTAATGAGCAGGTGGAATCCCTTAATGAGGAGATTTCTTTATTTTCCCAAAATCGCTTAGAAGTCAAGTTAGCAGGAGCTCCTGGGGATCTGTTGGATATTCAAATATTAGGTTACGATAATATTCCTCCTCTGGTTAGAATAATCAGTCCTAATGATGGAGAGAACTTTGATATTAGTTCAATCTCAATAAAGGGCATTGTGGATGATCCCTCTGCTTCGGTTGCCATCAATGGGGTAAGAGTTCCGGTAGGTCCGGATGGTACATTTATCTTAGATGGGGTAGTCCTTTCAGAGGGAGCGAATCCGATCAAAGTGGTGGCTACGGACGGATGTGGTAATCAAGGGGAGGATCAAATATGGGTCTCCTTCAGATCAGAGTCTCAGGGTCCTTATCTTCTTCTCTGTGCCGAGCCTTTTCTTGAGCAATCTCGAACCCCACCAGAAGAAGGGTGTAGTCAGCAGGCTTTTGCTAATTATACGGGATTAATCTTGGGTTTGGTGGATGAAAATGCTTCACTTCTTACCCTCCAGGGTATTCCAATGAAGGATGGAGTGGAAATCAATGAACAAGGAGCCATATTTTGGGGAAAGCGTGAGGGTCCCTTTTTCTGGGCTTTTGTGTTTATTCCCCAAACGGATGGGATCCATCCTTTTACAGCAATAGTGACGAATTCTGAGGGAAGGCAAACTGAAGCCACAGTGTACTTCCTCAGAGATACGACTCCGCCTGAACTCACCGTAACCTCTCCATCGGATGGCATGATTACAAACACACCGACCATTACTATCAGCGGAACAGTTGATGATCCTGAGGCCACGGTGAGAATCGGATGGTATGGATCTCTTATCCCTGTGGCCGATGGCAGCTTCATCACCATGTATACCCTTCAGCGAGAAGGAGCAAATGATATAACGATCACTGCCAGGGACCCTTTTTATAATTATACATATGTCTCACGACGAGTCATCCTTGATACAAGTAAACCTCTCATCGCCATCACCTCTCCGATGTCCAATGCCATTCTATCGGGAACAGTAACCATTGGGGTGAACTCGAATGATGAGACGTCAGGGGTTGCCAGTGTGTCCCTTTGGGTTGATGGGCAGCTTCAAGCCACCCTGAATCAGCCTCCCTTTAACTTTCCTTTGAATACCCTCTTATTTGACTCTGGAACTCACACCCTTACGACGAGAGCAATAGATAACTCAGGGAATTGGGCTGAAGCGAGCATCGTTGTCCTTTTTGATCATGTACCGCCTGAGGTGTCCATTACCTCGCCTGTTCCAGGGATAACGGTTTCGGGCACAATTACGGTTTCGGTAAAAGCTCAGGACTTCATCTCAGGATTGGCAGGGGTGACCCTCTATGTGGATGATCAGCCTCATTCCACATTAACTCAGGAGCCTTTCAATTTTACCATAGATACCTTTGGGTTTTTTCCAGGATCTCACACCCTTACTGTGAAGGCCACAGACATGGTGGGAAATCAGGGTGAAGCGAGCCTCACAATAAATGTGGAGAAACTCCTCCAAATAGAAATTACATCGCCGTCACATGGGACTACGATCAATCAGGCCACTACAGTTGTGCAAGGGAGAATATATCATCAAACTGGAGAAATTGGGGTGACAGTAAATGGAGTGCTTGCTGAGGTCCAAGGTAATGAGTTTGCTGTGATGATCCCTCTCCAAATAGGCCAGAATCTCGTAACGGCTATAGGGACAAGGCCAGATGGAATTCAGGCACAGGCTCAAATTACAATTCATACCGAAATCCAAAAGGACTTTGTGAGATTGAATGCATCACCCACTAATGGAATTTTAGATCAAACCGGAAAGCTCGATGTCCATTTAGAGGCAGAGGGAAGTCTTTCAAATCCTGTTTATACCTACTCCTGGGATTTTGATGGGGACGGAACGTTTGAGAGGGTTGGTCCGGAGACAAAAGTTACGGTCCAATATCCTATGCCTGGCATTTATCTACCGAAGGTGAGAGTCACTGATGATCAGGGGCATGTTTATGAAAAGAGTACGGTGGTAAATGTATTTTCGAAAGAGGAGATGGACGAGCTCTTAAGATCAAAATGGGAGAGGATGAAGGGAAAACTTTGGGAAAGAGATCTTTCTTCGGCCCTGGGGTATTTTGTTGACTCTTCAAAAGGGATCTACCAGCGGGCTTTTGAGGTGATCTTGGATAGGCTTCCCCAGATTGTTTCAGAGATGGGAGAGATTGAGCCTATATTCATCCGTAACAATGTAGCCAAGTATCGGATAAAACGTATCCATTATCTGGATGGAGGAACCCGGACGATTACCTATTATATCTACTTTGTGAGGGATCGAGATGGATTGTGGAGGATTGATCGATTTTAAAGGGGGCTTTATGAGGGGAGTACTCATCTTATGGATGGGGATTTTGGGAGCGGTTTTGTTGAATCCCCCTGTTCTGGCGAGTTCGGCAAGTTTCTATTATTCGGATGGGCCTTGGATGGGTCGAGTGATTGATGCAGAGACGAAGGAACCCATCGAAGGAGCCGTGGTATTGGCTGTCTGGAATAAGGTCTATGGAACTCCCACAGGGAATCAATCTTATTTTTTTGATGCTGTAGAAGTCCTTACAAACAAAGAAGGAAAATTCTTTATAAAGAAATATAGAGCCATCAACATACTCCCTATTATAAGATGGATAGAAGGTCCCTATTTCACCATCTTTAAACCCGGTTATACTCCTTTTGGACACAATATTGCTGGGAGTCATTATTTTCAGAAATATTTTCCCAATAGTCCTTTGAGAGTAGATGCCCCTACTTTAACAGAGATGTTTAAAAGAGATATAGTTATTGAACTTCTTAAATTAAAAACAAAAGAAGAAAGATTGGACGTATTACCTTCCTCTGCAGACCCTTTTGGAAATTATGATTCAAAAAAGAAAAATTATCTTAAATTATTAAATTTAGAAAGAAGTGAGTTAGGGTTAGAACTTTATCCAATAAAGGGAGACTAGAAATGAAAAAATTTTATATATTAGCCCTTTCATTATTTTTTTTCTTCTCATTATTATTTTATATAGAATCCTTTGGATTAGAAAAAGGGACTCATGCCTATTTGAATAGAAAAATAATAGAACAAAATAAAATTTCTCTTAATACATATATAAATTCTGCCCTAGGTTTTCTCAATGGTGTTGAAGAAATTATAAATGGGAAAGAAGTTATAGTATGGTTCCAAGAAGCGGGGAGACAAGAGGATGAGCCAGCGTATACAAGGTCATTTAATCATTTTCATGACCCTTTGCAGCCTTGGGATTTAGCTGGTTTTAATAAGATTTTTAAATCCTCTTTGGTTTGGGCTCAGGACCAAGGTATGGTGGGGTCTCTTTTGGGAGGGGATTGGTCTTGGAAAAGAGCAAGAGATTCCTTTTATAAAGGACTCACTTCTCTCGATAAGGCCTCCAGGGAGAAACATTTTTCAGATGCCTTTCGGGCCCTTGGGCAGATCATGCACCTGATCCAGGATGCTTCGGTTCCGGCTCATGTAAGGAACGATCCTCATATCTATATTGATCTCTTTGGGAGAAAGATAGGGAAGTATCACTATGAGTCATGGGTTCAGGACAATCTTGCCAAAATAAATTTAAGCCCCGCTTCCTTTGATAAGTCTATTTTTACTTTTACCCCAGATTCTTTGGCTCCCATTCCGATTGCCAATCTATTTGATACTAACCAATATGATGGGACCAATCTTGGAATTACCACAGGTTCAATGATTGGAATTACAGAGTATACGAATGCCAATTTTTTTAGTGAAGGAACGGTCTTTAAAAATTATCCTCATCCTACCTATTTGGATACCAATTACTTTTCCATTGATTGGAAGAATCCCGAGGTGATTGATGGGGAGGATGGAAAACAGGATCGAAGGATTTATATTAAGAAGCTCGAAGGGGAGCGTTTAGCCTCCCTCAGTTATATTTCTTATGATTGTATTCAGAAAGGGAGTTATGAATCTTGTCCACTGGTTTTGGATGGAAAAGTCTATGAGGAGTATGCCTCCAAACTGATCCCGCGGGCGGTGAGTTACTCAGCGGGGCTTTTGGATTATTTTTTCCGGGGGAAGCTTCAGGTCACCTCCATTCCGATCTTCTATAAGAATCGTCTTTTATATTTGAGAGTGAAGATTAAGAATCTCACTCCAAATGAAACCTTAAGGGATGGCGTTTTTACGCTGACCTATAGCTTTCGTCCTAAGGATGGAAACCCGAATGGGTCTCAGGATATATGGGAACAGGATAGTTCTCCGAGTGGGACTCTTGTTGAGGGAGAGGAGGTGGTGATAGACTTCTTTCTTTTTTCTCCGATCCCTCGAGAAAGTTACGCCTCAGCCAAATTTACTTTGGCCTTTAAGGGGACTTTAGGGAAAGAGGTTGGAGCTGTGATTGGGAAGTCCCTTAGCCTTGGGGAGATCAAGTTTGAGGAGGAGTGGGACAATGGGTTTACTGGGAATCATCGTTGGGTCATACAGGGATTAACCTTTTAGGACAGAACCCCGATAACGGAGCCACATCCAATGTGATTCAGGATGGATATCTCATCAAAGAGAATATCCGATATGCGGGGTATAAATCAGCTCGGGTCAATGAGTCCTATGTGGGATACGATGTTACAGGGAATCAATTCTTGGATATTCTTCCCATCTCGATAACCCCTGAGACTTACATTCAATTTAAGATTGATGAAATGGGGATCAATGAGAAGACGCCTGCTCCTCCCAGGTATACCAATGACTGGCAGTACTTGATGTTGACCTTTAATGAGGGGTTAGGGATTCAATACAGTTTAAATCAATTCATCTATTTGGGACCTAAGGTTGTTTATCTTACCTTCGATCCCAAACTAATCATTATGGACAATCTCTATAATCTCTTTGAGAAAGCAGGGATTTCTATACCCCCAGGGGGTTTAATTTTAAGAAATATTGCCTTTGTTCAACAGCTTTCCATTTTGGATACCAATTCAACCGTAGAGCATCGTCAGAGGATGAAGATCGACAGCCTTCGCATTATCGAGGGGAAAAGCCAGTAACAGGCTCACCAATCCTCCGTTTATAGAAGGAAACTGAAAGCATACCCAAAGGGAAACCTTCAAAAGATAAATTAATTTTTGGTCGCTGTCCCTATTTATTATTTAAAAACCTCTTCGTTCACTAAGTTGGGAGGCCGTTTTCCAGTGAGACCTGCCACTAAATTCTCTGCGGCCATCATGGCCATCTTGAATCGGGTCTCCCTGGAGGCACTGGCAATATGAGGGGCTAAAACAACATTCTTCATCCCGAGGAGTTCGGAGTCCACCTCTGGCTCTCTCTCATAGACATCGAGCCCTGCTCCTGCTATCCTTCCCTCTTTTAAGGCCCAAACTAGCGCTTTCTCGTCTACGATAGGCCCACGGGAAGCATTGATAAGAATGGCCGTCCCCTTCATCAGTCTCAATTCCTCTGCAGAAATATAATGAACCGTCTGGGAGGATAGGGGAAGATGAAGGGTGATGAAGTCCGATGCTTGAAGCAATTCTCTCTTCTCTACAAAATGGGCACCCAATTCCTCTTCAAGCTCGGGTGAGGCACGCAGAATATCGGTATATAATATTCTCATCTCAAACCCCTTAGCCCTTTTTGCGACCCTCTGTCCGATTCTACCCAAACCGCAGATACCCAGGGTCTTACGATGAACATCAAAACCAAGAAATTCCATCAATTTCCACCCACTCCATTTCTCCGTTCGAAGAAAGCGGTCCGCTTCGACCACTCGCCGGGCGGTGGCGAGTAAAAGGGCCCAGGTAAAATCAGCGGTGGTATCATCAAGGACACCCGGGGTATTGGTGACCATAATTTTCCGACGACTACAGGCCTCCAGATCGATATTGTCGTATCCCACCGCTACATTGGAAAGGATTCGAAGTCTTGGGCAGGAGGAAAGTAGTTCTTCATTGATCCGATCCGTGAGAAGGATAATCGCCCCTTCCTTATCCTTAAGCCTCTCTCTGAGTTGTAACGGAGGCAATGGAGCCTCCGTTGGATTGAAATCCACTTCAAAATGTTTCTGAACCCTCCGAACCACTTCATCGAATACCTTCTGACTGATCAGAACTTTAGGTCTCACGAAAGATCCCCCTTATAGCCTTCTTAGTACGAGATCAATGACCAATTCATTGGCTAAACGATGAAGCTCTTCTCTAAGCTTTTGCTCCGATACGGACTTCGGAATCTCTACTTCCATATCCATTTCAAACAGAGGTGTTCCACTCTCCGGTGAAATATGACGAAGGGTCTTCATATCAATGATGTTGATTCCCCGATCGGCAAGGAGACGGCAGACTTTAAAAACGATTCCGGCATGATCTACTCCCGAGGTCGAGATCCTAAACCGTTCCACCTCTTCCTTTGCCCTAAGATGAGCCTCTTCCAGGGTAACCGGAGCATAGAAAAGGGTGAGGTTCTTTTCCCATTCGAGACGTCTCAGACCTGAAGGAAGTTTTTGACTGACCTCTTCCCTTTCGGTAGAAAAAAGAAGGAGAAGGGCAAAGTGATTTCGAAGAAGGGTCATACTGGAGTCCTCAATATTTCCTCCACACTCATAGATCACCTCGGAGACATCTGCCACGATTCCTGGGCGATCCTTGCCAATGGCCGAAAGAATATAATAGGTTTTCATAAACTCTCCTCATTCTCGTAAAACGCATAGGGCATGGTGCATAGTGTATTTTTTGGAATATAGAATTCCAAAATCCATATACTGAGATCCGAAATAAATTTATTCAATGATTTCAAGATGTGCATATCGAACCTTCAATCGTTTCGGACCTACTGAGGGAAAGACAATGGTGGCCTTCTGCTCTTCGTCCATCCCTTCGACAGACCTGACCCTTCCTTCTCCGAATTTTGGATGTCTTACCCTCATGCCCATTTTGAGGGGATAGAATCCGTCCGGATGCCAGGAGATCCCTTCTCCTGAAATCTCCTCCGTCTCTTTTATCCTCTCTATCCAAATCTGGTCCAGATCTCTCTCTTCTTCTCTCTCCCTCTCCTCAAATTGAATCGCCTCTAAAGGGAGCTCATCAAGAAAGCGGGAAGGGAGATTCACCCTCCCCACGCCAAAGGTCGAACGTCTTTCGGCACGAGAAAGGTAGAGCTTCCTTTTTGCTCTTGTCATTCCTACATAACAGAGTCTTCTCTCCTCCTCAAGGTCTTCAATCTCCTCGCCCCTCCGGTAATGGGGAAGAAGTCCTTCTTCCATTCCAACCATAAAGACCACAGGAAATTCAAGTCCCTTTGCACAATGAAGGGTCATCAGCGAAACCCGATTTTCTTTATTTTCATAAAGATCCACCTCGGTCATGAGAGAGACCCGATCAAGGAAGGATTGAAGGCTTGTCCCTTCCTCTCCCCGTTCAAACTCCATTATCACGGAGAGGAGTTCATCGATATTCTCCAGCCTTGAAAGGGCTTCCTCGGTCCCTTCCTCCTTCAGGTGCTCCAGATACTTCGTTTGATTAAGAATACTCACCGTCAATTGACTCAAAGGAGCCGTTTGCACTTCTTTTAAAAACTCCTCTAACAATCGAACAAAGGCCCCTATCCTTTCTTTCGCAAAAGGATTTAGCCACTGCTCGACCAAAGAGGCCTTTATTCCCTCATAAAGGGAGAGACCCTTCTCCTTGGAATAGAGCTCTATCTTTTCGAGGGTCTTCTCTCCGATTCCCCTGGGTGGTACATTGACGATTCGCCTCAAGCTGAGGCTGTCTGAAGGATTGCTCACCCATCTTAAATAGGCCAGGACGTCCTTAATCTCTCTCCTCTCATAAAATTTTAATCCCCCTACAATCGTATAAGGAATGTGATGTTTGACGAATCCTTCTTCCAAGGCTCGGGATTGGGCATTAATTCGATAAAAGACCGCTACATCTCGATAGGGTGGATCGATAGGATGGGTGGAGAGATATTTCTTGATCTTTTGGATCACAAACTCTGCCTCTTCCTTTTCATCCTTAGCGACAAAGAAAGTGATTCGTTCTCCTTCAGGGTTCTCTGTCCAGAGGACCTTGTCTTTTCTGAAGCGGTTCCTCCGAACCATCGAATTGGCTGCATAAAGAATATTCTTGGTCGACCGATAATTTTGCTCTAACGTGATTACTTTCGTTCCGGGGAAGTCCTTCTCAAAATTTAAGATATTCCCAACCTCTGCCCCCCTCCATCGATAGATGGACTGGTCATCATCCCCTACGACACAAATGTTCTCGTGGGTCTTCACCAACTGTCGAATCAATTGATACTGAATGAGGTTGGTATCCTGAAATTCGTCTACCATCACGTACCGGCAGAGATCCTGATAGAATCGAAGAACCTCTGGAAATTTTTTAAATAGGAGGGTCGTCAGGAGAAGAAGATCGCCAAAATCGACCCCATTGTTTCGCTTAAGATCTTCTTGATATCGCTCATAGACCTGGGCCAATCGCTTCTGAAAGATATTATAATAAGAAGGTTGAAACTGCTGAGGAGAAATCCCTTCATTTTTCAACTGTTCAATGGCAGATTGCATTGCCTGTGGATGAAACATCTTAAAATCGAGACCCAATTCTTTCATCACGTTTTTGAGATGTCGTTGCTGATCCTCTTCATCGTAAATCACAAAATTCTTTTGGTATCCTAAGCGGTCAATATGATGTCTCAGAATTCGGGCACAGGCGGAGTGGAAAGTGGAAATCCAGACCCCTTTGGCCGACCTCCCCAAGAGCCGTTCTACCCTCTCTCTCATCTCTTCGGCTGCCTTGTTGGTAAAGGTGACGGCAAAGATATGGGAGGGAGAGACCCCTTTCTCCTGGATCAAATAGGCAATCCGATAGGTGAGAACCCGGGTCTTTCCACTTCCTGCCCCTGCAAAGACGAGCAAGGGCCCCTCTGTTTCTAAAACGGCCTTCTTTTGGGCTGGATTGAGAGCATCAAGGAGAGTCATCTAACTGGATCCCAATGTCAATATGTCAATGGAAAATTTAACAGGGGACGTAATCCCTCACCCAAATAGGGAATAAACCCGAGAGGGGTATTGTAGAAACCCATAGTGCGGCTACCTTAAATGGTCCATAGAAATTGTTGCTTTGGTTTGTTTTAATCAGAAACCCATTTCTATGATGGATCGATTCGTAGGATCTATTTATATTCAACCCATCCGCGTTCTATGGGTTTCGGAAATATTCCTCTCGGGTTTAAATTTATTTCCACCCTTCAATGAGGGACTACACAAGGCAACGTGCCACATTACAAGGACACCTTTAATTCTAATTTCTCCCGTTTCGTTTTGCAATTTACATTTTTCAGTAGTCTTATTCGACGGTGACGCTTTTAGCCAAATTTCGGGGTTGATCCACATCCGTTCCTTTCAAATCGGCCATATAATAGGCCAGAAGCTGAAGCGGGATGGCCAGGAGGATAGGAGCAAGGGTGGGATGGGTCTCCGGAATGAAAATGATGTCATCGGCCTTCTTTGAGATAATACCATCCGATTGGGAGGCCAAAGCGATTACCTTTCCTCCCCTTGCCTTAACCTCTTCGATATTAGATAGAACCTTCTCATAGACTTCATTTTGAGTAGCAATCACGACCACAGGCATCTCTCGATCGATTAAGGCAATCGGACCATGTTTCATCTCTCCTGCGGGATACCCCTCGGCATGGATGTATGAGATCTCTTTTAATTTCAAAGCGCCTTCAAGGGCGAGAGGATAGTTGATCCCTCTCCCAAGATAAAGGAAATCCTTTGCCTCGAGATATTTTTGGGCGATTTCGGCAATCCTTGGCGAAGCCTTCAAAATCTCCTCCATCTGATGAGGAATCCTGATCAGCTTCTGGATCAAGGATCGCCCCTCTTCTTGGGAAAGATGGCCCAAGGATCTCCCCATCCTAAGGGAAAGGAGAAAGAGGATGACCAGCTGGGTAACAAACGTTTTGGTGGAGGCCACCCCAATTTCAGGTCCTGCACGGGTATAAATCACATGATCGGAATCTCTGGCCAGGCTTGATTCCAATACATTACAGATAGCCAGAGTAGAGGATCCTTTTCGCTTCCCCTCCCTCAAGGCAGCCAATGTATCGGCCGTCTCCCCGGACTGGGAGATAGCCACCAGGAGGGTATCCTCCCCGAGGATGGGATTTCGATATCGAAATTCGGATCCAATGTCCGCCTCAACAGGAATCCTTGAGAAACCCTCGATGAGAAATTTCCCAACCAGAGCAGCATGATAGGATGTCCCGCAAGCAATGAGACAGATTCTTCCGAACCTTTTCAGGACGGAATCATCAAATGAAAGTTCTTCAAAGAGCCCATCCCCCTTCTCTTCGGAGACCCGACCTCTAAGGGTATCGATCACGGCTCTGGGCTGCTCAAAGATCTCCTTGAGCATGAAATGTTTAAAGCCACCCTTTTCAGCCATCACCGGGCTCCAATCCACCCGTTTTGGCTCCTTTGAGATGGCCTCCCCTCTCACATTGAAGAATCGGATTCCCTCCCCTGAGATAAAGACCAACTCCCCATCATCCAGAAAGACAAAGGTTCGAGTATAGGGAAGGATGGCCGGAATATCTGAAGCAATAAAATACTCCCCATCTCCGATTCCTACGATTAAAGGACTCTCCTTTTTAGCTCCGATCAGGCACTCCTTCTCTCCCTCAAAAAGAATACCCAGGGCATAGGAGCCTTGAATTTTATCCAGAGCCAGAAGGACGGCTTCAAAGAAGGAGGCCCCTTCCCTGACGAATTCATCGATCAGGTGGGAGATGACCTCTGTATCCGTTTCAGAGGTAAACTGGCGACCCCTCTTTTTTAGAAATTCCCTAAGAGGAAGGTGATTTTCGATGATTCCGTTGTGAACGACAGCGATTCGGCCTGCCTTGTGGGGATGGGCATTCTCGTCCGAGGGTCTCCCGTGGGTGGCCCAGCGGGTATGCCCAATCCCAACTTTCCCATCAAAGCTCTCTCCCCGAATCCGCTCCTCTAATTTCAATAATTTTCCTTCATTTCGCCGGATCTCGATCTTTCCTCGATGAAACACGGCGATCCCGGCCGAGTCATAACCCCGGTATTCCAGTCTTTTCAGTCCGTCTAAAAGGACCTCAGCGGTTTTTCGTTGTCCCACATACCCTACAATTCCACACATCTCTATGGTTCCCTTTTCTTTCGTCGGGACTCGACCTTCTTCCTCCATCCCGGAATGTTTCTCTGTTTGATGCGGCTGATCGCAAGGGCCCCTTCCGGGACATTCTGGGTGACCGTCGTTCCAGCCCCGATGGTCGCATGATCCCCCACCTTCACCGGAGCCACCAATTCCACATTGGATCCCACAAAGACTCGATCTCCGATGATGGTCTGATGTTTTTCAAACCCATCATAATTACAGGTAATCGTCCCTGCGCCGATATTGACTTCCTCCCCGATAAAGGAATCCCCGATATAGGCGAGGTGATTCGCCTTCGACCCTCGACCGATCACCGATTTTTTCACCTCTACAAAGTTCCCAATCTTGGCGTTGCTCCTGATCTCACTCAGGGGTCTTAAGTGGGCAAAGGGTCCGATGATGGCCCCATCCTCTATTCGGCTTTCGGTGACGATGGAATTTGAACGGATGGTCACTTCATTACCAATCCAGGAATCAGAAATCTTGCAGTTGGATTCAACCACACACCGCTCCCCGATCCTTGTCTTCCCCTGAAGAAAGCAATAGGGATAGAGAATGGTATCTCTTCCTATTTCTACCTCTCTGTCGATATAGACCGTTTTTGGATCTAAGATGGTCACCCCTGCAGCCATTAAATCCTTTGCCTTTTCTTGATAGAGAAATTCATGGGCCTTGCTGAGATCCAATCGTGTATTGATTCCCATCACCTCCAAAGGATCCGCAACCATATGGGCAGTACATCGGAGATTCATCCTTCGGGCTATCTCAACGAGATCGGTCAGATAGTATTCTCCTTGGGCATTCTCTCGATTGATCTGTTTTAATCCCTCGAAGAGAAAGGGGGCTCTGATGCAGAAGAGGCCTGAGTTGATTTCTCGAATGAGTCGTTCCTCCTCATTAGCATCTTTCTCCTCCACAATCCTCTCCAGCCACCCCTCTGCATTTCGGATAATTCGACCATAACCAAAGGGATCTTTCACCACTGCGGTCAGCACAGAAAGGGTCGATTCATTTTTATAGAAAGTCTGAATAAAACATCTCAGGGTCTCTGCCTTCACCAGAGGAACATCTCCATAAAGGATCAGCACGGTTCCCTGAAAACCATCCAGGAGAGGAAGGGCCTGAAGGACGGCATGACCGGTACCAAGGGGTTCTTCTTGAAGGACGAATTGGACCTGGGCATTTTTAAAAGCCTCCCGAATTCGGTCAGCATGATGACCAATGACGACGATCGTCTTTTCAGCATTGATTCCCTTGATGGATAGATCGATCGGATAGGAAAGCAAAGGAACGCCCAAGAGAGGATGAAGGACTTTGACCAAATCTGACTTCATCCGGGTTCCTTTCCCTGCTGCAAGAATGATCGTAGCTACTCCTGACAAAGCTCTTCCTCCTGAAATTTGAACTTAACCATTTTATACTATGAGGGCCTTTTTAAGTCAACTTCTATGAAAGAAACTTTAACTTGAAGCAAACACTCTTAAAATCGCAGACTTACAGGTTTTTAAAATTTTCACTTGACAAATAACAAGATCTTGTTGTAAAGAAGGAAAATCATACAATATATAGTCCTCCCATAGTTTCGATCTAAAATATTGAAAATCCCTCTCAACCTTCATCCCACCCTCAAGGGTAAGGGATGGGGAAGAAAAAAAGGTGAGTCTAAATGTCAAATATGATGGAGATGAAAGAGGAGAGTAGAGGATTGAGGGAAGAATTCGAAACGACAGATATGGCTCTCTTTGTCCGCACCTCTGAGGAGTCGTTGCACGGCTGGGATCGCCAAAGAATCGTGGATGCCCTCCTCAGAGAGACTTACGTAGATCTCGACACGGCCAGAGAGATTGCCAGGGAAGTGGAAGAACTAATCCTCACCTCAAAGATTAAGATGATTACGGCCCCTCTCATCCGTGAATTGGTGGATACCAAATTGATCGAGCGGGGACTGGAGCAGGCTCGCAAGATGCACACTCGTTTGGGAATGCCTCTTTACGATGTGGATCAACTTATCCTTCACCCGAACAAGGAGAATGCCAATGTCCCTCATGGTCCGGAAGCCACCAACCTCACCCTGGCTGAAAGGATCAAAAAGGAGTATGCCCTCCTCTCTGTATTCTCAGAAGAGATTGCCGATGCCCACATGAGAGGAGATATCCATCTTCATGACCTCGGGTTCATTGACCGCCCATACTGCAGCGGTCAATCCCTTGAATACATCAAACGCTTCGGTCTCAGCCTCCCCAATTCCATCGCGATGGCAAAACCCGCTAAACACCCTGAAGTTCTCCTTGCCCACATGGTGAAGTTTGCAGCCGCACTCCAGAGCCATTTTGCTGGAGCCATTGGCTGGGATGCAGTTAATATCTTCTTTGCTCCTTATCTGGTAGGGATGTCGGATAGAGAAATAGAACAACTCGCCCAGATGATGATCTTCGAATTCTCTCAGCAGGCTGTGGCTCGAGGAGGACAGGCGATTTTTACCGATCTTAATCTTTATTGGGAAATTCCTAAGCATTTTGAGAAGGTTCCAGCTATTGGCCCCGGAGGGGAGTTGACCGGAAAGACCTATAGCGACTACTTGGAAGAATCCCAACGATTTGCCTGGGCTCTCTTCGATGTGTTTTTGGATGGGGATGGCTCTGGAAGGCCGTTTTTCTTTCCTAAACCCCTAGTTCATATTACAGAGAAATTCTTTCAAACCCCCCGTCACATGGAGTTTCTCTATCATATCTCTGAGGTCGCCTCTGAAAAAGGGAATACCTATTATGTATTTGATCGGGGAGAAACAGCAAAAATCTCTGAATGCTGTCGGCTCAGTTTTAAACTTGAGCAATCCGATCTCGAAGATGCCCAACAACCCTGGAGGATGCGCTATTGTGCTCTGCAGAACGTGACCCTTAACCTTCCCAGAATTGCCTATCTGGCCAAAGGGGACGATACTAGGCTCTTCTCCAAGATTACAGAATTTGTGGAAATGGCTGTAAAGGCCCATCTCGAAAAGAAACAGTTTATCGATAAGCTCCTCTCTCTGGGAGAGAAGGGCCCCCTGGCCCTTCTCGCTATGAAGCGAGATGGAATCCCTTATCTGAGAATGGATCGGGCCAGTTTTCTGATCGGGATGGTTGGACTCAACGAATTGGTTCAGATTCACACGGGTCAGGAGATGCACCAATCGAGACAGGCCTTTAAATTTGGATTAAAGGTGATTGCCCATATGAAACTTCTGGTCGATAAGCTGAGCGAACGGCATCGAATGCGCTTTGTCTTAGAACAGACCCCTGCCGAATCCACAGCCTATCGATTTGCGAAATTGGATCTGAAATATCACTCTCCAAAATCAGGCCATATCGTCAAAGGAGACCTCACTCGAGGGGAGGTCTATTATACCAATTCGACCCATCTCAATGTGAGTGCCCCGATTAATCCCATCGAACGAGTAAAACAGGAAGGTCTCTTTCATCCTTTAATCGAAGCGGGCGCTCTGACTCATCTTTGGTTAGGGGAGGCTAAACCTTCTAAGGAATCCATCGCCAATTTTGTGATCAAAACGTTTCGCCAGACGCAGAATGACCAGATCGCCTTTTCCCCTGAATTCACCACCTGCAATGCCTGTCATCGAACCAGTCGAGGACTTCAATCCTCCTGTGGTTATTGCGGTTCTAAGGAAGTGGATGGAATTACTCGAATTACCGGATATTTTACAAAACTTTCCAGCTGGAATAAAGGTAAAATGGGGGAGCTACGAAACCGCTATCGAAACCAAGCCTTTATAGAAAACCGAGGAGGAGAAACCATTCTCTTGGCCTGATGAAGGACTCAGAGATACTTTCTGGATCCTCTGCCCTTTTGCCTTGAGGAGGGAAAAATGAAACTGATCAGGATCTTTACCAAGTCAAAATGCCCAAAATGTCCTGCCCTGAAAGAAATGGCACAGGAATTAAAGAAAGAAGGCCTTCCGGTATTCCATTACGATTTAGACACCATCGATGGGTTAGCGGAGGCCTCTTTCAGAAGTATCCTTTCAACCCCTTCTCTGGTCATTGAGGACGAGGAGGAGAAGGAGATCGTCAGTTGGAGAGGGGTCGTTCCAACCCTACAGGAGGTCAAACAGTATATTTCGAAACGTCCTTCATGATCCCTCTCTTATCTCCTTCTATGAAAAGCAACGATGATCGAAATCAAAGGTTTTCTGGAAACCTCTTTTGTCGATTGGAAAGGAAAGCTCTGTTCCGTCCTTTTCCTTCCTTACTGTAACTTTCGATGTCCCTACTGTCATAACCATCCCCTCGTCCTTCGTCCTGAGCAGTATGAGTCGATTCCCCTCCAGGCCATTCTTCAACGCCTTCATTCCCTCCGGGACTGGATCGATGGGATCTGCCTGACCGGAGGGGAACCCACCCTCCACCCTGAACTCCCTGCGCTGGCTTTGGAAATCAAAAAACGGGGGTTTCAGGTGAAATTGGATACGAATGGGTCTCATCCCCAGATGTTGGAAAAATTGATTGAAGAACAACTGGTGGATTATATCGCCATGGATATCAAGGCCCCCTTAGATCCCTTTAGTTATCAACGATCGGCGGGGGTTTTAGTCCATATGGACTCCTTATGGAGATCGATTGAGATTCTGAAGGAGGAAAAGGTGGAATATGAATTTCGAATGACGGTCGTTCCCCAACTCCACACGATGGAAGATCTTCTTCTCCTCGGTCAACAGTTAAGACCCGGACCGAAAATCGTTCTTCAAAATTTCAATCCCGAGAATCCTCTGGACCCTTCCCTCAAGAGGGTCCATCCCTTCAACCCAACTCTATTAAAAGAGATGGAAAAAACGTTACAAAAAATGGTATAAAAATTAATATCCATGAGTTCTTCACTCAAAGAGATTCAACAACGAATCGAAGCCCTCGAAAAGGAGATTCTTCTGCTTCGATCCTCCTTTGAATTGATCCAAGATCCGCTCTTCCTCCTCAATCAGAAAAAAGAGTTTTTAAAAGCAAATCCAAAAGGGATGGAACTATTAGGCTACTGCTGGGAGGAGCTCTCCGGGATGACTTTTCTTGAGATCATTCCTCTTGAGGAGGCCGGTAAGGCGATCGACCAGTTTGAAGAGATGAGGGAGGGAAAGGAAGTGGTCGAGACCTTCCATCTCCTCAATAGAGATGGGTTAAAGATTCCTGTCGAACTCTTCGGAACGATGAAGGAGGAGACCTATTTTATCCAATTGAAAGATCTAAGAGAGAAAATTCAATCGACGGAGGAATGGGAGCGGTTAAAGAGGCAACTGATGGAAAGGATCCGAGAGAGGGATGAGTATGCCAGGGAACTTCAAGCCATCAAAGACCTCTTTAAGGAGAAGGTCAAGGAAGTGGAAAAGATGAGGGAAGAGGCGCTCCTGCTCTCTTATACAGATGACTTGACAGGAATCTATAATCACCGATTCTTCATTCAACAACTCACCCTGGAAGTCGAGCGTCAACGGCGTTATCCCACCGAGCTCTCCCTGCTGATGATCGATATCGACTATTTCAAACATTATAATGACAGAAATGGACATTTAGCAGGAGATGAGGTGCTCCGGGCCATTGCTCATCTTCTCCATCAAGGGGTCAGACAGAGCGATATCGTTGCCCGCTACGGGGGTGAAGAATTTGCGGCTATCCTGATTAATGCGGGAAGGGAGAAGGCCCGGGAGATTGCCGAGCGAATAAGAAGGATCGTCGCGGAGACTTCTTTCCCTAATGAACGTCAGCAACCCAATCAAAATCTGACAGTCAGCATTGGGATAGCGACCTTTTCGCCCGCTGTCTCTACGGTCACGGATCTGATTCGGGAAGCAGACCATGCCCTTTATCGAGCCAAAAGAAAGGGACGGAATCGGGTTGAAGGATAGGGGATGCCAAAGGATCCGGTCCAACAATACGCCGAGAGTTTGGAAAGAACGATTCAGCAAAACTATTACTCTCTCAAGGAGAGTATAGAAAATTTTAAGGAGATGGCCCTTTTAGTCACTCCGGAGCGTGAAGTTCCTCAAGAGATCATCGTTGAGATCCGTCAACTTTATAAGGAGATTCAAAATAGGCTTTCAGAGATCAAAGCGATTCAGCAACTCCTCCAGGGAAAGTATCGGCAATATTATCATCGGAACCCCCTGCGAGACCGGGAGATCATCGAATTTGGGTTCCTCGCTAAGAATCTTTATTCAAAAGTGGAATATACCTTGATGCAAAAACAGGCAAAAGCCAAAAGGAGGGAAGAGGTCTCCAAAGGGGAACCCAAAGGATTTCCCTTTCAATGGTTTCGTTCACGGGATCACCAGGTTCTCTTCCTGAGAAACTTAAGACTCCTGAAAGAATTAAGTTATGAAGCGCCCTCGGAAGCTGGAGCCCAAGAAATGCGAGGGGTAAGCGAGGAGAATCGGGGGTTCACTCTCTTCTCCATTCGAGGGGAGACAGAGCTCATTAATGCCATCTATCTAAGAGCCAGGCTGAGAGAACAGGATGTCCTCGAGCGCTTCTCTAAGGACGAGCTCCACGGCCTCTTTATCCATCTGAAGGAAGTCTCTACCGAGGAGGTAGAGAAACTCCTTCGAAGATTCATCGAGGAAGAAGAGCGCAGAAAACTCAAATGTCTCCTCCTAAGAGTTCTCTCTCTAAAAGGACTTAGAGAGGGTCTGATGGAGGAGGTGAAGCTCATCCTCGAAAGGATGGCTCCGGGAGAGATCAAAACCGTTTTCCTTTGACACTACCCGAAAAGTCATTTATAAAAGAAAGAAACCTCCCCATCCATTTTTCCCCTTTGGGGTGATCGAAGAGACAGAAGGGTCAAATGGAACACCATCTAAAGGAGTTCTATTTTTTCAGCGAGTTTTTAAATCGAAAGGTCTACCATTTTGCAGGAGAGACCTTAGGGAAGATTTTCGATCTCGTTGCGGAGAGAACCGAACCTTACCCTCTCATTATTGGAGTGATCCTTCGAAGAAATCGAAAAAGAGAGGCTTATCTTCCTTGGGAAAAGATCCAACAAATCGAACCCCGACTCCTTTGCTCTGAAGAAAGCCTCGAGGATCCAAAAACCCTTCATTCCCAAAAAGAGATCATCTTCCTCAGAGAAGAGGTACTGGACAAACAGATCGTAGATACCTATGGAGCCAAGGTGGTTCGAGTCAATGATCTCCATTTCCTCCGGGTCGACTCCCGTTTAAGACTGGTCCATGTGGACGTGGGCTTCAGGGGGTTGATGAGACGAGTAGGATGGGAGAGGATGATGGACAAGATTCTGCAGTGGCTTTTTTCCTATGTCCTGCCCAACCAGTTCATTTCCTGGAAATATGTCCAGCTCCTCTCCGGGTCGGACCTCCTTCAACTCAGTGTCTCTCAGAAAAAACTCTCTCACCTCCATCCTGCTGATCTGGCCGACATCATCGAGGATCTGAGCAGCCGGGAACGATCCGCCATCTTTCGAGCCCTCGATACGGAAACGGCTGCTGAGACGCTTGAAGAAATTGACCCTAAGATTCAAAAGGCATTGATCGAAACGATTCCCGTGGAGAAGGCCTCAGATATCATGGAGGAGATGTCCCCCAGTGACGCGGCTGACCTCCTGGCTGATCTTCCAGAGGAGAGGGCAGAGAAGATTCTCGAAGGGATGGAAGAGAAAATCGCAGAGGATTTGAGAGAACTCCTGATCCACCCTGAGGAGACCGCTGGAGGCCTCATGACGACGGCCTATCTCCATCTGCCTCCTGAGACTCCTGTGGAGACGGCTATGGCTCGATTGAGGGCAGAAGCTCCTCATTTGGATATTGTGGATTATATCTATATTGTGGATGAGGAGGAGGTCCTCCAAGGAGTGGTAAGCATTCGAGACCTTCTCACGGCGAAATCCCATCAATCCCTCTCTGAAATCAAGGGCCCAAGGGTGGTGAGTGTAAAGCTTGACGAGGATCAAAAGGAAGTGGTGGAGGCCTTTGCAAAATATGGATTCCGGGCTTTACCGGTCGTGGATGAGGAGAACCATCTGAAGGGAGTCATTAGTTTTAGGAGTGTTTTAGAAGTATTGGCTCCTGATGCCGGATAATCCTCCATTAAAATCGTTCAGCCCCCTGGGGAGAAGAATCCCCTGAACAAAGAAAAGAAGGATGACCGATTATAAAAAATGGATCTCCGCCTCAAAGCAATCCCTCTGGAGAACGGTTGGGCTCTTCTTTCTCCTGATGGGACCAGGAATAATCACCTCCAATGTGGACAATGATGCAGGAGGGATCACCACCTACTCCCTGGCTGGAGCGGAGTTCGGACTCAAGTTGGTCTGGTCCCTCATTCCCATCATGATCGCCCTCATTGTGATTCAGGAGATGTGTGCTCGAATGGGAGTGGTCACCGGCAAGGGCCTTTCCGATCTCATTCGTGAGAAATTTGGAGCCAAAGTGACCTTCTACCTGATGATCGGAATGTTCCTCACCAATATGGGGAATGCCATTTCTAACTTCGCGGGAGTGGCAGCGGGGATGGAGATCTTTGGGGTAGAGAAATTCCTCTCTGTTCCTTTGAGTGCCCTCCTGGTGTGGTGGATGGTGGTCAAAGGAACCTATAAAACGGTGGAGAAGGCCTTTCTGGTTGCCTGTGTCTTCTATCTCTCCTATATCATCACAGGGATTCTGGTCAAACCCGATTGGGCTCATGTCTTCGAGCAACTTCTCCATCCCCAGCTAAGCTTCCAGTCTTCTGAAATCACCATGTTGATTGGTCTCGTAGGAACCACCATTGCTCCATGGATGCAGTTCTATCTCCAGGCCTCAATTGTGGAAAAGGGAATCAAGATCGAGGAGTTTAAATACGCTCGATTTGACGTCATTACAGGCTCGGTGGTCGTCCATATCGTGGCTTTCTTCATCATTCTTGTTTGTGCAGAGACCCTCTTCAAACATGGGATCCATATTGAAACAGCTAAGGATGCCGCCCTCTCCCTTAAACCTTTGGCCGGAAAATACTGCACCTATCTCTTTGCCTTTGGGCTGGTCAATGCCTCCCTCTTTGCTGCCTCTATTCTTCCGCTGTCCACGACCTATCTTATCTGTGAGGGATTAGGATGGGAGGTTGGAATCGATAAAAAGTTTGTGGAGGCTCCCCAATTCTATGGAATCTATTCTTTGATGATCTTCCTGGGAGCAGGGGTGATCCTTTATCCAGAGATTCCTCTCATTCCGATCATGTACTTTTCCCAGGTGATTAACGGAATGGTCCTTCCTTTTGTCCTTATCTTCATGCTCCTTCTTATCAATGATAAGAAATTGATGATGAACTACACCAATGGGCCCATCTTTAATTTCATCGCCTGGGCCACCGCCCTCTTGATGATCGGGTTCACCCTCATCTTCCTCTTCTTGATGATCTGAATAAGAAGTCCTAACAGCGGGCTCTCCTCTTCAACCGCTCCCAAGCCTCATCGACCCTTTTTTGAATCTCCTCGATTTGACTCTCACTTAGATGGCTGAATCGACCCTGGAGTTTGAGATATTCCTTAACCGGAACTATCCGTCTTTCCTCCTGAAGGGTATACCTCCTTCCGTTTTCAATCTCATAGAGGGGAAAGACTCGAGATCGGACGGCGAGCCTTGAGATCTTCACAGAAATCTCGGAAGGAATTCTCCAGCCCGGAGGACAGGGGGAAAGCAGATGGATGAATCGAGTTCCACGAATCCTCTTGGCCTTTTCCATCTTTTGAATCAGATCCTCGGGATAGGCGATGGTCGCGGTGGCGGCATAAGGAATCTGATGATCGGCCATAATGCCCATCATATCCTTTTTGGGATTCTCTTTGGGCTGACTGACAGGGGTAGTTGTCGTCCAAGCCATCAGGGGAGTGGCTGAGCTCCTCTGGGTTCCTGTATTCATGTAACCCTCATTATCGTTACAGATATAGAGAAAGTCTTCGTTTCGTTCCGCTGCCCCTGAAAGGGCCTGAAGCCCAATGTCAAAGGTTCCTCCATCTCCTCCCCAAACGGCGACCAGGGTATCATCATCCCCTTTCACATCAAGGGCAGCCCTTACGCCCGAGGCGGTTGCCCCGCCGGTCACAAAACCTGCGTGGATGGCATTTATTCGAAAACTTGAATAAGGCCAGAACCCAGGGATGATGGACCAGCAGGAGGCTGGAAAGACCATTATCACCCTCTCTCCAAGGGCCTTTAAGGTAAGTCTCATCGCGATGGCTGCTCCACATCCTGCACAGGCCAGATGACCACGACCTAAATTCTCCACTTCGGGGAGTGTTATCTTATTTGAATTTACCTTTTTAGTCCCAACCATAAAATCTCCTCTTTAGGCTGAGAATGGCCAAGGGTATATTGAATGGCCTCTTCGAGTAGTTCTGGAGTGATATCCCTTCCTCCCAACCCTGAGACAAATCCAAATATGGCAGGCCTTTCCTCTTGAGAATAAAGGGCGGCCTTTAATTCTTGAGCAAAGATTCCACCTACACCCGCTGAGAGATTTCGATCGATTACGGCCAATTTCTTTGTCCCCTTTATGGCCTCCCCAATCTCTTTAGCTGGAAAGGGTCGAAACCTCTTGATTTTTAATCCGGCGATATTTACCCCTTCCTCCCTCCATTTCTTTATGACGATTCTGGAAGTGCTCGTCACGGTTCCAGAAGTGAGAAGAAGCACTTCAGCTTGCTCATCCCCGTATTTTTCAACCGCGCCATATCTTCTTTTAAAACGGGAGTAAAACTCATCTTCTACCTTTTGACAGACCTCGGGAACCTCCTCCATAGCCTTCTGAATCTTATATCGAAACTCAAAGAAATACTCCGGGGTGGTGATCACCGAATAGGATTTTGGCTCTTGAGGTTCGAGGGGATAAGGAGGGCAGTAGGGGGGTAAAAATGCCTCTACCTCCTCCATGCTTGGAATTTCCACCGGTTCAGACGTGTGGGAAAGGACAAAGGCATCCAGGATCACCATCACAGGTAGCCTTACAGTTTCTGCGATCCTGTAGGCCTGAAGAATCGTATCCAGAACCTCTTGATTGTTTTCGCAGTAGAGCTGAATCCATCCGGTATCCCTCTGGGAGAGGGAATCGCTTTGATCACTCCAGATATTCCAGGGTGGTCCAATGGCTCGATTGACGTTCACCATCACAATAGGGAGGCGAGCCCCAGAAGCCCAATGGAGCATCTCGTGCATATAAGCCAATCCGTGGGAGGAAGTCGCTGTAAAACACCTCACTCCTCCAGTCGAAGCTCCAATCAGAGCAGCCATGGCCGAATGTTCGGACTCCACCTTTAGAAACCTGGTATGGAGTCGGCCATTAGCAATTAATTCAGAAAGTTCCTCGACAATCGTCGTTTGAGGGGTAATGGGATAAGCCGAGACTACTTCGACACGGCTTAAAATGACTCCATAGGCCACTGCCTGATTCCCGGTAATGACCTTCTTCATCTCGCCTCCTCTTTGAGGGTGATCGCTCCTCGAGGACATTCCGTAAAGCAGATCCCGCATCCTTTACAAAAATCGTAATCAATTTCTCGAAGGAAAATCCCTTCCCTCTTCAGAATAGAAGCGTCCGGACAGAAGACATAACAGGTCTCACACCCATTGCAGGTCCCACAACTGAAACATCGACCTGCCTCTTCAATGGCTAAGGAAGAAGGAAGGGTGGAGGTGATCTCTTTAAAATCTTTGATCCTTACCTTTGGAGGCAGTTTGGATTCCTTCTGCCTCGGCGCCGGCTCAAAATAATCCAAATTCAGTTCTTCGAAACGGACAAGGTGGGGATCCATCCGTCTCTCATCTGGATGAAGATAACGAAAGATCGAAATGGGAGGTCCCTCTCCAATGAGTGTTCGTCTAAACACCTCTTCTGAATCCTTCTCTTTAAAATAACAGTCCATAGCAAGAGCGGCTTTCTTCCCCGAACCGATGGCATGGGCTACGGTTCGTTGAGTAGAAGTCAGATCCCCTCCAGCAAAGACCCCTTTGACTCCGGCGCTCCCATCCCTTTGGGTCAGGAGAATTCCCCCCTTTCTCTCCATTCCCTTGGGGAAATAAGAGAATTCGATCTCTTCACCCGCTGCAATGATCAGACTATCCACTTCGATAAAAAAATTGGAATTTGGAATGGGAATGGGTTTTCTACGTCCTGTTTCATCTTTCTCTCCCAGCTTCATTCTCAAACACTCCAGCCGCTTCAACCCGTCTTTGGAATGGATCCGAATGGGGTTAACGAGATATCTTATTTTGACCCCTTCTTCCAGGGCCTCAGAGACCTCCTCCTCAAATGCAGGCATCTCCTCTTTTGAACGGCGATAAAGAAGGATGGCCTTTTTCCCTAAACGGATGACAGAGCGGGCGACATCAATGGCTGTATTTCCTCCTCCAATGATCCCCACCTTCTCTCCCAATTCAATCTTCTTACCGGAGTTGACTTTTTTTAAAAACTCGAGGCCCTGAAACACACCTCTCCTTTTTTCCCCAGGAATCCCGAGGGGTCTTCCGAGATGGGCTCCTGTGGCGATGAAGATGGCTGAATAGTCTTTTAAATCCTGCCAAGTTAGATTCTGGCCCAAGGTGATCCCTGTACGAATGTTCACCCCCATCGATTCGATCAATGCAATTTCTCTTTCTAAGACCTCCCGGGGTAGACGATAGGAAGGAATTCCCATTCTCAACATTCCTCCTGGAAGGGAAAAGGATTCAAACACCGTGACCGGATAATGGAGTCTTGCGAGGTGATAGGCACAGCTTAGCCCAGCAGGTCCGGAACCGATGATGGCTACCCTCTCTTTCCCTTCTTCAACCTCTCGTTTTACTTTTTGACCCTGGTCCTCCGAAAAATCAGCAACGAACCTCTCCAAGGCATGGATAGCAATGGGCTCATCCAAGAAGGAGCGATTGCATCGGGACTCGCAGGGATGGAAACAGACTCGACCACAGACCCCGGGGAAGGGATTCTCCTCTCGAAGAACCCTCCATGCCCCATCCATATCTTCCTCTAGGATCTTCTGAATAAAAGAGACGATATCATTCCCGACAGGACAATAAGCACTGCAAGGAGGAGTCTTATCGAGATAGTAGGGACGCTGGGCCCTCCAGGCCCCTGTTTTGTTCCAATCCATGAATCCCAGAGAGATGGGAATCTCTGGCATTTCAGAAGCACCCTTGAATGTAAACTGTTTGCTCATCGTTTCCCTTCGATTCCAAATGGAGTCTTACGGTCTCCATGACTAAGTGAGAGGGTTTTGGATTTCGTATTTCACTTCGTGATAGGCTTCTCTTGCTGCCCTGGCATTTTCATCCTTCCTTACCGGAATTTCCTCACGGATGGCCAGAGCGATGGAATCGATCCCTACCAATCCGGTGATCCTTGAAAAAGCCCCTAAGATGGCTGTATTGACGATGGGGTTCGTTCGTGACCCTAAACCGTATTGAATCGCAATAGAGGTCGCATCCACGGTGGCGATTCTAAATCCTCTTATTAGACCCTTAAAGATCTCTGGAGACTGATGGGAATTGATCAAGATCCAGCCATTTGGTTTAAGCCCTGAAGTGATATCCACAGCGCCGATCAAGGTTGGATCGAGAACGACCAAATGATCCGGCCTATAGATGTTCACTCTCAATTGGATGGGTTCTCGATCGATCCTTAAAAAAGCCATCACAGGAGCCCCCCGTCTTTCTACTCCGAAGGCAGGGAAAGATTGAACATAATAGCCCTCATGAAAAAAAGCCACGGCAAGGACCTTCGAAGCAACCTGGGCTCCTTGTCCTCCTCTTCCATGAAATCGGATCTCAATCATTGCTTCGATCCACCTTTGAGATTCTATCCTTCCTCGCTTTTCATTTTGAAGAATAGACCACCGTTAAAGCCTTGGCATTCCTTCTTTCCAAAGACCGATAGGCATGAGGAATGGAAGAGTCGAAGTAGAGGGAGTCTCCTGGGTGAAGAATATACTGCTGGCTTTCCGTTCTAAATTCCAAAGTCCCTTCTAAAAGGTAGATAAACTCTTCTCCTTCGTGGCTGAAAAAGGACAATCGGTCAATCCTTTTTCTTTTAAACTCCACTAAAAAAGGTTCCATCGACTTTTTAGCCTTCTTATAAGCGAGCGCTTCATAATAATATCCGCTCTCTTCCCGTCCGAAGGATCGAGAATCAACCCTTTTGCTCTCATCCTTCCTGACCAGAACGATCCTTTCTTCAGGTTCACTATTCTGAAAAAAATAGCTGATGTTCACATGGAGGGCTTTGGAGATTTTAAGGAGGGTTGCGATAGGAGGGGAGACCACCTCTTTCTCGATCTGGGAGAGTAAAGGCTTAGAGAGCCCGGTTCGATCCGAAAGATCCTGCAACACCAGACCTGCCTCTTTTCGGAGGGTTCGGATCTTCTTCCCGATGTGGAGTTTCTTGATTTCGTGTTTAATCTCGTCACTGACCATATTTTACTTATACCTTCTTTCATCATGGGAGTCAAGAGAATTTTTTATTTAAATTAAAATTTTTTTGATAAAGTGAAACATCCTTTTTGAGGAAAAGATTTGATTCTGAGGAGAGGTTATGTTAATGAAAGGAAATTGAAACTTGATTTGATCAGGTAGGCCGGGATGAAGACCGTCATCATGGGAGCTGGAGCAATGGGAAGCCTCTTCGGAGGGCTTCTTTCACTTACTGGAGAGGAGGTCTGGTTGGTCGATATTTGGAAGGAGCATATCGAAACCCTTCAGACTCACGGTCTCATCATAGAAGAAAAAGGGAGAGAACAAACCATTTCTCTTCATGCTACCACCGACCCAAAAACCGCCGGAAAAGCCGATCTGGTTCTCTATTTTGTCAAAACCTATGATACCGAGAGTGCCGTGAAGAACTCATTAGTTCTCGAAAAAGAGGACACCCTTTTCCTCACCCTCCAGAATGGTCTTGGAAACGAAGAGACGATTTGCAAACATGTGCATCCTCAAAAGGTCCTATTAGGAGTAACGGGGCAGGGAGCCACCTTGCTTGGACCCGGACGAGTTCGTCATGCTGGATGGGGGAAGACCTATGTGGGAGAGCTTGACGGAAGAATGACGGAGCGGGTCCATCGGATTTCGCAGAGGTTTTGCCAGGCAGGAATTGATACGGAGGTCTCCCACAAAATCCATACTCTGGTGTGGGAGAAGCTGTTTGTCAATGTAGGTCTTAATGCTCTGGCAGCCATCACCGGATTGAAAAACGGCCAAATTCTCGATTATCCCGAGACCTTGAGGTTATTGGAATGCTTGGTCTCTGAAGCGGTCGAGGTGGCAAAGAGAAAGGGGATTGAGATTCATGGAAATCCTCTGGATCGAGTGAAGGCCGTCATCGAGGCAACTCGAGAGAATCGTTGTTCCATGGGGCAGGATCTGGATCGGAAGCGAAGAACAGAAATCGATTCCCTCAATGGGGCCATTGTCCGCGAGGCTGAACGATTGGGGATCCCTGTTCCATATAATCGGATGATCACAGACCTCATTAAAGTGATTGAAAAGACGTTTTAACAACCAAGTTCAAGTGCTGGAGGAAAAGATGGATCGAAAAAAGGTAACGCCCGTAGATATTAAACAGATGAAACGGGAAGGACGAAAGATCACGATGCTTACGGCCTACGACTACCCAACGGCTCTCCTCGAGGATAGGGCTGGAATCGATATTATCCTCGTTGGGGATTCCGTAGGAATGACGGTATTAGGTTATGAAAACACCATCCCTGTAACGATGGAGGAGATGATTCACCATACCAAAGCGGTGACTCGTGGGGCGAAGTCTGCCTTGATCATCGGCGATATGCCCTTTATGTCTTATCATACCTCTGAACGGGAGGCCATCCTCAATGCCGGTCGCTTCATAAAAGAGGGAGGAGTCGATGCAGTGAAACTCGAGGGGGGAGCAAGCGTCAAAGAGATCGTAAGGGCAATTGTCAAGGCAGGAATCCCTGTTATGGGCCATATCGGATTAACTCCCCAAACGATCTCTATGCTTGGGGGATTCAAAGTCCAAGGGAAAGATGCTCAAACGGCTCAAAGAATTATTGATGATGCCCTTTTGCTTGAAGAGGCAGGGGCCTTTTCAGTCCTTCTGGAAGCCATTCCAGCTCCGATTGCAAAAAGAATTACAGAGAGGCTAAAAATCCCAACGATCGGCATTGGAGCTGGCCCACACTGCGATGGTCAAGTCCTGGTTGTCCATGATATGCTGGGACTTTTCGACCGGTTTACACCCAAATTCGCCAAACGATACGTGAACCTGAGTGAACAGATGCTGAAAGCCTTTGAGGCTTATCGAGAGGAGGTGCGGAAAGGGGAATTTCCAACGGACCAACACAGTTTCCACATTGACGAAAAAGAGTTGAGCAAAGTGAAATAATAAAAAGAAAGGAGGAAGACCGGGATGAAAAAATTTAAAGGAATATGGGTATGCATAATGGCAGTTGGAATATTTATCTTCATACAATCGGGTGTCGCTCAAAGCCAAACGACGACATTCAAACTGGCCCATATGATCTCCACCTCGGCTCACTATCACATCGGAGCGCTCGAATTTGCCAGATTGATTCATGAAAAGACGAAAGGGGCTGTAAAAATCGAGATTTTCCCTGCGGGTCAGTTAGGAAAAGGGGAGAGAGAACTGGTAGAGGGCCTTCAAATTGGAACCATCGATTTGGTCGTCACGTCAACAGGACCCTTGGGTGGGTTTGTTCCGCAAATGCTCGTGGTAGACCTCCCTTTTCTATTCAGGGATAACACGCATGTCGATCTGGTTCTGGATGGCCCGATCGGTGAAGGCCTATTGAAAGACCTTGCAAAAGCAAGTATCCATGGAATTGCCTTCTGGGAGAATGGCTTCAGAAACCTGACGAATAATAAGCGACCTGTAATGAAGCCCGAAGATGTAAGGGGTTTAAAGCTCAGGACAATGGAAAACGAAGTTCATATGGAGGCTTTTAGAAATCTTGGGGCTGACCCAACCCCTATGGCATGGGGGGAGGTCTATACAGCCCTTCAGCAGGGGGTCATCGATGGCCAAGAGAACCCAGTGGGTATTATTCGAACCCATAAGATCTATGAGGTAAATAAACACCTCGCTTTGACTGGGCATGTCTATTCTCCTGCTCTTTTGCTCATCAACGAGAAGAAGTTTAAAGGCCTCTCTCCCGACCTTCAAAAGATCCTGATGGAAGCGGGTAGAGAGGCGGCAAAGTTTGAAAGGAAGTTCAATCGGGACAGCGAGGCCAAATGGCTGGAGGAGTTGAAAGGGTTCGGAATGCAGGTCACTTACCCGGACAAAAAACTCTTCCAGAAAGCCACGGAGCCTACCTATAAAAAATATGAATCACGGTTTGGAAAGGATCTGATCGATAGGATTGTTGGAACAAAGTAGCTCCTTCAACCTCTCCTTCCCCGAGGAAGGGAGGAGAGGAGCGAGGGATTGATGGTTTCGAAAATCAGTCATTTTTTGAATCGCTGCGCAGAAGTGGGTTGTTTGTCCCTTCTCATAGCGATGTGTTTGGTGACCTTTTCCCAGGTCTTTTTCCGATTTGTCATTGTTCACTCCCTCCCTTGGTCTGAAGAATTCTCACGATATTCCCTGGTATGGGCCTCCTTTTTGGGTGCCTCCATCGCCTTAAAAAGAGGGCTCCATATCGGAGTGGAGGCCTTTATAGGAAAGCTTCCGGAAGGAAAAAGACGTTCGATTTACCTGATCACCCTTGTTCTCCTTCTTCTCTTCCTCTTCACCGTCATGGTGAAAGGCTTTCAATTAGCCCAGTTCAATATGAAACAATCCTCCCCAGCAATGAGGATCCCTATGGGATTTCCCTATCTCGCCATTCCCGTCGGAGCCTTTCTCATGATAATTCACCTCCTCGATCAATTCTTTTTAGGGCTTAAGCTTAGAAAAGGATTAGTGGGAATAGAAAAGACAGAAGAAATGAAAAGAGTAGAGGCAGGGTTCTAACTTGCTCTGGATTCTGGCGATCAGCTTTATCACCTTTCTCCTTTTGGGGATTCCCATTGCTTTTGTCCTCGGGCTCACCTCTTTCGTGGCCCTTCTCTATACTGGCAATATTCCCCTCCTTCTGATGCCAAAGGAGATGTTTTCAGGAACAGACTCTTTTCCTCTTCTGGCTATTCCCTTTTTCATCCTGGCAGGAAATCTGATGAATGCGGGAGGGATTACCCGAAGGCTGATCCATTTCTGTAACATCCTTTTGGGATATGTGAGGGGAGGGTTAGCCTTAGTCAACGTCGTGGCCAGTATGTTTTTTGCAGGGATCACAGGAGCAGCCGTGGCAGATACCTCTGCTTTAGGATCCATCCTTATTCCAGCGATGACCGAGAGGCGTTATGATAAAGATTTCAGTGCTGCCGTCACCGCCGCCTCTTCGACAGTCGGTCCCATCATCCCTCCAAGTATTTCTATGGTCATCCTTGGAACTGTTGGAGAACTATCCATTGGTGCCCTTTTCTTGGCAGGGGTGATTCCAGGGATTATGGTTGGACTGGCACTGCTTGGAATTGCCTATTGGATTTCCCGCAAGAGAAACTATCCAAAAGAGCCGATCAAATCCCTCCAAGAATTCTTCTACGGGTTAAAGGATGCCTTACTGGCTCTCCTGATGCCAGGGATCATCTTGGGGGGCATTTTAGGTGGAATCTTTACCCCCACCGAGGCGGCCGCAGTGGCAGTGGCTTATGCCTTTATCATCAGTTTTTTAGTCTATCGAGAAATCCGCTTAAAAGATCTTCCGAGAATCCTGATCGATAGCATTGTGACGACCTCCATCATCATGTTTGTGATCGCCAACTCAGCGATCTTTGGCTGGATCTTGGCAAACCATCAAGTCCCCCAAATCGTGGCCAAAACCTTTTTATCGATCACCACGAACAAGTGGATCCTCCTTTTTCTGATCAATCTTTTTCTGCTCTTTATAGGTACCTTTATGGAAACCACTGCCTCTTTGATCATTCTTACCCCCATCCTTCTCCCCCTTGCTGTGAAGGTAGGAATCGATCCCATCCACTTTGGTTTGGTCATGGTCCTCAATCTGGTCATCGGTCTGATTACCCCACCTCTTGGGGTCTGCCTTTTCATCGCATGCAGTATCGCAAAAATTACACTGGAGCAGATTGTAAAGGCTATCCTTCCTTTTCTTTTGGCAGCCATTGGGGTTCTCTTCATCGTGACCTATATTCCCCAGCTTTCCCTCTGGATCCCCCGAATGCTCATGAAATAAAAATTTTTCTGGACAAACGAAGAATTTATTGGATAATTAATAAAAGGTAGGGTATCGATGGGGAAAATGAAACGAATCTTTCTTCTTATCGTTCTATTTCCATTCTTCCTCCCTCCCCTGATTGAGGGAGAGGAACAACAGACCCGAACACAAAAGAGTCTTTTGGAACGAACCTTCTTCTATACAGCCAATAAATGGGGGATGCCGATTCTTAAAGCCTCCATTAAAATCAAAAATGGTATAGAAAAAGAAGGCCCTCCTCTCTTCCAGATTGAGGCTCAGGTAGATTCCCTTCCAAACCTAAGATATCTGTTTTGGATGAAGAATCGGTTTGTTTCTATCATTGATGAAAAAAGTGGATCGCCCATCTCCTATACCAAGGAGATCCATCAAGGAGGTCTATTGATCAAGAATAAGAATTACCACCAACTCATTACCTTCGATCCCCTCCGTCAAAATGTGGTGATTGAGAATGGAAACCCAAAAGAAAAGAGGGTATTGTCAATCCCTCTCGAGACCTATGATCCTCTCTCTCTATTTGCAAAGTATTATTTGAAAGAAGAACTCCAAGCAGGTCAAACGCTTCATCTCTCTGTTTTTGATGGAATCAAACCTCGAACGATGACCTTTCATACAAGAGAAGAAAAGGTTAATTGTAAATGGGTTGGTTCTGCCCAAACCATCTGCCTTGAATCCACCACTCCCCTCTCCACCTTCGGAGACAAAGAGGGAAGGATTCAAATCTGGTATACGGCTCTTGGAGAAAAGATTCCCATTCTTATGGAATTGGATCTCCCTATTGGGAAGATAAGATTTGAGCTCGATGAGGTAAAGGGAAATTAAAAATAATCATAGATGAAAGGAGGAGACCATGGCTCAAAAGAAGGCAACCACGAAAGTCTCTAAGAAGAAGGTGAAGAAGGGTGACACCTATCAGTGTACGGTATGCGGATTGGTAGTCACGGTAGATGAAGCGTGTGGTTGTATAGATGCCTGTGATATCATCTGCTGTGAAAAACCGATGAAGCCAAAAAAATAGACTCTTTCGCTCATCGTCTCAAACCTTCTCGTTAAAGCATTTTCTTCCCTACCCTATCTCAAAGATAGAAGAGGGTTGGTGTTTGTAAAAACAATGGAAGAGATTCGTACGGATATTCTAATTATTGGGAGTGGACTGGTGGGTCTCCTTGCCGCCCTCGAGGCTGAAAGGTCAGGTTTAAACGTCCTCTTGGTGAGTAAATTCGCCCTCGGATGGGGAACAAATACCTCCCTCTCCAATGGGGCCTTTACTTCAACCAATTCCCGTTTCTCGAAGGAGGACCATTGGAAGGCAACGCTAAAAGCGGGGAAAAATCTGAATCGTCCATTGATGGTGAAGACCCTTGTTGAGAGAGCAGAAGAGGCCATTTCAAGATTAAGAAATTACGGAGTTCCGATCCAGGAAAGAGGAATGGGATATATTATGGGCCGTTCCCAGGAGAGCTCGGAATTGGGTGGCATTCTCTTGCTTCGGCCTCTGAAAGAGAGATTGAAAGGAAGTTCAGTAAAGGTAAATCCTAACCTCTTTATTTTCGATCTCATCGTGGAGGAAGGCGAGGTGGTGGGAGCTTTGGGTTTTCTCCGAGACGCTCGTTCCTGCCTCATTCGATCCAAGGCCATCATTTTGGCCACAGGAGGAGCGGGAGCCATCTATCAACGAAATGACAATCAGAGGACCATCTTAGGGGATGGATACACCCTTGCCCTTCGAGCAGGACTTCCTCTCTACGATATGGAATTCGTCCAGTCCTATCCGTTGGTTTTGGCAGAACCAAGGCTTTCTTCCTTTCCTCTCTTCCCACCTTTCCCTAAGGGGATGCTTCTCGTCGATAACAAAGGAGAGAATCTATTCGAAGAATTGGGTCTTGAAGGGGATTTGAATCAGAGCATTATTTATGAAAGGGATCAATTGACATCGAAACTCTTCGAACTCTCTCAAAAGAGAGAGATCTATTGCGATCTGACTCGCATCCCTGAGGAGGAATGGAATCATTATCCTCTCAATTTCTTAAAAAAATCTAAATTTCCATTTAAAGAAAGACCCTTTCTCGTAAGCCCTGCGGTTCACTTTTTCATGGGTGGAATTGAAGTGGATGAAAAAGGGAGAACCGCTCTTCCCGGCCTTTTTGCTGCGGGGGAGGTCGTCTGGGGAGTCCATGGCGCAAATCGTTTAGGAGGAAATGCCCTGACGGAATGTGCGGTCTTCGGTATCCTTTCCGGGCAATCCGCTTTGGAATCCATTCGATCGATGGAAGGGAGAACCTCTCATCCCTCCACCACATTCAGCAGGAAGAGATGGGAAGAGAAGGTTCGAACCTACACGAAGAGAAAAAAGGGGCCTTTCGATTCCCCGAGAGATCTTCTTCGAGAACTCAAGATCCTTGCCTGGAAATATGGTGGAGCGGTCAGAGAAGAAGAGGGGTTAAAAACAGGATTGGATCTTTTGTCTCAATTTGAAAAAAGGATCGAAAGGATATCCCCTGAAACCGTTCACGACCTTTTTCGTAAGAGGGAATTAGAAAATATCGCCCTCTTGATCAAGACCATTCTCCAGGGAAGCCTTCTCCGACAAGAGAGTCGTGGATCTTTTCTGAGAAAGGATTTCCCCGAGCCGGATGACCGGAACTGGCTAAAGCATACCTCCTATCGGCTGGAGGGAGAGGACATCCGAATCTCTCATCATCCCATTATTTCTCCAACCCCATCTTCCCAGGATTGAGGATTCCATTGGGATCGAAAAGCCTTTTGATTTTAAGCATCCATTCTCTTTCCGCAGGCCCGTGCTCCAAATGGAAAAAAGGGGCTTTGGCTAACCCGATTCCATGTTCGCCCGTTAAGGTTCCTCCTAAATCACAGGTCAACTTAAAGATAGCCTCTACCGCTTTTTGAAGTCTTTTGGCCTGCTCAGGATCCGAACGATCATACATGATTCGAGGATGAAGATTTCCATCTCCGGCATGACCAAAGATCACAAAAGGAAGCCCATGGGACTGAACAATATAGGAAATCCCCTGGATCAGATCGAGGGTCTTCGAAATGGGCACCGTGACATCCTCAGACACATTATGGGGTCGAAGCCTGGCTGCCAGACTTCCGATCGATTTTCGAATCCTCCATAATTCGTTAGCCTCTTCGGGGGATCTTCCAATCTGAAATTGAATGGCCTTATTTCTTTTCAGCACCTTCATGATTTTCTCCATTTGAAACCATGTATCCGTATCTGTATATCCATCCGTTTCAATGAGAATCATCGCTAACGATGGAGGAAGGTCCATTCCTCCCTCTTCCCTCAGAAGGCGAATGGAATTTTCATCGATCAATTCGAGCGCACTCGGAATCACTCCACAGCGCATGATTTCCATGACGGATTGAACAGCCTCTTTGAGAGAGGAGAAGAAGGCCAAACCTACCTTGGTGGAGAGGGGTTTGGGATTAATCTTAAGAGTGATCTCGGTGATCACTCCCAATATCCCTTCGGATCCAACAAAGAGACGAGTCAGATCGAGACCCGAGGAGGACTTGATACAGGCCGAGCCTGTTCGAATGATCCGTCCATTCGGAAGAACGACCTGAAGTCCTAAAACATAATCCCGTGTCGTTCCGTACTTGGCCCCTCGAATTCCACCCGCATTGGTAGCCACATTCCCTCCAATCGTACAGACGCTGCTGCTGGCAGGATCAGGAGGGAAGAAATAGCCATGGGAGGCCAAGACCCTCTCAAGATCTCCGTATACGACTCCAGGCTCCACAATCACCTGGCGGTCTTCGATTCGTAGATCCAGAATTCGATTCATCTTACACATATCCAGAATCAATCCCCCATACATGGGGACCGCCCCTCCAGACAGTCCGGTCCCTGCTCCTCGAGGAGTCACTGGAAAGCGGTGCTCATTGGCCAGGAGAAGAATCCGAGAGACCTGTTCGGTCTGGGTAGGCCAGGCCACCGCCTCTGGGCGATGTTCATGATCAGAGGCATCATATCCGTATGGGACCAACTCTACTAACTCATCGGTAAAGTTCTCTTCCCCCACAATCTCTCGTATCGCTTTTTTCGTCTTCCCATCCATCTTTTTTCTTGCTGCCCTTTCTACTTCATGATAAAAATTTTATAAAAAGAATGCAATCCATTCCATAAGAAAATCCCATCCCTCCTGGAAGGGGTGGGAACATTTCTGGTTGAAAAGGGAATACCTCCTCAGACACGACCGATGAGCTGTAGAAGAATCTTTAAAATGATGGCTATTCAAATTCTTCTCCTCATAGGAGTCTCTTCCTGTATCGCTTTGGAAGGGAAAAGTCGCCTCAAATTAATGGATGAAAGCAGGGGAGCAAACCTTTTAGATCTCACCTTAAAGGATGGCGAGGAGATTTTTCTTTACTGGAGAAACTCCCTTTTTAATCTGGATGTCATCGAGAAGTTTACGATTGACCAAGGGACACTGATCCTCACAGAAGTCCACTTTTTTAATCCATCCGAATCTCCTCCACCCCTCATTTCCCTCAACGAGTTAGAAGATTTTTATCAAACCGGTGATTCCTTTTCGGTTCAAGGACTCCAGAAAAAATTGACCCGGATCGATTTTCGAATCGGAGAGATCGGACATCCAAAATTAAGGGTGAAAGACCAAATCCTGGATTTAAAAGAACTGGTTGGTTTCGGTGGAAAGGTTCGCCTCACAATCCAGAAAGATTTTTAAGGCCTGGTTGCTTGACAGAGGGGCTATGAAATTTTAAATTAGAAGCCTAATTTCTTCCTTTCCTAATTTAATCTACTTCAGGAGGTCAACCTATGGACCATCTCTTTTGGAGAAAAAAGCTCTTCATCCTTTTTGTCCTTTTTTCTTTGGTTTCTTGGGTAACCCCACCCTTCCCCTTTGCTCAAGAAGAGAAGAAGGATTTAAGACCGGAGCGCGGGATTGCGGTCTATACCGAATACTCCGGGATCACGATCCCCAAGGGAGAAACCGTTAAAATGGACCTCACCCTTGAGAATAAAGGAAAAACCGACGAAACGATCGATGTGAAAATCGCTGAGATTCCAAAAGGGTGGAAGGCCACTCTAAAGGGAGGAAGTTATCTGGTGACTGGATTATTTGTTTCCAATGGAAAATCACGGAATCTTGCCTTGACCCTGGAACCAGACAAAACGGTCGGACCTGGAACATATCTCTTTCAATTCGATGCAAAAACCGAGGACGGGAAATTTACCTCCTCCCACAAACTGACAGTCACGGTCAAAGAGAGAGACCCGGGGATGGACGACATTCAGCTTGTCACTTACTATCCTGTATTAAGAGGACAGACGGATGCAAGGTTTGAATTTTCGGTGGAGGTGATGAATAAGATCGAGGTCGATCGGACATTCAATCTTTCTGCTGTAGGACCCGAAAAGTGGGAAATCAATTTTAAACCCTCCTATGAGACAAAACAGATTTCGAGCCTTCGCATCCGAGGGGGACAGAGTCAAACCGTGGCGGTAGAGGTGACTCCTCCAAGAGACGCTCAGGCAGGAGAGTACCCCATTCTTGTTCGAGTCAGTTCAGGAGAAAAGAAGGCAGAAGCAAAATTAACAGTGATTCTGACGGGAATATATAAGATCGATGCAGGGACACCTACAGGAGTCCTTTCCCTCGAGGCCTTCCCTGGGAAACCAGCCAATTTCTCCATCTTTGTCAAAAATACCGGCTCTGCAGTCAATCGGAATATTACCTTCTCTTCTTTTAAGCCTGAAAACTGGGAGGTCACTTTCAAACCAGAAAAGATCGACGCCCTGGAACCCAACGCCTTGAAACAGGTGGAGGTGACTGTCAAACCCGCTCCTCAAGCCCTGGTCGGAGACTACTCGGTGGGCGTATTGGTGAATGGAGAGAAATCGGATAAAACGATTGAGATGAGAGTGACGGTGAAGGCTTCAACGGCATGGGGATGGATCGGAGTTGGAATCATTCTCTTTGTGATTGCAGGCCTGAGTGCCCTCTTTATCTGGTTAGGGAGGCGATAACGTGGAAAACCAGATCGTCATCGAAGCCGAAGGGCTAACTAAAAAGTATGGGTCTCAAACCGCGGTCAATCGTTTAAACCTTCAGGTTCAAGAGGGAGAGGTCTTTGGATTTCTTGGACCGAATGGGGCCGGCAAAACAACCACCCTTCTGATGTTCTTAGGACTGACCGAACCCACCTCTGGAAAGGTAAAGATCTTAGGTTTTGATCCGGCCCGAGAACCTTTTCGGATTAAAGAGAAGGTCAGCTTTCTTCCCGAAAATGTCGGTTTTTATGAGGATATGGATGCGAAGGAGAATCTCCGTTTCATCGCGAGGCTCAATCGAATCCCCGACCGGATCTCAGAAAAAAGGATTGAACAGTGGCTTGAGTTAGTGGGTCTTTCCAAAGAGGCAGGGAAAAAGGTCGGGACCTATTCAAAAGGGATGCGGCAGCGCCTTGGAATCGCGGAGGTGATGTTGAAGGAACCCAAAATCATCTTTCTCGATGAACCCACGATAGGGCTTGATCCGGATGGAACGAACTGGATGCTCGATCTGATTCACTCCCTGAGTCGGGAAAAGAAGATCACCACCTTCCTCTCCTCCCACCTCCTCGATCAAGTTCAGAGGATCTGTGATCGGGTGGGAATCATGATTAAAGGAAATCTGGTAGCCGTAGGACCCATCGAGGAGTTGGCCAAAAAGAAATTGGGAGTCGACGCAAAGGATTATACCCTTGAAGAGATCTACATGACCTATTTTAAGGAGGCATAAATTGCACGGAATAGTGACCATCATCAGAAAGGAGATGGAAGATCACTTCAGTAGTACTCGATTTCTCCTCATTTCTGCCCTTATCGTGATGGTGGGAGTCATCATCACTTCCATGGTAGGAATGGGGATTCAGGAAGAACTCAAGGGGATGGCCAAACCGACCCTTGTGTTCTTATTACTCTTCACCGCCACAGGGAAACTCTTCTCTTTTGTTCAATTTATTGGCTTCTTCGGTCCTCTCATCGGGATCTTCCTCGGTTTCGATTCCATCAATCGAGAACGAGTTTCAAGAACCCTCACCAAACTCCTCTCTCAGCCCATCTATCGAGATTCGGTCATTAATGGAAAGTTCTTTTCAGGGGTCATCATTATTGCGATTGTATTGGTCGCCATCGTGCTGCTGATATCAGGATTGGGGATTCGACTCATCGGGGTAGTCCCTGGAGTGGAAGAAGTATGGCGACTGATCATCTATGTTCTGATTAGCTTGCTTTATATCTCTTTCTGGTTGGGGGTGGCCATCCTCTTTTCCGTGATCTTTCGAAGCACGGCGACCTCCGCTCTTGCCTCCTTAGCCCTCTGGATCTTTTTCTCTTTCTTTGTTGGATTAGGAGCAGGATTTCTGGCCGATGCCATCGCTCCTATCAGCCAGAGTCAAACCTATATAGACCCAGAAGTCCTAATCAAACATGAAAGGATCCAACGAGTGGTCTCCCTCTTTTCTCCCATGACCCTTTACAGTGAAGCGACCAATACCATTCTGGACCCCATGCGAAAGACGACCCGCGGGCTCATCCTCATGGGACCATTGGAAAGACTCTCTATCTCTCGTTTCCAAAACCCACTTCCCCTCGAGGAAAGTATCCTTATTGTCATCCCTCATCTCCTTTCCATTGTGGCGATCACCTTTCTCTGTTTTGGAATCTGCTATCTCATCTTTATGAGACAGGAGATCCGAACCATTTAGAGTTCAATATGACTACTCCAAAGCGAGAGATCTTTGGCTGGGCAATGTATGATTTTGCCAACTCTGCCTTTGCCACCACCATCCTCGCCGTCCTCTTCAACCAATATTTTGCCACGGTCGTTGCAGGGGGAGGGAAGGGAGTCGAAATCCTGGGAATTCGGCTTCACGGAGCCTCCTTTTTCACCTTTACCATTTCTTTGAGCATGGCCATCTCGGCATTCTTCTCCCCTCTTTTGGGTGCCATAGCGGATACCTCAGGTTCTAAAAAACGATTTCTGATGTTTTTCTGCTATATGGCTATCCTTTTCACCGGGCTCCTCTATTTTGTTCGAGAAGGAAATTACTGGCGAGGAGCCATCTTTTTTATTCTCGCCAATATCGGCTTTGCTGAAAGCAATGTATTCTACAATGCCTTTTTGCCAGAGATTTCGAACGAGCAGAATATCGGAAGAATTTCTGGACTGGGATGGGCCCTTGGGTATATTGGAGGAGGAGCTCTTCTCGTTCTCAATCTACTCATGTTGCAATATCCAGAAATGCTCGGGTTCCATAAGGGTACTTTCACCATCCAGGACTGTTTTCTCTCGGTCTCTCTCTGGTGGTTCATCTTCTCCATCCCGACTTTTCTATTCCTAAAAGAAAGAGGGAGAGAATTATCCCCCTTGGTCCAAAAAGGATACTTCAGAGAGGGATATAGACGCCTCCGGGAAACGTTTCGAAGGGTTAAAACCTTCCGGGAACTCACGAAATTCCTTCTGGCTTATCTCATCTATAATGAAGGGATTGAAACGGTCATCGTCATGGCCTCGATCTTTGGGGTCGAAGTGGTCGGGATGAAGACCGAAGAGATCATCCTCTTCTTTCTCATGGTTCAAGGGATTGCCTTCTTTGGCTCGTTGATCTTCGGTGTTCTGGCCGATACGATTGGAAATAAACGAACGGTGATGATTTCTCTGGTCCTCTGGTCTCTCATTGTGCTCTGGGCTTTTCGATTGGGAATCTTCTGGAATCAAAAAACAGAATACTGGATCTTAGGGATATTGACTGGATTGGTATTGGGAGGGAGCCAAGCCGCCTCCCGCTCCCTTCAGGGGCTTTTTACACCCAAAATAAACAGTGCAGAGTTCTTTGCCTTCTATGGGGTTTCAGGCAAATTCGCCTCTATCTTTGGCCCTCTGATTTATGGAATTTTAATTGCCCTCACCGGAAGCGTTCAATCCGGAGTTCTCTCCGTCCTCCTCTTCTTTATCATTGGAATGGTCATCCTCTGGCGCGTCAACGAAAAGAAGGGGATGAATGAGAGAGAGAATCCTATTCTTTAATCCTTCGGAGTTCCATGACGACAGGATTAAATGGGTCAGGACAGGCCACGGTGGTTTTGTCTTTATCCTCTTCCCAAGGAAACTCTCCTCCGTGCCTTAAGACCCGCCAGGATGGGAAGATGGCATGAAAGGCCGAAGGACAGAGGGTTTGAGGTTTTCCGGACATCCCAAGGGTGAAATCCTGACTCAGATCAAACTCCTGCCCTTCAAAATGGTTTGCCGCACAGGTTCCCTTAACCGACACGATCTTCAAAATGACCTTTTCTGGATTGGCCATAATGGAATGCCTCCTTTCTATCGATTTTAGCCTTTGAATGAAAAGGTAAATCCTGAAATTAAATCAACGAATCCTCCATCCAACCCAACTTGACCACTTCGATTCGGCGAAGGTCACTCAGCCCCAATTTATACGTTTCATCCGCAACGAAGATATGAGTAGGGGGATTATCCAGAGGTCTATCCTCACCAAAGTAGGCGATTCGCTGAAGCTGAAGGAGTCGAGCTCCAACCGAATCCAGGGCTACAGGGTCTTTTCCGATCAGAAGTCCCTTGTATTCAGAGACAAAGCGACGATCGAAATGATGGGGGCCACGGTTATAGAATTGAGTTCTGATGAGGCTCAGAATGTTGAGGCGAGTCTTTCCTTTTACGATGGCCTTCCCCCAGATCGAACCCAGAGGAGAACAGGCATTCCCATGATAGAGCCAGGGCATGGAAACAAACATGATATAGTTTTTGATACACCCTCCGATGCCTGACCAGTGGTGAGTTCTTAAAGGCCTTACATTGATCAACGCGGTTGCCGATTTAAATATTGGATGATTCAGAACACCCCGATCATCAATCCCGATATTCTTCTTCGGAACACCCACCTCCATCACCCTTTTGACAATGGCTGACTCGAGTTCTTCGGGCGTAGGCAAATGATACCAGACATTGCTTTTGATCCCTACCCTATCATCTGGACGAATCAACCGCCTCCATGCCTCAACAGGATCCTTCTCCCCCATTAGTTCACAGACCCCCCAATCGAGCATCTGCTGAACCACTTCGGGGTTGATCCGACCCTTCGAATCGATGGCTCTCTCGTCCCGAACCAGAATCACTCTCGCCTTTTCTTCTGCCTCGGATTCCTTATGAAGAGAAGAGCTGAAGGTCAGGGCCAAGGCACCATAGGCCGTTCCACGAAGAAAATCCCTGCGGGTTATTGTTTTTTGTTTAGCCATCCACCTCTCCTTTTGAGATATTCATAAGTGGTTTTGATCAAGGCCTCTCCATCTTCACGAGAAGGTGCATCAAAGACGATTAGAAGATACTTTTGATAAAGCCTGACCGCCACCCACTTTCCGTTTTCTATTTGAATGGTATTGGATGAACCTGCCTCTGGGAGATAGGCTTTTTTGAAACGGGAAAAAGCCATCCGAGCCTCCCTTGAGTCAGGATACCGAATCAAAAGAAGAAAGGTCTTCTCCTCCTTCCAGCGATAAGTAGCCAGAACCGCCTCGGTTCGCTCGTTTAGACGAAGGAGATTCTCATGAGAAATAAAATAGTGATGATTCAAGATGGGGTGGAGGTGAAAATAGCGAATGGTTCTTTCGGAAAGTCCCTCCCTGGGTAAACACTGAATGAGTTTGGGCCTTGCCCCCTCCTTTGTCATTCTTTTGGATATCACCTCACCCAACGTGAGAAGATCCCTTTTAGTTGAAGGGGACTCTTTTTCAGCATAAAGATGGACAAAGAATCTTCCTTTCCAGAATCGTAAAAGGCCACCCCCATAATCGGAAGCCTGACCAATGCCCACCTCCTCTTCATCCGTCTGATAAGAGAAGATTCCAAAGGCCTCTTCAGAAGAACCCATATCGAATAATTCGAGGACAATCGAGGGGTGATTCGTTTTTAAGTAACGCCGAACCATTAAAAGTTTAAATCCATAGGATCGATAAAGTTCGGCTGCCCCGTCCATATAACGAAAGGCGGTTTGTCGGTCGTAGAATTCATCCTGCCCCTCTTTCTGATATCCTTCTACTTCAAAAGGGGCTATCTCTCTCATCTCCAGTTTCCTCTTTTCCATCGAAAGGACAGGGCTCCTGTTCATCACGATACTCACTATGATCATCCCAGCCAAAATCCATCTGCCCATTGGGTTTCACCCATCCTTTTTTAGAAATCTCTCAAGGCTCCGCCTTAACTTCCTCAAAGCCTTTCCTCTATGGCTGATCCTGTTTTTCTCTTCGAGGGTAAGCTCAGCCATGGTCTTCCCGTACCGCGGAAGGAAAAAGATGGGATCGTAACCAAAACCTCTTCTGCCGACCTCCTTGAATCCGATTCTCCCCCGACAGGATCCTTCGGTCACGATCTCTCTTCCATCCGGAAAAACCATTGCCACTACACATTTAAAGGCCGCCCCCCTTTTTTTCGTAGGAATCCCTTCCATCTCCTTTAACAGTTTTTCTCGATTTTCTCTGTCCGAAGCCCCAGGTCTTGCATATCGAGCAGAAAAGATTCCAGGGGCTCCCTTTAGGGCGTCCACTTCCAATCCAGAGTCGTCGGCCAGGGCAGGTTGAGAAAAAAACCCGCAGTAGAAACGAGCCTTCTTAAGGGCATTCTCTAAAAAACTCCTCCCATCTTCCTCTATCTCAGGGACCTCCTGAAAATGGTTTAATCCTTTCAGACGGATTCCCAAGCCCTTGAGCATCTCTCGAATCTCTTTCAATTTACCCTCGTTTTTTGTCGCTATAATCATATCCAGTTTTTTAACCATCTCCTTTCAAGCAATCCTTCTGGATTTTTATCAAACGCTGGATTCCTTTTTCGGCCACTTTCAACAATTGATCCATCTCCTCTTTTGTAAATACGGCCATCTCTCCTGTTCCCTGCACCTCGACTAACTTCCCCTCGCCTGTCATCACCACATTCATATCCACTTCGGCCTTCGAATCCTCTTCATAGTTGAGATCCAAAAGAATCCTTCCATCCACTTTACCCACACTTATGGCAGCCACGGAATCTTTAATAGGAAGTCTCTCGATCAATCCCTCCTTCATCATTTTTCGAAAGGCCTCAACCAATGCCACGTAGCCCCCCGTGATCGAAGCCGTCCGTGTTCCTCCATCGGCCTGAATGACATCGCAATCGATCCATATCGTTCTCTCCCCAAATCCATTTAAATCGGTGATGGCTCGAAGGGACCGCCCTATTAACCGCTGGATCTCGAGGGCCCTTCCTCCCCCTCGGCCAGTCGTCTCCCGTGGAGTTCGAGTATGGGTAGAGCGGGGAAGCATGGCATATTCTGCCGTCACCCATCCTTTCCCTGTATTTTTTAAAAACGGAGGCACCCGATCTTCAAGACTTGCTGCGCAGATGACCTTTGTATTGCCCATTTCGATCAGGACCGAGCCTTCTGCAAATTTCAAATAATTTCTTATCATCCTGACAGGTCTTAACTCCTTTGGTCCTCTTCCATCCGAACGTTTCATCGACTTCTCCCCTTATCCTTTTCTCTGATGCCAAAAATTTTAAGTCAACTATAACCATCTTGAGAATCCATGATTGGAATTTATTATAACATTAAACAGGGTAGAGTTGAATCCTAAAATAGAAAGGGTTAATATTTTTCACTGCTAACCATTCAAAATTGAGGAGGAGTTGAAGAGATGAATGAAGCAATCCCCCACCGAATCTTTACGGGTGCCTCCAAATATGTTCTGGATGAGGAACTGGCAAAGATTGTCAATATCTCCATTGCATTGGAGATGCCCCTTCTCCTGAAGGGAGAACCTGGAACCGGGAAGACGATGCTGGCTCATGCCATCGCCGAAGCCCTCGGGATGAAACTAATTGTCCTCAATGTCAAATCGAATATGAAACTGGTGGATGCCCTTTATCAATACGATACCCTAACCCGACTCAATGATAGTCGATTCGGAGATTCTAAAAGAGACGTGAGTAACATCGAAGAATATATTCGAATGGGAAAGATTGGTCAGGCCTTTGTCTCCGAGGAACGGGTGGTTCTTCTCATCGATGAGATTGATAAGGCCGATACGGATTTTCAGGACGATATGCTTGATGTCCTGGATCAGATGGAATTCGATATCATCGAAATTGACAAAACCATTCGGGCCAAGCATCGTCCCATTATCATTATCACATCCAATGCCAAAAAGGATCTCTCGGATCCCTTTCTGGGTCGTTGTAACTTTCATCATATTGCCTTTCCAGAGCCAGAGATGATGAGAAGGATTGTAAAAGTCCATTTCCCCGATATTGATAAGGAACTTCTCGAAAATGCGGTGAGAACCCTCTATCGTTTGCGGGAGATCAAGGGAATTGAAAAGAAACCGGCCACCCGGGAACTCATCAACTGGATCCGGGCCCTACGGTCAGATCCTGATTTTCGGCTGAAGGATTTGATCAAAGGGGAGGTTCCCTATCTGGGTGTTCTCTTTAAGAAAAGTCCTGATTATGTCATCGCTCAAAATGCAGTGGCAAGATTTAAGGCATAATTCCCATAATTTCGCTATTCCCTTTTTAACCTATGTTTATTGACTTTTTCTATCTTCTTAAAAAAGTGGGAATTCCGGTTTCACCTACGGCCTTTTTACGGCTCCAAAAGGCTTTGAGCATGGGGCTGGTCACTTCGGTCGACGATTTTTACATCGCCGCTCGCTCGATTCTGGTTAAAAACGAAAGGTATTTTGATCTTTACGATCAGGTCTTTGCCCACCGATTTCAAGGAGTGGAGCTCAAGGAACCCGATGAGTTTGAACTCTCCGAATTGGTGCGTGCCCTCCTTGAGGAATGGCTAAAGAGTCCAGGGGAACTTGCAGAACTCCTTGGCCTCCAGGAGGAGCTTGGAAAATTGAGTCCAGAAGAACTGGTCCAGTACTTTCTTGATCGACTTAAAGAACAGAGGGAAGCCCACCATGGAGGCAGCAAATGGATTGGAACCGGAGGAACTTCTCCGGTAGGACACTCGGGTTATCACCCAGGAGGCATGAGGGTGGGTGGAATCTCTCGAAACAGATCGGCTGTCAAAGTCGCACTGGAACGAAGATATCGAGACTATTCCATCGAGCGTCCATTTACGGAATCCCAGATGGGAGAGGCCTTAAAACGATTGAGAAATCTGGTTCCCTATGGTCCAAAAGATAGGGTCAATATCGAAAAGACGATCTATGAGACCATGAAAAATGGCGGGGAGATTGAGATCGTTTTTGATCGAAACCTCAGAGATCGATTAAAGGTGATTCTGGCCATTGATAATGGAGGCTGGTCCATGGATCCCTATGTGGAATTGGTCCAGACCCTCTTTCATTATGCCCGCTCCCAATTTAAGGATCTCAAGACCTTCTATTTTCATAACACTATTTACGATTATCTCTGGGAAGACCCTCCCCGGCGCGCAAAACCCTTTCCTGTGGATGAATTTGTTCGTTTCGATCAAGAAACTCGGTTCATTATTGTTGGGGATGCCAGCATGGCTCCCTATGAACTTCTGGCCACCGATGGTTCTATCTATGTGGGGGAGAGATCCGGAAAGCCCAGCTATCAAAGGCTTCAATTTATAGCCAAGACCTTCCCTCATTCGGTCTGGCTCAATCCTGTTCCTTCCCATGAATGGCCTTATACCCAGACCATCCGTGAGATTCAACAAATCTTTCCAATGTTCGAACTTACCCTCGAAGGCTTAGAGAAGGCCGTGACTTACCTGATGAGGAAGAACTAATTGTCCTCGATCTCTTATTGGAATCGTGCCAATAAGGGAAGGGGATCAACAAAGTGTTTGTCAAGACCCAAGGCCTCCGCTCTCAGCCCGAAGGCCAGGCCTATGAGCTGAGTAAAGTAGACAATAGGTAAGTGGAATGATTCTTTAAAAGTCTCTTCGATCTGTTTCTGACGGGCGTCGAGATTTACATGACAGAGGGGACAGGCAACCACCACAGCGTCTGCCCCTACCCCTTTGGCATTTTTCAGAATCTTTCTGCTAAGTTCTAAGGCGACGGGGAGCTGAGAGATCCCGAGTGAGACCCCGCAGCACCTCGTCTTATAGGACCAATCGAGCGAAGTGATTCCAAGGAGGTTCATCAGTTTATCCATCTGGGTAGGATATTCGTAATCCTTCACCTCAGTAATCTTTGGAGGTCGGGTAATGATACACCCATAGTAGCAGACGACCCGAAGTCCTTTCAGGGGCTTGACCACAAGAGAAGCAATTCTATCAAAACCCACTTTTTCAACTAGGGTATTCAAGAGATGATCGATCTTGATTTCATTGAGTGAAAGATGAGGGATGTCTCTGGTGATCTTCTCTGAAAGCTCTTGAGTTTCACGGGTCTCTTTTACCGCCACCCTCATTCTAAGAAAACAGGACGGGCATGGAGTCGTGACATAATGAAAACCCTCCTCCTGGATCAGGGCAATGTTTTTCATCGGAAGGAGGGTGGAAAGATAATGATCCGTGGAATGGGCTGGGGTGGTTCCACAGCATCCCCATCCATCAGGCTCATGAAGGGGGATACCCATTTTTTGGAAGATGGCTTGAGTCGATAGATGATACTCCTTCGAAGTACCGTGGAGGCTGCAACCAGGAAAATAGGCTATTCCATCCTTCCTCTCTGAAACTCTTCCCTTCAACCTGGGTTTTCCAACGGAAGGGATGATCTTCAATTTTCCCGCTTTTAGCATCTTTAAGGCCAGTGGCATATCCTGGTTCCAGACTTGATTGACATCGAGTTGTCCTGAGAGCATCTGTCGAAGATAGAGCTCTGCCATCAATCCAGCCTCATATATCCTCCCAAACCACTGAATTCCCCGTAAGGCGGCATGATAAAAGAAAGAAACGGAGGGAACTTTGGGTTCGATTCCTTCCTTCTGGGCCATGATTTTCAGAGCATCCATGATCTTTGTGATGTTGATCTCGTGGGGGCAGCGTGTTGCACAGGTCTCACACATCGCGCAGAGCCAGATGGTTTTTGAGTGGAGGACCATCTCCTTCTGTCCCAATTGAATCGCTCTCATCAGCTGGTTTGGAGCCAGGTCGAAATGTTCAGCCACAGGACACCCTGAGGAACACTTCTGACACTGGTAACAGAGAAAAACATTCTCTCCCGTCTCCTTATGAATGACCTCAGCTAAATTGGTATCCAAGATGGTCTCCATCGATCGAATCCTCATTTGGCACGGGGCATTGAGAAAAGTCTTTCCCTATGTCCTTTGTTCTTGGTTCTCTGTGGGTTGGGGTCTGGGGAGGAGTCCTGCGGCCTCGGCGATCTCTCGTACCTTCTCTTCCCACTCGATGGCCATGATATGGACCCCTCGAACCCCGGGAATCTCCCGAAGCCTCTGGATCGTCTCCACACAAATTCTTATCCCCTCCTCCCCCTGCCTCTCCTTCGGCA
>Ga0101945_1000671_pt1 | contig 49984 bp, 47 predicted proteins | sample DewCreD2012metaG_2_FD_75246 | JGI IMG/M metagenome (GOLD analysis project Ga0101945, IMG submission 75246) | Hot spring sediment bacterial and archeal communities from British Columbia, Canada, to study Microbial Dark Matter (Phase II) - Dewar... ... | reverse complement strand
AAGAACCTAATCCTATGGAAGGTTATGGGCTCCTCTGGGCTTTCAAAGGGAAGCTTGGCCATAAGAAGGCCCTTTTCACCTGGCACATCCACACCAAGCCAAAGGGAATCAAAGCCTGCTAAGACCCTTATTCTACCTTCCCTTAGGTCCTGCACAAGCTTAGATAGGCCTTCCTCTCCCTGGAAGGCAAGGCCTTCCTCCTTTTCAAAAACTGCCTTTTGTTCTTTGTTAGTCAAAAGTACAAGAACCTTATCGTGCATACTTCTAAGGTATTTATAGGCATACTTTAAATACATAGCCCATTCCTTTTCCCTTGGGTCCACGTCATAAACAAGGAAATTTACCCTATGGTATGGAAAAGGGTGAGAAAGCTCATAATAGTCTCCTTCAATTCCCAAAGTAAGCCTTAGGTCTTCTGGGTCTACGGTGGCGGATGTGATAATAACAGCCTTGTAATCACTAAAATCCACATAATCCCTTGGAAAAACTGGGAAAATACCAATCCAATAGTTAAAAGTTTTAAGCTTCTTACTCCATTTTCTTCCCACAAGATAGCCAAAGTTGGCACTATTTTCTTTCATCAAAAGGTTAAAATTTCTTAACTTTGTTATACTTTTGGACAAAAGCTCATAAGATTTTATCCTTTTTATCAAAGATTCCTCTTCTTCTGAAGGTTCTTCGTAGTTAGAATTCAAAGACAAATACCTTTCCCAACTCATAATTCCAAGTTTTAAAAGATAATCCTTAAACCTTAGGCTTACAAACAGCCTACCTTCCAAAAAGCCTTCCAAATCCTCAAGCACCTTCTCCTTTACCCTTTGGTACAAAGATTCTATTGGGGAAATGATTTCCCTTTCAAAGGCCTCTTGGTAGGGACTCAAACTCTCTAAGGGTAGCTCTTCCTCCTTTTCCTTGAATAGTTTTTCAAAGTTTTCTATAAAAAAGCTTTCCACATCTACGTTGGCCTCTGGCAAAAAGTTCCTTATCCTACCCAAAGCCTCCACCCTTAGAGTGTATAAAGACAGACTCGCCGTTAAACTGCTTGTTATGTACTTGTCCAGTTCATGGGCCTCATCTATTACCAAAACCCTTTCCTTAGGGTTTTCAAACTCTTTTAGGCTCAAAAGAGCATGATTTACCACCAATATCTGAACTTGTTTTTCCATTTCCTTTATCCTTCCCCAGTAATAGCATTCCTTTCTGTACTTACACATACCTCTATAGTGGCTGTCGCAGTAATCATCGTCCACGCATATTTCCAACCAAACTTCCGCAGGAAGGCTTACAAATTCATAATCCCCATCCCACTCCGAGTTTATATAACTCTCCAAGTCCACTTTTTGACTGGAATAATACCTGTCAAGACAAAGATAATTGGATTTACCCTTTAGTATAAGATAGCTAACATCCTTGTTTAAAAGGTATTTTGCATAGCTTTTCAAAGTTTCCAAATCCTTTCTTAGCTGTTCTTGTAGCATTTTCGTGCCTGTGGATATGATAGCTTTTTGGTCTTTTTCTATGATGGGTATAAGGTATGCGTAGGTTTTTCCTGTACCAGTAGGTGCTTGCACTATCTTTGTACCACCAACATCAAAAGCTTCAAGCACTATCTGAAAGAACTCTTCCTGAGCCTTTCTACGTTCTAGACCCCTATTTACAATAAACTCATACAAAAGCACTCCATTATTTTAGCTTATAATCTTTTACATGCTTAGTATGACTGGCTTTGGGTCTGGAGTTTATGAGAACGATAGGTGGGCTGTAAGTGTTTTTGTTAAAAGTCTAAACGGTAAAACTCTTGAAGTATTTATAAAGTCCAACTATAATCTAATGTCCCTTGAATTTTCTATAAGGAAGATGGTAAGGGAATTTTTAAGACGTGGCACTGTAAATATTCATGTGGATGTTAGGAGAAAGGACATAATTGAGCCAGTAAACCCTGAAAATCTTTCTACCAACATAAACTTTTTTAAAATAATAAGAGAAAAACTTAACTTGAATGTAAGCGATGATACGGTGCTTCAGCTGGCAACAAGGTTTTCGGAGGCCCCAAAGGAAGAAATAGATCCAAACCTTGAAGAAGCCATCTCCTGTGCCCTTACCGATGCTCTAAAAGAACTCCTTAATAGAAAAGCGGAGGAGGGAGAGCATATAAGGTTGGATATGGAAGAAAGGTTAAATAAGATTGAAGAGCTTATGCAGGAAGTTTTAAAACAAAAGGAAGAAATCTATGAAAAGGCAAAAAGAAAGGTGCTTGAAAAGGCTGAAGAGCTAGGACTGTCGGAAAATAAAGCGCTTGTTTTGAATGAAATAACCTTAATAATGTCTAAGATGGATGTGGAAGAAGAAATAACCAGGCTTAGGTCACACCTGAAGAAAAGCAGGGAACTTATGAAGTCAAACGAAGATGTGGGAAGGAAGCTAGAGTTTATATTTCAAGAGATGCATAGGGAGATAACAACCCTTTCCAATAAGCTTCCAGACTTATCCTCTCTTGCAGTAGAAATAAAAACAGAAATAGACAGGCTTAAGCAACAGGTAGCAAACGTGGAATAGAATGATATAATATTAATATAGCCAGCGGGCGTAGCTCAGTGGTGGAGCGGCTGCTTGCCATGCAGCAGGTCGCGGGTTCGAGTCCCGTCGCCCGCTTTTAGGCAACGTGGCCGAGCGGCTAGGCGAGGGACTGCAAATCCCTTTTACGGCGGTTCAAATCCGCCCGTTGCCTTATGAGAAAACAACTATATTGGAGGTATGGTATGCCAAATACAAGGCAAGCAGAAAAACGTATGAGAAGAGATGCCAAAAGAAGGCTAAGGAACAGGTATCACCTTTCAAGAATGAGAACTTATATAAAAAAGTTTAGGAAGATGATAGAAGACAAGCAGATAGAAGAAGCAAAAGAGTTTTTCCCAAAGGTTATAAGCATTATATATCACACGGCTTCAAAGGGCGTAATACACAAAAGAGAGGCAGCAAGAAGGGCATCAAGACTCAGCCAGCTTCTTAACAAGGCTCTTAAGCAGGTGCAAAACTGAAAGGGCCAAAGGCTCTTTTAAAAGAAGTAAAGAAATCCAATATATAAGTGAGGCCAAAGGTATAGCATAGAAAAGTTCATAGGGATTTGGTTTAATAGCTACTAAGAAAAGGCACATAAGAAGGGTTGAAAGAAAGGCCTTTAGGAGGGAGGGAATATAGCTATGCGTGTTAAACTCCCTTTCTTTCCAAAAATACAAAAGAAAACCAAAGCCAGCCAAGGATGAACTGGCTGTACCAAGCACAAGACCTATCACACCCAGCTTGAACACAAAGGCAAATATAAAGCCCAAAAAACCTTCCACAATAACCGCAAAGAGAGAAGAAAAAACAGGTGTCCTTGTATCACCCTTTGCAAAGAAAACGCTTGAAAGCACCTTTTGTAGTGAAAAGAACAAAAGACCAAGTGAATACACAGAAAGCACGCTACCAGCCATAGAAATGTCTTCTGAGGAAAACCTTCCCCTCCCATAAAGCAATGCTATTATCTGGTGTGAAAGAACTATAAGCCCCCCCGTGGCGGGAAGGGCAAGAAGGGTAATAAACCTAAAGGCCAAGGTTATGTTATTCCTTTTATCCTCACCGTAAGATAGAACAGAAAGCAAGGAATTTGCCATACCAACCGATAAGGCTCCCAATGGTAGCTGGAATATCCTGTTGGCATAGTATAGGTAGGATATGGTGCCAAGGGCGAGGAAGGAAGCAAGAAAGGTGTCAATAAAAAAGGAAAGCTGTGCAACGCCAAAGCCCATTATGGCTGGCAGGAGCCTCTTTAAAAGCAGATTAAGGTCCTTATCCCTTTCAAAGGTAGGCTTTGGTATAAGGCCCTTTTTAAGGGCCGAAGGAATATTAAATAGAAGCTGCACCAATCCACCTAGGATTACACCAATTATAAGAGCTATATATCCAATCCTATCTGCAGCAAAAGCCAAACACAAGGCAAAAACCAGGTTAAAAACTGCCTGCGCAAAGGCTGGAACAAAGAAGACCCCCCTTGTGTTAAGAAGGGCCATAAAAAAAGCACTCAAGCCAATAAAAAAGAGATAACTAAAGAGAAACCTCGCCATAAAAACTGTTAGCTCAAAATATCCCTTATGTGCTATACCAGGAGCTATAAGTCTTATAATCCAGTCAGAAAAGACAATACCAAGCAGTGTGATAAGAAGGTTAAACAGGGTGTAGTATGTGAATACAGAGTTTAAAAAGGCTTTTTCTGTACCTTCCTTTATCCTTTTGGCAAAGATGGGAACAAAGGCCGCATTAAAGCCTCCTTCCCCCAAAAGCCTCCTAAAGGTGTTGGGAAGCCTAAAGGCAACAAAAAAAGCATCCGTAATATGAGATACACCAAAATAGTAGGCAATAAGCGCGTCTCTTACATAACCAAGAACCCTACTAAGCAGGGTAGCAAAAGAAAAGGAAATGGAATGCTTTATTAAACTCATTATTCCTTTTGGTGCCGGAGGCGGGAGTCGAACCCGCACGCCCTCACGGGCACTGCCCCCTCAAGACAGCGCGTCTGCCAGTTCCGCCACTCCGGCTTACTCCTAATATTATATTAGCTTTTCAGTTCAAAGTAAAGCCTACCGCCAGTATACACGTTGTAAAGAAAGAACAAGGAGGAAGCCACATGCACAACAGAAGATATTATAAAGCCCGCCTTTTGATTTAGGAGGAAAGATAGCACTATACATGCAACCCAAAGCAAATGCATATAAAAGTTAAGCCTTATACTTTCATAAGGAATAACTTCCGACATTAAGGGCACCCTTTTTGCAAGCATATTACTAAGGTGGAACCACACAAGAAAGGGTATGATCCTGTACATCATACCCATGATTATGCTTGAGAAAAAAACAAGGAAGGAGAAAAGGAAGGGCAAGAAGTAGGTATGTATAAAGGGATAAAGTAGGGAGGAGATAATTAAAAAGGTTTGAGACATATACCAAAAGAGTATGCTTGGCTCCATACCCCTCTTTCTTTTTATAAGCCTCCTTATGGTCATGTAAGAGTAGCTTAAAAATAAGATCACCAAAGGCACAGAGAAAAAACCGCCAAAGTAAGAAAGCACAAGCCCAAAAAGCACCATAAGAGGAAAGTTCATAGAAAAGCTCTTGTTATAAGGTTCTGCCACAAAGAACATCTCCACCACTTGAAAGGAAACGCTTGCCACCAAAAGGCCTATCCACCCAAAAAGCAAAAGGGTAAGATGAACATAGATAGCCCTTTCCCAAAAAGGTACAAGGTCAAAGTAGGAAAGCACCTGATAAAGACCAATGGAAGCACCAAGCAGTAAAAAACCCAAAGCGTACCTAAAGCCCATGGGTGTGGGAATGTAAGCCTTAACTTTGAAAAGATGCCAAAGCATGAGAAGTGAGGTATACACTATGCCCAAGTAGGCAAAGATAGCTCCAAGAATAAGGTAATCCCTTTTCAAAAAGCCCACAAACATAAGGGTAGAGCCTAAAAGCAAAAGAATATAGGATAGAAAAGCCTTTGGCTTTGGGTTTTTTATTACAGCACCAGCTACCACGGGTAGCATCTGAAAAAGGGCACCAAACATGGTAAATAGGGCAAAGCCTAAGGTGTAAAGGTGGACCAAGGGAGGAAGGTTAAAGGAACCTTTTATAGAAAGGAAAAGCTCAAAGAAAGAAGCAAAAACTCCAAAAAGGCAGGCTGTTAGAAAAAAGCCAAAGACTATTATGAAAGGGGGAGCCTGAAGCAAAGAAAGCCCTTGGCTCATAGGCTATCCATTCTATTTACAAGCTCTAAGCTATCAAGGTATTGGTCGCACATGGGGTATAGGATCTGCTCTTCTTTCATGTTGTGCTGTTGTAAAAGTATCATAAGAGTATCCGCCACGGCAAGAAAGTTTTTCTTATCTCTGCCTTCCAAGGCTGATCTCATCCTTTCTAAAAGCTCTCTTGCCTGTGCATGCTCCACCCTCATAACCTGCGTGGGACCCATGGTGATGCCTGTGGTCCTCTCAAACTCTGGAAAGAGAATATCCTCCTCCTTTTTAAAGTGGGTTAGCACATCTTCCTCAAAGGCTTTAAAGGCTTCTTCTGCCTCTTTCCATCTTTCTGACCTTACAAGCTCCTCAAGCTTGGCATACAAGCTGTCTCCTCTTCTGTGTTCCTCTGTGAGGTAATCTCTTATACTATGCATGTTCCACCTCCTAAGTGTATATATACTTACTTCTTTTCCAAAGATTTGTCAAGTGGAGGGGGAGGAAGCAAAAATTCATATTGTTTGTCTCATTTATTTTTTGCAAAGTAAAGAATTAAGGCCTACAGTCGGCACTCACAAAGGGGACCTGCTAAAGGCTTAATTTTTGCTATACTTTAAATGATATGAAGCCCGTTCTTTTACTTTCAGAAACCCACAGAGTAAAAAGGCTTTTGAGAAACTTAAAGTTAAACACAGTCTGCGAAGAATCCCGATGTCCCAATATAGGAGAGTGCTTTGGCTCCGGCACTGCCACCTTTATGATACTGGGGGATACTTGCACCCGTGCCTGCACCTTTTGCAACCTAAAAAGGGGTAAATCAACAGCTCCAAACCCAGAAGAGCCATACCTTCTTCTTCAGGCGGTTAAAAGCCTCGGGCTAAGCTATGTGGTTATCACCTCTCCCACAAGGGATGACCTGCCGGATGGAGGTGCTGGGCATTTTTACAGGTGTGTAAAGGTGCTAAAGGAGACCATTCCACATATTAAAGTGGAGGTGTTGGTACCAGACTTTAAGGGGAATATGAAGGCTTTGGAGCTTGTGCTTTCCTCCCAGCCCAATGTGCTTGCTCACAATGTAGAAACCGTTCCAAGGCTTTATGAAAAGGTTAGGACCGGTTCAAAGTATGAGAGAAGCCTTGAAATATTAAAAGCTTCAAAGCGTATAAACCCACATATTCCTACAAAATCCGCCTTAATACTAGGCTTTGGAGAAAAATGGGAAGAGATAGTGGATGTTTTAAAAGACCTCAGAAGGGTAGATTGTGATTTTATCACCATAGGGCAATACTATCAGCCTTCAAAGGATCACCATCCAGTAGTCAAATACTACACAGAAGAAGAGTTTAAAGAGCTTGAAAAGATTGCCTATTCTCTTGGCTTTAAAAGGGCAAAGGCAGGAGCCCATATAAGGAGCTCCTACAAGGCTTGGGAACTATTATAGATCACTCCCCCTTTGCTTCCTTTAAGGCACGCTTTATATCCTGGTCTGCCTTTTTAAAGATTTCGGCGTTTTCCTTGCTAAGATGTTTTCCGTAGGTCTTTAGAAGGAAGGGTATGTTTATATAGCCAGTTACCACCTTTCCTTCCTTCTCATACATATATACCCTACAGGGGGCAAGGGTACCAAATTGGGGTATGTCCTTTAGTATGGCCTCACCGTAAGTGAGGTTGCACGCCAAAAAGATGGATAGCTTTGGACTTTCTTGCCTTATATCCATAACATCAAGTATGTTCATATTGGCTCCGTCAAGTGAAGTTTTGTAAAGAGTCTTGAATGTGTCAAAGTCCAAACCTTCTATTATCTCTTCATACACAAGGTCATCCTTTATAGGTGGAGCCTTGGGCAGGCGTGGTTTGTTGGTGCTTGCCTTTGCAAGGGCCGAATGTAATTTCCTATAAACCTCGTCTACAGCCTTCCTTTCGGAAGGGGTAAGCCTGTCCTTATACTTTGAAAGGAATACTCCATGGTTTATAACCGTTGCCCTGACCTTGCCCTTGTCCTCATAAACGGCCACACTGCAAGGTGCTATGTTGGTAAGAGCTGGTGCCTTTAGCAGTAAACTATCCATCCCTTCAAACTTGCACCCAAATATAACATAGTAGTTCCTAAAGTCCTTGTTCCCTCTTGCCCTTATGGCATCCGATATGGTAAGTGTTCTCATTACTTGCAAACCTTGACCTTCCATACTCTTCTTGACAGACTCCACGGCGGTCTTAAAGTCCTTTTCTTTCAGGTTGTAGTTTACATACATGACCCTGATGGGGTCCATGGCAAAAGCAAAAAAGGGAAGGAGGAGAAAAATAAGCCTTAACATCCTTTACCTCCAGTAGCACTCAGTATTATAGGGATGGTCAAGCACCTTAACGTTTGGTTTTCTTTCCACTTCCACATCCTTTCTCTTCCTTATATAGTCTATCACAATTTCCCTTATGTTCTTCTTTTCGGGTTCCACTCCCATGGGTGGTGGTCCACCATAAACTGCAACCACATACTCCTTATTGGGGTCCAAAGGCTTGCCCTTTATCTTAACGTTTCTTATCCTCTCTCCTTGCTTTGCGTTTATTTTCAGTTCATACTCCACACCGTAGAGCCTTGACATATCACCGCCCTGTTGGTATAGTGGATTTGGATTAAACACGTTGTCCGCCACATCCTCCCATAGGGTCAAAAGGTCCTTACCTTTCCTCTTCATGATAAATACTTGTGGATAGGTTATACCAAGCACATCATAAACATGTTCCACAGTTATCTTTTGACCGGGTAGCACGGTTGTACCCCATCTATATCCGGGAGAAGTGGCCACATCCAAAGACATTACCGCATCCACACCATGGTAGTAGTCTGCAAGGGCCTCGCCGATGAGCCTGTCCCAAGTGCTATAAACTGTGTCCCTCTTGTAAAGGAGCGTTCTGGCAGTGCCAATAACCGTGTTAAACTCCTTTTCGTAAGGTTCATACCACTTTTTGACAAGATCTTTGGCTCCCTTGTCTTCTGGGACCACCTCAGAAAGCACTGGTATAAGCTTAAACCTATAACCTTGAAGCTTGCCCTTTTTGACTTCCAGGTCCATCCTTCCCACAAACTTGCCGTGAGAACCAGGAGAAACTATTAGCGTATCTCCCACCTTAACGGGTGTGGGTGTTATATCGTGTGTGTGGCCAGAGATGACTATATCTATTCCTTTTACCATCTTCATAAGGGCTATGTCTAATGGTAATCCATCGTGGGAAAGTAGTATGACAAGGTCTACCTTGTGTTTTTCCCTTAGCTCATTGACATACTTTTGAAGCTCTTCTGGCCTCACACCGAAGGTCCACCCTTCCGTGTACACCCTTGGATTTGCTACTGGTGTAAAGGGGAAGGAGCTCCCTATTAAACCTATCTTTACTCCCCCCTTCTCTACCACATCGTAAGGTGGGAATACCAAGTCCCCAAAGGGTTCCTCTGTGATGTTATATGAAATAAACTTTGCTTTCAACTTATTTTTGACTATGTCCAAGAACTTTTCTTTTCCAACTGTAAAGTCCCAGTGGCCCACCATGTACTCATATCCAACATAGTTGAGCCAATCTACTATTGCCATGCCATCGGTCTTTACGGCTATGCCAGAAGTTACCCAGGTATCCCCGCCGTCAAGCACCAAACATTTATCTTTGCCTCTTTCATTTACTATGGTTTTTATTATGGTAGCCATTTGTGGAGCGCCGCCAGTCATACCATAGAGCTTTGCCAACTTTATAAAGCTCACGCAAGAACCCATATAAGCTTCCACGGTACCTGGCTTTATGCTGTAGTACTTGAGAAAGTCCATACCAGCCAAATAGCCCGGTGTGCCTTTCAAAGCTTCAGGAGCCAAAAGGTTCATAGGTTCTGCAAAGTACATGGGTTTTAGGTGACCGTGAATATCGGAAGTGAATATAAGGGTGAGGTTTCCATAAGGCTTGAACTCCATAAGCTTTTCAAAGCTTACAGGCTTTTTGGCAAAGGCTTGGGGGACAAAAGGCAATGTAGATATTCCAATAGCGGAGTAAGCCAAAAACTCTCTTCTGCTTAGAGCCATTTTAACAACCTCCTTAGATTGTAAAAGGGGCCTACGCCCCACAAAATTACTTGTTGACTGGGGATTCTGGATGTAAAAGATATGCCACTATGTTTGCTATGTCTTCTGGAGAAAGATTTCCATGATAGCCAAACCTTGGCATGGAAGAGCAAGGGAAGGCAGACCAAGAGTTATACACTATGTTGTAAACACTCTTTATCTTTTCCACCGTCTCTGGAGAATTTAGATTCTCCTTTGTAATGTTCCACCTCTTTCCGTATTGATAAAGATTGGGTCCCATAGTGCCACCGGGAACGCCCTTCTCTATAAGGTGGCAAGCATAGCAGTTTCCACCCTTATCGGTAGGTTTATCAGAAAAACCATAGCTGGCATACCTACCACCTCTTGGAGAATCTACAAGCTTTTTACCTTCCTTCCAATCTCCCATGTAGATACCCCATTGTGGGTATTTTATCTCTGCTTGGCTTAGCTGGATCACCTTTTGGACAGCGCTTGCTGGCATCTCCTCTCTGCTGGGATACTGAGAGCATATCCTTTGAGCTTCATCCTGCTGAACCTTCCACGCAAACCTTGGGTCTGAAGAAAGACCAGACTTTAAAACCTGCATAACTTCTTCTTGCTTTACAGCTTGTTCCTTCTTGGGCTGTGCCTGCTGTGCCTTTTTCTGTTGGGCTTCAACCACACCAGCCACAAGGACAAAAAGCCCGGTTAATATTAATCCTTTCTTCATGTTTATCACCTCCCTATACCTGGTGCCTTTATCTCTGTGCCGTTAGCCAAGCCATACATGTATGTAGAAAGGGCCACTCCAAGGTCTGAATGTGGTATAAACTCTGGCCATCTCATCTGCCTTATACACTCTGCGTATCTGTAATGCATACTCATAGGCATACCCCACCTGACCAAGTATTTGGGGAAAATGGAAACAGCACCACCAGCCTCACCAGGTCTGTCTGCACTCCAAAGCCTTGTAGCCCTTATTCTCACCTCTTTCTTTCCTGCATGACAAGTGGCGCAGTTAAAGTCCCAAGGTCCAAGCCTTGTGTAGTATACTTGCTTGCCCATTTCAAACATCTTTTTCACATGCGGGTCCTTTAGGTTCACATTTATCTTGTGGCCGTTAGACTCCATGGTAAGGTACATGATTATTCCATCATACTCGCTCATACAGTTTCCGCTTTTGCCCCAACATTGACGGACAAACTTAAGCACTTGGTCTTGGGTCATGCCCGCATATTTTTGAAGGCACCAACCTACCCTTGTCTCAAGGTCCATCACCTTGCCCGCATCTGCAAAATACCTTGGAAGCTGTGCCGCCGCACCCTTAAAGACACCAGGACCCAATCCCAAATCGCACTTGTCAAGGTGATATTTCTTTATGGCTTCTTTGCCAACCTCATACCATATCTCTCCAGGGTTTACGCCCTCAGCCAGCATTTTATTGAACTCTTGAACCAATCTCATTTCCTCTTCTGGAGATATCTCACCTTCTACTTGTGCAAAGGCCTTTGTGGACAATAGACCGCCGGCTATAGCACCGGCAGTAAAAACTCCTAATAAAAGCTTCTTCTTCATGGCCTATCCTCCCTTAAGACACCTTTATCTCCGCTGTCTTTTCCCACTTGCCGCCCTTGTTGTCTTCGTAGACTATCTTAACAACTCCGCTTTCCTCCACCTTTAGAGTAAGTGCCATAAAAGGGTTGGCACTCACACCAGCCCCCATATTTATGGTACTTACAAGCTTGTCGTTAAAGAGAAGGTCCAGCTTGGTAAGATGGTGAGCTGGTATCTGCTGGCCTGTTTGGGGGTCCTTCCTGGCTGGAGACATGGGGTGTGTTATAACCATCTGAACTCTAACCACCTCTCCCTTCTTTGCCTCTTTTGGCACACGTAGTATACCGGTTCCTACAGCCATCTTTTACCTCCTTTATAAGATTTTCTTTGTTATTATCCACATCCACCAGCTGTAACCTTTACCTCCTTCGTGGCCATTACATAAGAGCCATCCTTTAACTTAAGTATGGCCCTAACGTTGGAAGTCTCACCCATCTTTATCCTTGTGGAAAAGTATACCTGACCGTTCATTGGAGAAAGGCTAACATCAGCTATCCATGGGCTTGGGTTTTTGTCCACAAAGATGTAAAGCTTTTCCACCTTATCCACCGGTATGGTGGATTCAACGGTTATGGGCACATTGGCACCAGATTCTGCTATGGTGGGAGCTGTGAGCTTGATGTCCGCAGATTCTTTGATTTGTAGCAGTTGGACTCCAAGCCTCTTCTGGATTTCTTCCTCTAGCTTGGTGGCGCCAAAGGCTGGCCTAAGGGCTGGAGCTATACTTAGACCGGCAAAGGCCACGGCAGACAGGGCTAAAAACTTCCTCCTATCCATGTCTATACCTCCTTAAAAGTTTTTAACATGTTTTTAGGTTTGTTCTTTTGCATACACCGTTGATGTAGTTTAGGATCTCCCCCCGTGGCCTGCTGCCAAAGATGGCACCTAAGGCTTTATCTTGTTTTGGGTCATAAAAAACTATGGTTGGTACGCCAGGAACACCAAACTTCCTTGCCCATTTACTTCCATCATCGGAAGATATATTAAGGCTAATTACTACAAAGTTATTCAACTTCTTTTGCACATCTTCCTGGTTTAAAACAAACTCCTCCATCTGTGCACAATAGGGACAATGGCTACCATAGAAATAGAAAGCTACAGGCCTGTTTTCCTTTTTGGCTATTTCCAAGCCTTCCTTCACATTATTAAACCATCCAGCTACCGCTAAAGAAAGCCCCACAAGTATTATAAGGACCAACTTCATGCTGGGTATTATAATACACTCTTGAGAAAAGTTTTCAATAACAAAATCTTATAATGCCATAAGACCTAGTGATTTCAGAATATTAGAATTCCTAATTATCCTCAAGGGACCTTCTCCTATGGCTTGCCTTGAAAAGGTAAGCTTCCAACTTTGTAGGGTTTCTCTCCAATATTAAGGCTTTTAATTCTTTCATAGCATCTTCAAAAGCCTCCATGGCCTTTATTAGCTCTTCCTTATTTTCAAGGAATATATCCCTCCACATCACTGGGTCGGAAGCGGCGATGCGTGTAAAGTCCTTAAATCCCCCACCAGGATATTTAAAAAGGTTTACTTCTTTACTGAGCCTTTCAATGGTTTCCATTAGAGCAAAGGCTACCGCATGGGGTAGGTGAGAAACGGCACCAAAGACAAAGTCATGAAGGTATGGGTCCATTTCTTCCACAATAGAGCCAAGTCCTTCCCAGAGCTTTTTTATGCTTTCCTTTGCAGAGGGGTCTGTTTTTTGAGTAGGCGTGAGTATGAACCTTTTACCTTTAAAGAGGTCCTTTAGGGCGTTCTCAACGCCCGCCTTTTCTGTTCCAGCGATAGGATGGCCTCCCACAAACCTGCTTCCCAAAAGCTCCTCCATCCTATAGACCAGTTTGCCTTTAACAGACCCAAGGTCTGAGACTATGCACTGTGGGCTTATAAGTTCTTTTAGAGATATGGCTATGCCCTCAAAGGCACGCACGGGCGTGGCAAGCATAACCAGGTCTGGGTTAAATTTCCTAATGTCTTCTATGGAAAGGCTTCCCTCATCTATCACTCCAAGCTCTAAGGCCTTGTCTACGGATTCTTTTTTTATATCAAGGCCAAAGATTTTGCAGTTAAAGGCCTCCTTGCATGCAAGGGCAAAGGAGCCCCCCATAAAGCCCACGCCTATTACCACAATCCTTTCAAACATCCTGGTATACCACCCTTCCTTCAAAGATGGTGTATATGACCTTACCTTTCAGTGGTTTATTCCAAAGTGGTGTGTTCCTTGACTTGGAAAAGCTTGTTTCTTCACCAAGGACCCATTCCTTTTCTGGGTCAAAAAGCACAAGGTTTGCCCTCGCACCCACCTTTATACTTCCACAGCCTTCTAAACCTAAGATTTTGGCAGGGTTACAAGACATAAGCTCCACCATCTTTGAAAGGCTAATATAACCCTCCCTCACAAGCTGTAGCATCATAGGGAGAGCTGTTTGCAGACCTATCATGCCCGGCATGGCCTTTTCAAAAGACCCCTTTTCCCATGGTGCATGGGGTGCATGGTCTGTGGCTACGCAGTCTATGGTTCCATCCTTTAAAGCCTCAAGAAGGACCTTTCTTTGATTTTCTTCCCTCAAGGGTGGGTTTACTTTGGCGTTGGCATAAGAAGTTAAAAGTTCAAGCTCATTGAAAAGAAGGTGGTATGGGTTTACCTCACAGCTTACCTTTGTCCCTTTATCTTTGAAAAACCTAATAAGGTCCAAGCTAAGACTACTGCTAACATGCTGTATGTGTATATGGCCTCCTGTATGGTAAGCAAGCACACAATCTCTGGCTACAAGGATATCCTCTGCACTGGCAGGCCTTGAAGCAAGCCCCAAAAGGGAGCTTACATATCCATCGTTTATGTGTCCGTAAGCAATCCTGTCATCTTCGCAGTGGTTCATCACAAGGCTTCCCAGCTGTGCGGTAAGTCTTAGGGCCTTTTCCATAAGGTTTGAGCCCATAAGGGGGGAACCATCATCGGTAAAAGCCACACAGCCAGCCTTTTTAAGTGCATAAAAGTCCACAAGTTCTTTGCCCTTCCTTCCTTTGGTTAAGGCGCCTGCAGGCAAGACCTTACATAGTCCTATATCCTCCGCCTTTCTGACTATGTATTGGGCCACTTCGGGGGAGTCTATGGATGGGTTTGTGTTTGGCATGCATACAAGGGTGGTAAAACCGCCCGCCACTGCACTTTTCATGCCGCTTTCAAGGTCTTCCTTATAGTCTTGCCCTGGGTCCCTCAAATGAACATGTATATCCACAAAGGAAGGACAAGCTATTAAACCATTGGCTTGTATTATCTGAGCCTCAAGCTCAAAAAGGTATTCGCCTATATCCTTTATGCGACCCTTTTCTATTAAAATATCCTTAATACTATCAAGGCCTTGAGAGGGGTCAATCACCCTTGCCCTTTTTATCAAAATCTTGGACATCACATAGATTATAAACCACTTCCCTTAAGGCTTTGTATGGGTTTTTCTCCTCTGTTTCCCACACAAAAACACTACCTTGGGTTAAAATGCCCTTGGCGCTGGAAGAAAAGGGATGATGGCCACATACTACCACAAGAAGGCCCTTATTCTTTATTAACTCCGATAGGGCTTCTTCTCCTTTTGGAAGATTTGAAAGCCTTTCTGGAGAAGGTCCAAAGACCAATAGCTCCTTAGCCTTTTCAAAGTTTGGACTAACCTCACCCCTCTCATCTACAAGCACACCCACCTTAAGGCCAACACCATCCACAGGTTCATAGTGTATAAATACCATATCAAGCTCTTTTATCTCTTCTTTTAACCTTTCCTCTATTTTATCCACCGTTTGATGTATCTTTATAAAATCCCTTCCTTCAAGCACCAAAATAATGTCTGCAAAGAGCCTTCCTCCAGAGCTTCTCACAAACAAACTCTTTATCTCCTTTACCTCTGGAAAGGATAAAAGGACCTCCCTTATTCTGTCCAAAGTTTTTTCATCCGCCGATATGTCCAAAAGCACGGAAACCTCCCTCCAAAGTATGCCGAAGGCCGTATAACCTATAAGCATGGCCACCCCAAAAGCAAAATACCTATCCAGTTGATAACCCATATAGGCGCTCAAAAGGCTAAGAAGGACCAAGGAAGACCCAAAGGCATCGGTAAGTGTGTGGTAAGAGTCTGCCACAAGGGTGGGAGAGTTTAGCCTTTTGCCAGCCCTCCTTTCAAGGATGGAAAGGGTAAGGGAACTAACCAAGGAGAATAGCACAACCCCAAGACCAAAGCCCAAATACTCTTCCTTAATAACCACCTCCTTCCCCATTGCCCTTTTGCCTATCTCGTAGGCTGTCAAAAGAAGGAAGAAGGCTATTATTATGGAGCCAAGGTTTTCAAGCCTATAGAGGCCGTAAGGGAATCTTTGAACCTTTTTGTCGGATAGCTTTATGGTAATAAAGGCTATTACAGAGGCAAAGGAATCGGAAAGGGAATGAACAGCCTCGCCTATCATGGAAAGGCTTCCTGTAAGCACGCCTGCAACAAATTTTAGTAGAGACTGTATTAGGTTAAGGCTAAGGGATACAAGAGCCCAATGGTGCTTTTTCATCGGTTAAAGGGTGTTCTGCAACCTTGGTAGCTCCCCCGCCTCTTCATCTCCTCAAGTATGGCATTTATCACCTCTTGCTTTTTTGCGTATGTACAATAGTCTGGTGCTATAAGCCTGTCTGGCTCCACTTCACCAGTTAATCTGTGTATAACCACCTTGGGGGGCAGTATTTCCAAGATGTCCACCGCATACTTGGCATACTCCTCAAGGCTTAAGACCTCAAACTCTCCATTTAAATACTGCTCCGCCATTTTGGTGTTTTTTATTATATGCAAGGGATGGATTTTTACACCATCTATGGGCAAGCTGGCAAGTAGCTTGCCAGTTTCTAACATATCTTCCCTATCCTCGTAGGGTAGACCAAGGATTATATGAGCGCATACTTTAAGGTTTCTTCTCTTTGTTCTTAGGACTGCATCTACAAAGTCCGATACGCCATGAGCTCTGTTTATGAACCTTAAGGTTTTAAAGTTGGCGCTTTGAAGTCCGTACTCTACCCATACCTCAAGGCCCTTTTGGGTATAGCTATCAAGGAGGTCGAGCACCCATTCGGGTGCGCAATCGGGCCTTGTGCCTACATCTATACCCACCACCTCCTCAAACTCAAGAGCTGTATCGTAGATGGACCTTAAATACTCATACTCTCCATAAGTATTGGAATAGGATTGGTAGTATATAAAAAAGAGTATCTTTTCACCATATCTGTTCTTTGCCCTTCTTACGCCTTCCTCTATCTGCTGTTTTAGTGGAATATAAGGCTCCAAATGGGCTGGTCTTGTGCCAGAAAAACAATAGGTGCATCCACCCCTTGCCTTTGTGCCATCTATGTTAGGGCAGGTAAAAGGAAGAGCTACAGTTATCTTTTGCACACGCCTTCCATACCTTTCCTTAAGGTAATCCTTGAGAGAGTAATAGGGTAGTTTCTCCGTGGCAAGCATGTTTATAAATTTAATTCTACCGTATACGTTGGGCGAAAAATTAATTAGTGTAGGGCCGTTATTGCCCTTTTTATTTGCTAAAAATAAATGAGACAATTGAATGTATGTGCATGCTGATACCTAGCTACAAAAATCAATTATGCAAGTCCCAGACCTGCCCAAATTATAATAAAGTAGGTTAGAACATGCTACTGTGAGCACGCTGCATCCTGCTACTACAAAAAGAAAATTCCCCACCCACCGAATTCTATATGGAAAATTAAAGACGTAGACCTACAGTCAGTTGATTTCGTAAATATAAGGCGGGGATTACTCCCGCCTCAAAATCGGGCATATTCAAGATTAGCCCACAAATTCAATTCACAGGCCCTATACCTGTCAGATGTTTTAAGATGAATTTCTTATACAGCGTGCAAAAATTTATATTATAATATTACACTTCAAGGCGCGTAGCTCAGTTGGCAGAGCGCCGCCCTTACAAGGCGGAGGTCGGCGGTTCGAGTCCGCCCGTGCCTATTTTTTTATTGACTAAAGGTTCGTATATGTAGTATGATATACTATTGCCCTCTATAAGCTGGCGTAGCTCAGTGGCAGAGCGCGGGATTTGTAATCCCGCGGGCGTGGGTTCGACCCCCACCGCCAGCTTAGAGGTCCCAGGAGGGGTGGCCGAGCGGCCAAAGGCAGGGGACTGTAAATCCCCCGGGCTCCGCCCTACGCAGGTTCGAATCCTGCCCCCTCCACCAGCGGGCGTAGCTCAGTGGTAGAGCAGCTGCCTTCCAAGCAGCAGGCCGCGGGTTCGAGTCCCGTCGCCCGCTTTTTATAGCTTAATTAAGACTATAGCCCAGGTAGCTCAGTCGGCAGAGCACACCCTTGGTAAGGGTGAGGTCGCCGGTTCAAGTCCGGTCCTGGGCTTAATAAGGAGGTAAGACTATGGCGAAGGAGAAGTTTGTAAGAGAGAAGGAACACGTTAACGTGGGCACCATTGGACACGTTGACCATGGTAAGTCCACATTGACCTCTGCTATCACCTGTGTCCTTGGCGCTGGTGTTATGCCAGGTGGTAAAGCCAAATGTATGAAATATGAAGAAATTGACAAAGCACCAGAAGAAAAGGAAAGAGGTATAACCATAAACATTACCCACGTGGAATATGAAACGCCTAAAAGACACTACGCACACGTGGATTGCCCAGGCCACGCTGACTACATCAAAAATATGATAACTGGCGCAGCTCAAATGGATGGTGCCATACTCGTGGTCTCCGCCGCCGATGGCCCTATGCCACAAACAAGAGAGCATGTCCTGTTGGCTCGTCAGGTTAATGTGCCTTATATAGTGGTCTTTATGAATAAGTGTGATATGGTGGATGACCCAGAACTCTTTGACCTCGTAGAGCTGGAAGTGAGAGAACTCTTGAATAAATATGAGTTCCCTGGTGATGATGTGCCCGTAATTAGAGGCTCTGCCTTGGGTGCTCTCCAAGAGCTTGAAGCTGGTAAGCCCGATAAATGGTGTAATGCTGTGGTGCAGTTGTTGGAAGCCTTGGATCAGTATATACCTACTCCGCAAAGAGAAGTGGATAAGCCTTTCCTTATGCCTATAGAAGATGTGTTTACTATATCTGGTCGTGGTACGGTTGTGACTGGTAGGGTGGAAAGGGGTGTGTTAAAGCCTGGTGAAGAAGTGGAAATAGTGGGCCTAAGAGAAGAGCCTCTTAAAACTGTGGCTACTTCTATAGAAATGTTTAGAAAAATCCTAGATGAGGCCTTGCCTGGTGATAATGTGGGTGTGCTTCTTAGAGGTGTGGGTAAGGATGATGTGGAAAGAGGTCAGGTCTTGGCTAAGCCTGGAACGGTTAAGCCTCATAAAAAGTTTAGAGCTCAGGTGTATGTGCTTAGTAAGGAAGAAGGTGGAAGGCATACGCCCTTCTTCGTAAATTACAGACCACAGTTTTACTTCAGAACTGCGGACGTTACCGGTACGGTGGTGAAGCTTCCAGAAGGTCAGGAAATGGTAATGCCAGGAGATAATGTGGAAATAGAAGTGGAGCTCGTTAAACCTGTGGCTATGGAGGAAGGCCTTAGATTCGCTATTAGAGAAGGTGGTAGAACTGTGGGCGCTGGCGTCGTCACAAAAATTATAGAATGAGGTGTAAAATATGGCTGCAGTAAGGGAAGTGGTAGTTTTGGCATGTACAGAGTGTAAAAGAAGGAATTACTCCACCACTAAGAACAAACAGAAACACCCTCAAAGGATGGAGATAAGAAAGTACTGTAAGTGGTGCAAAAAACATACTATACATAGAGAGGTGAAATAGGGGCGCTAGCTCAATTGGCAGAGCGCGGGACTCCAAATCCCGCGGTTGGGGGTTCGAGTCCTCCGCGCCCCGCAGGAAGAAGGCATGGAAAGGCTTAAGGAGTTTATAAAGAGCTTAAAGAAGGAACTTGATAAGGTTTCTTGGCCAGGGAGGAATCTGGTCATAAAAGCAACAATTAGTGTTATAATATTTTCTTTAACCTTTGGTATAAGCCTGTGGTTATTTGACCTTGTATTTACCAGGCTTATACACTTTTTGCTTTCTTTGAGGGGTTAAAATGGAAGAGTTTAAGTGGTATGCTTTGCAGGTTGAGGCTGGAAAGGAGGCCACCGCAAGAGAGAACCTTTTAAAAGTGTTGGAGTTGGAAGGGCTTCTCCATCAGGTAGAGGATGTGGTGGTGCCTGCAGAGGAGAAAGTGGTTATTAAAACCATGGGTAAGGAGAAGTATAGGCTATCTCTGCGTGGAAACAACAGAGATATAAGCGTGCTTGGCAAAAAGGGTGTAACTACCTTTAGGATAGAAAACGGAGAGGTTAAGGTAGTAGAAAGCGTAGAGGGTGATCTATGTGTGGAGGCTCCACCCATATCCAAGCCAGGCCAAAAGATAACCTGCAAGGAAAATAAAACTGAAGCAAAGATAATATTGGAATCAAAGATGTTTCCCGGCTATCTTCTTATAAAGGCTATAATGAACGATGCCCTTATGCGTGCCATAGAAAAAACCCCCCACGTTTACAAACCTGTATTGGTAGGTGGAAGGGTTGCTCCCCTTGATGAGAAGGAGGTGGAAAGGATAATAGCCTTTGTTAAGAAAGGAGTAAAGCCTGTTAGAATTCTCTTTGAAAAGGGCGACCAGGTTAGGGTAATAGAGGGGCCCTTTATGAACTTTACTGGAACGGTAGAAGAAGTTCATCCAGAAAAGGAAAAGGTAGTTGTGCTTGTTAGTATATTTGGAAGACTAACACCAGTAGAATTAGACTATTCCCAAGTGGAGAAGTTATAAAGGAGGATTGAGATGAAAAAGGTGAGTGCAAAGGTTGAGCTTATGTTGCCAGCTCAACAGGCAACACCTGCTCCACCTGTAGGACCTGCTCTTGGTCAGCATGGTGTAAACATAATGGAGTTTGTAAAGCAGTTTAATGCGGCCAGCAAGGACTTTGAACCCGGCACTGTTGTGCCAGTGGTTATAACCATATATCAAGACAGAAGCTTTAGCTTTATACTTAAAACTCCCCCAGTATCCTACCTTTTAAAGAAGGCAGCAAAGCTTCAAAAGGGATCCTCCGATCCTAAAAAGCAAAAGGTTGGAAAGGTAACTATTCAGCAAGTAGAAGAGATCGCCAAGATGAAGCTAAAGGATATGAATACAAGGGATATAAAGGCTGCCATGAGACAGGTAGTAGGAACAGCCAGAAGCATGGGTATAGAAGTAGAAGGATGGAAGGAGTAAGGCCATGGTAAGAGGAAAGAAATACAAGAAGTGCTTAGAGCTATACGATAGGAATGCCCTCTACTCGGTGGAGGGTGCAGTGGATATTCTCAAAAAGCTCCACCAAGAATGTGGTCCAAAGTTTGACCAAACGGTGGAGCTTGCCATGAGGCTAGGTGTGGACCCCAAGTATGCGGACCAAATGGTAAGGGGTTCAGTAGTTTTGCCTCACGGGCTTGGAAGAGAGCTAAAGGTGCTTGTGCTCGCCGAGGGTGAATACCAAAAGATAGCAAAGGAGGCCGGTGCAGACTACGTGGGCGGTGAGGACCTTATCAACAAGATAGCAAAGGAAGAATGGGTGGATTATGACGTGGTTATTGCCACGCCGGAAATAATGCCCAAAGTGGCCAAGCTTGGTAAGATATTGGGTCCAAAAGGCCTAATGCCAAACCCCAAAACTGGAACGGTAACCACAAACTTAAAGCAAGCTATAGAAGAGGCTAAAAAGGGAAGAGTTGAGTTTAGGGTAGACAAGACAGGAAACGTGCATATGCCTGTAGGTAAAATATCCTTTGATAACCAAAAGCTTATTCAAAACATATACACAGCCATAGATGCGGTAGTAAAGGCGAAGCCATCTGGAGCCAAGGGGCAATATGTAAGGGGTATAAGCCTAAGCTTAACCATGAGCCCTTCTGTAAAGGTGGACGTATCCACCACCCTTAGAAGACTCCAGGAACTGGTGGCATAAGGAGGACTTGATATGAGAAAAAGTTGGGAAAGAAAGGGACAGATAGTAGATAGTCACAAAGAAAGAATAAACAGGTCAAGCCTTGTGATTTTCTTTGATTTTACAGGCATAGATGCTCAAGCTATAACAAAGCTTAGAGCTGATGTGAAAGATGCAGAAGGTGAAATGCTTGTAGGCAAGAATACACTCTTTTATAGGGCTTTTATGGATACGGTTATGTCAGACCACAGGGAGGTACTCACTGGCCCCACAGCCCTTTTCTTTGCCTACGGTGATCCCGTAAGGATTGCCAAAATAGTTTTTGACTTTGTAAAGGAGATAGACAAAGAAAAGCCCCTTTCCAAGATAAAGGGTGGCTTTATGCAGGGCAGATTTTTAAAACCTGCAGAGGTGCAAGCTCTTGCAGAACTACCACCAAAAGAAGTGCTCATCTCCAAGCTCATGGGAGCAATTCAAGGCCCAATATATGCCCTTGTTATGGCGCTTAAATCTGCACCTCAAAAGCTTGTGCTTACATTAAAAGCTATAGAAGAGAAGAAATCTTAAAAGGAGGTATAAAGATGGCCACACTTACCATTGACGAAATTGTAGAAGCCATAGGCAACATGACCCTTCTTGAGGTCTCCGAGCTTGTGAAAAAGCTGGAGGAAAAGTTTGGTGTTTCTGCAGCTATGGTGGCTGCAGCACCCGCAGCAGTAGCTGGAGCACCCGCAGCTGGAGCACCTGCGGCAGAAGAAAAGACAGAGTTTGACGTAATTCTCAAATCCGCCGGTGCCAACAAGATAAACGTAATAAAAGTGGTAAGGGAACTTACAGGCCTTGGTCTAAAGGAGGCTAAGGATCTTGTTGAGGGTGCTCCAAAACCAGTAAAGGAAGGGGTACCAAAGGAAGAGGCGGAAAAGATAGCTGCAAAACTAAAGGAGGCTGGCGCAGAAGTAGAAATCAAGTAAAGGCATGCTTATAAAGCTTGCAAGAACCTTACCCCCCCTGTGCATACAGGGGGTATTTTGTTTTTATGTATTGACATATGGATATAGATGGTATATAATTACAAGTTTACGCAAATCAAGTGAGGGTTGAAAACATGAGAAAAAATATACCCTTGCCAAGAAAGTTTTTTGGTAGAAGGGAAGAGTTTATTAGCCCGCCTCACCTGCTATTCCTACCTAAGGAATCCTTTGAATCCTTTTTACAATTTCATGTAAGGCCTCAAGAAAGGGATAAGAAAGGTTTGGAATATGTGCTTTCCACATCCTTTCCTTTTAAGGATCCTGATGAAAAGATAGTATTGGAATACTTGGGCTACGAAGTAGGGGACTGGGAGTGTAACAAGTGTGGATATAAGGCCTATACAGACCAAAGCTTTCTGGCTGGTTATGGCGTTAATTGCCCCAAGTGTGGCACCCTCCTAGTACATAGAGAAAAATACACAGAAGAGGAATGTAAGATAAAAGGCTTTACCTATGCCGTGCCTCTAAGGGTTATGGTAAGACTAAGGACGAAGACCAAAAAGGGTGAAAAGGTGGGCGAGCCAAAGAAGGTATACTTTGGCGAAGTGCCCATGATGACCAAAACGGGATCCTTTATCATAAACGGAAGTGAGAGGATAGTGGTAAGCCAGCTTATAAGGTCTCCCGGTGTATTCTTTGAAGAAAAGGAAGAGCGTCAGAAGGAAACAACCATTATAAGGATGATATACAGGGCCAGCATCATACCCGACAAGGGCCCAAGGGTTGAGTTTGAGCTTTCCAGCACCACAGATGTGTTGTCTTCCAGAATAGATAGAAAGAAGGTTGGATCCACCTTTATACTTAGAGCACTTGGCTTGGAAACAGCCTACGATATACTCAAGTATTTCTATCCAGATGCAAAGGCCTTCTTTTCACAAGATGGCAAGGTCTTTGATAGAGAAACTGGAGAGGAGTATGGGCTTGAAGATCTTGAAGGGTTTTACCTGTTTGCCATTTTGAGATATAAGGCAAAGATAGAAGAGAAGGGTGTTGAGGAAGAGATAATTGAAGAGAGGTATGTAGAGGAGTTAGATCAGCTGGAAAGGCTCCTCAAGGACGATAGGATAAAGATAGACCTTATATCCGCAGTGCCGAAGGAAAGTGCGGTAAAAAGCCCCTATGGAAAAATCATAATAGAGACCCTTATTTCAGAAACAGCCCCCAAGGACCAAGACAAGAAAAGCCCCCTTAAAATACCTGCTAGGTTCACTCTGAGGGACTATGCCCTTGTGGATATATACAAAAAGCTAAGGGCTGTTGAGCCCATGGTTATGGAATTGGAGCACCTTATAAGCAGGGCAAGGTCCCACTTTGACCTTTACTTTAAGGATCTTACCAGGTACGACCTTTCCAAAGTAGGAAGGGTAAAACTCAACGCCAAGGTTCATAGAATTCCAAAAGAGCTAAAGCCAGCAGACCTTGAAAGATTATCCCAACTTCCACCCCTAGCCCTTGCTGAGGATGTGGATGGCTTTAAGTCTGGTGCCCTACTTACAAAGGAAATGCTCTCCGAGATATTCAAGGGTAGGGAATCGGTTAAAGTGAAGGACTATACGGAGGATGAAGCAAGGTTTTTGAGCGCCCTTGACCTGGTAAACACAATAAAGTATCTGATAAACCTAAGGTATGGAAGGGAGAAAAAAGACGATATTGCTTACTTGGGCAACAGAAGGATAAGGGCTGTAGGAGAGCTTTTGGAAAACCAGGCTAGCATAGGCATAGCTCGTATGGAAAAGTTCTTCAGAGACAGATGCACAGTGGCAAACCCAGAGGACCCCAACCTAAAGGCCCAAGATCTTTTGAACCCAAGGTACTTGACAAGCGCCCTTTATGAGTTTTTAAAAGGCGGTATGCTCTCCCAATACTTGGATAACACAAATCCACTTTCTGCACTCACGCACAAAAGAAGGCTTTCTGCCCTTGGTCCAGGAGGTCTAACAAGAGAAAGCGCTAAGTTTGAAATAAGAGACGTGCACCCATCTCACTACGGAAGGATATGTCCCATAGAAACGCCAGAAGGTCAAAACATAGGATTGGTTACCTCTTTAACCGTATACGCCCAAACCAACGAGTATGGCTTTATAGTAACGCCATATAGGAAGGTGGAAAATGGCAAAGTTGCTGACAAGGTAGAGTATCTTGCAGCCTACGAAGAGGAAAACTACGTAATAGCTCAATACACACCCACCGATGAAGAGGGCAATATACTTAGCGACAGGGTTTACGCAAGGTACAAAAACGACATACAGATAGTTAAATCCCAGCAGGTTCATTATATGGATGTGTCTCCAAGGCAGGTAATATCTGTGTCAGCTTCTCTCATACCCTTCCTTGAGCACGACGACGCCAACAGAGCTTTGATGGGTTCCAACATGCAAAGGCAGGCAGTCCCTCTTATGTTTACCTCCTCACCCCTCGTTGGCACAGGAATGGAAAGGAAGGTGGCCTTTGACAGTGGTGCAGTTGTCTTTGCAAAGAGGGGTGGCGTGGTAGAAGAGGTGGATTCAAAGAGGATAATAGTAAGGGTTAACCCAGAGGAGATAAACCTTGCAGACCCAACGGACATAGGGATTGATATATATGAACTCAAAAAGTTTGAGAGAACAAACCAGAATACCTGTATAAACCAAAGACCCTTGGTGGTAAAAGGACAGGAAGTCAAAAAGGGAGACCTCTTGGCCGATGGCCAATCCACCGAAAGGGGTGAGCTTGCCCTTGGAAAGGATGTTTTGGTAGCCTTCATGCCTTGGAGGGGCTATAACTTTGAGGACGCAATAGTCATATCCGAAAGGCTTGTAAAAGAGGATGTTTATACATCCATACACATAGAAGAGCTTGAAGTAGAAGCAAGGGAAACCAAGATAGGCAATGAGGAGATAACCCGTCAAATACCGGGAGTGCCCGAAAGGGCCCTCTCTCACCTTGATGAGTTCGGCATTGTAAAGCTTGGCACCTATGTTAAACCTGGAGACATACTGGTAGGAAAGGTCACTCCCAAGGGAGAAGCCCAGCTAACACCAGAGGAAAAGCTACTCCAGGCCATATTCGGTGAAAAGTCAAGGGATGTGAAGGACTCCTCTTTGAGATGTCCACCTGGCGTGGAAGGAGTGGTGGTGGATGTTAAGGTCTTTGTGAGAAAGACGGGAGAAAGGAGGAACTACCTGGCGGAGTATGTGGAGAGGATGGAAAGGGAGGAGCTTGAAAGGGAGCTTGAGAAGAAGAAAAAACTCATAGTGGAAGGTAGAAACAGAGTTATCAAGAGCCTTGTGCTTGGAAGGAAGCTGGATAAGGAAGTAACGGTCAAGAAAAAGGTTTACAAGCAGGGAAGTGTGATTGACGAGCAAACCTTTGAAGCACTCCTTAACTACATAATAACCAAGCCGGAGAACTTCTTTGAGGATGAAGAGCTATGCCAGAAGATAAACGATATAAGGGAAAGGACCAGGTTCCAGGTGGATATGCTCTCGAAGATCTATGAGGAAAGGATAGAATCCATTGGTAAAAAGAGCGAATTACCACCGGGCGTGAACACTCTAGTTAAGGTATATATAGCACAGAAGAGGAAAATAAAAGTGGGCGATAAGATGGCTGGTAGGCACGGAAATAAGGGTGTGATATCCGTAGTGCTTCCTGTGGAGGATATGCCTTTCCTTGAGGATGGCACACCAGTGGATATTGTGCTTAACCCACTTGGCGTTCCATCCCGTATGAACGTGGGACAGATACTTGAAACTCACCTAGGCTGGGCTTCAAGAGAGCTTGGCAAAAGGTTAAAAGAGCTATTGGAAGATGAAGCCGATAAGCAAGAGATATTGAAGTTTCTCAAGGAAATATACGCCGTAGGCGATATAAAGGGTGAAAATCAAAGGTACATGAAAGGGTTCCTAAATAGCTTGGATGAAGAAAGCTTTAGAGAGGTTATAAAACTCTATGCAGAGAAGGGCATACCTATGGCAACGCCCGCCTTTGAAGGTGCTAGCGAAGAGCATATAAAGGAGCTTTTAAGGCTAGCTGGGCTTCCGGAAGATGGCAAAACGGTGCTATACGATGGCAGGACTGGGGAACCTTTTGATATGAGAGTGACAGTGGGATACATGCACATGCTCAAGCTCATACACATGGTAGATGATAAGATACATGCAAGGAGTACGGGACCTTACTCCTTGGTTACACAACAACCCCTTGGTGGAAGGGCACAGTTTGGAGGCCAAAGGCTTGGAGAGATGGAAGTATGGGCTTTGGAAGCCCATGGTGCGGCTCACACTCTCCAAGAGATGCTTACTGTCAAGTCCGACGATATAGAAGGAAGGACAAGGGTCTACGAGTCCATAGTTAAGGGTAAGTATATCTATCAAGCTGGAATACCAGAATCCTTTAGGGTGCTTGTGCGTGAACTCAAAGCCCTTGGCCTTGATGTAAGGTGTGAAAACGGGGCAAACATGCCCTGCGATCAGGTAGAGATTGAGGAGGAGCAATCATGAAGAAAGGGCTTTTACCCTTTGAAAGAATAAAGCTTATGCTCGCCTCTCCAGAGGAAATAAGGAGCTGGAGCTTTGGGGAGGTTAAAAAGCCAGAGACTATAAACTATAGGACTCACAAGCCAGAAAAGGATGGACTTTTCTGCGCAAAAATATTTGGACCCATCAAGGACTATGAGTGTCTTTGTGGAAAGTATAGGGGTAAGCGTTTTGAAGGAACTATCTGTGATCGTTGCGGTGTGGAAGTAACAAGGTCTTATGTAAGGCGCCAAAGGTTTGGACATATAGAACTGGCAGCGCCAGTGGCCCATATATGGTTTCTAAAGAGTACTCCGTCCAAAATAGCCACCCTTATAGGCCTTTCTGTGAGAGATGTGGAAAGGGTTATATACTTTGAGTCCTACCTGGTTATAGAATACCCTATGGACGAGGAAGAGGAAAAAGCTCTTAGGGAGCAGGAAGATACCATACCCCTAAGGGATGAAATGGGTAATGTTAAGTTCGTTAAGCTCCATGTGGTGGATGAAGATACCTATAACGCAGAGTTTGCAATAAACCTTGAACATAAGTATGAGGGAGGAATGGGTGCTGAGATAATAAAGAAGGTGCTTTCCTCCTTGGACCTGGAAACCTACGCCAAAAAGCTAAGAGAAGAGATAAAACCGTACAGCCTTGGATACGAAGACCTCTCAGAAGAGCTTTACAACAAGTATAAAAAGCTCTATGAGCGTATGATAAGGGTTTTGGTAGAGGACTTTAGTTTGTATGGTGTGGATATAAAGGTGCCAGAGGGCATGAGCATAACAGATGCCCTACATGGAATAATATGTAATAGGCTTTATATAAACCTAGATAGTGGAGAGCTATCGGAGGAGGCCCTTGAGAGCTTTCAAACTGGCAAGGAGGCTATACAAGCCTACTATGAAAGGCTACGCCAAAAGAAAAAGGATCTGCCAGTTTTTGAAAAGATAAAGGCTGACATAAGAAGCGCAGTGCTAAAGGAAGTATCAGAGACAAAGGTCAAGAAACTACTAAGAGTGCTAAAGCTTGTAGAAGACTTTATAAAGAGTGGAAATAGGCCTGAGTGGATGATTCTGGAAGTGCTTCCCGTATTGCCTCCAGAGCTTAGACCTCTTGTGGCCCTTGATGGTGGCAGGTTTGCCACCTCAGACCTCAACGACCTCTATAGAAGGATAATAAACAGGAACAACAGGCTAAAGAGGCTTATAGAACTGGATGCTCCAGAGATCATCATAAGGAACGAAAAGAGGATGCTCCAGGAGGTGGTATCGGCCCTCATAGACAACGGTAAGCGTGGAAGGGTGGTCACCCAGAACGGAAGGGCCTTAAAGTCTCTATCGGACTATCTACGTGGTAAGCAGGGAAGGTTTAGGCAGAACCTACTTGGAAAAAGGGTAGACTATTCTGGAAGGTCTGTTATAGTAGTAGGTCCAGATCTCAAGATGCACCAGTGTGGCCTTCCAAGAATAATGGCCCTTGAGCTATTCAAACCCTTTGTTTATAGAAGATTGGAAGAAAAGGGATATGCCACTTCTATAAAGAACGCCAAGAAGCTGGTAGAGCAAAAGACACCAGAGGTTTGGGAATGCCTGGAAGAAGTGGTAAAACAGCACCCAGTGCTTCTCAACCGTGCACCAACCCTTCACAGAATGTCCATACAGGCCTTTGAACCTGTGCTTGTAGACGGGAAGGCTATACAACTTCATCCCTTGGTTTGTCCACCCTTTAATGCAGACTTTGACGGAGACCAGATGGCCGTGCATGTGCCGCTGGGGATAACTGCCCAGCTCGAAGCCTACATCCTTATGCTTTCCACACAGAACATACTTTCACCAGCCCACGGAAAGCCCATAACCATGCCCTCCCAAGATATGATATTGGGAGTTTATTACATAACACAAGAACTTCCCAACGTAAAGGGAGAGGGTAAGCTATTCTTTAGTAAAGAGGATGTAATACTTGCCCTTGAAAACAAAAGGGTTGACATCCACGCTCGCATAAAGCTAAGACTTGAAGATGGAAAGCTTATAGAGACCACACCAGGAAGGGTGCTATTTAACAGCATACTCCCAGAGGATTACCCCTTTGTAAACGAGCCTATGGATAAGAAAAAGGTATCCAAGCTCATAGCTAACATATACAACAAATACGGTGTGGAAAGGGCTGCAAAATTCCTTGACGACCTAAAAGAGCTTGGTTTTAATCTAGCAACAAAGGCTGCCGTTTCCATAGGTATAGAGGACCTACAAATACCAAAGGTTAAAAAGGATATACTACTGCAAGCCTTTGAACAAACGGATGAAATAGCAGAACTACACAGAAACGGTATAATCACGGCCAAAGAAAGATACAACAGGATAATAGACCTTTGGTCCGAGATAACGGACAAGGTATCCAAAGCCATGTTTGATGAAATAGAAAAGAGTGAAAGGAAGGAAGGGGACAAAACTTACACTGGTATATTCAACCCCATATACATGATGGCAAACTCTGGAGCACGTGGAAATAGAGACCAGATAAGACAGCTCGCCGCCATGAGGGGTCTCATGGCAAAACACACGGGCGAATTTATAGAAACGCCCATCGTTTCCAACTTCAGAGAAGGGCTTTCTGTGCTTGAATACTTCATATCCACCTACGGAGCAAGAAAAGGTCTTGCGGATACGGCTCTTAAAACCGCCTTTGCAGGATATCTTACCAGAAGGCTTGTGGATGTAGCACAGGACATAACCATAGTAGAAAAGGATTGCGGAACCTACAGGGGCGTGATTATGGAGCCCATTGTGGAGGGTGGAGAAGAAAAGGTATCCCTCAAAGAAAGAATAATAGGGAGAACGCTGGCAGAAGATGTAATAGACCAATACACCGGTGAGGTTATAGCTCAAAGGAACCAAATAGTGGATGAATCCCTTGCAGACAAGATAGTGCATGCTGGCATAGAAAGGGTAATGGTAAGGTCCTCACTTACCTGTGAGTCTCAATATGGCATATGTGCCATGTGCTACGGATGGGACCTATCTCAGAGAAAGCTTGTAGATATAGGTGAGGCTGTTGGTATTATTGCCGCTCAATCCATAGGTGAGCCCGGAACACAGCTCACCATGAGAACCTTCCACATAGGTGGTGCAGCGGTAGCAGAAAGGGTAAAGGGCGAGCTTTCCAATGAGACGGCAGGAAAGGTAAAGTACTACAACATAAGGCTTATAACCAACAGAGAAGGAAAGAAGATAAACATATCAAAGGACGGTGCCATAGGCATTCTGGATAAGGAAGGCAGGATGGTAGAACGCCATGCAGTGCCTTACGGTGCCAGCATACTGGTAGATGAGGGCAAAGAGGTCCAAGAGAACACCATACTGGCAGAATGGGACCCATTCAACACATTCATCATAGCGGAAGAGCCCGGAAGGGTGGAGTTTAAAGACATAGCCCTTGACATAACGGTTAAGGAAGAAAGAGATCCGCTTACAGGTAAAAGCTCCACCATAGTATCCTTCACAAGGCCTAAGGATGCTATGCTACACACACCAAAGATAGTGGTCCATACGGAGGATGGAAGAGAAGTATCTTATGACCTTCCGGTCAATTCAATTATAAACATACCACCAGATAAGATCAGTTTTGAATGGGTAGTGTGTCCCACTTGTAGCGAATCAGAAGGCACGGAGATACAGCACAAATACTACGTGGTAAAAGACTACTTTGTTCAACCGGGAGATATACTTGCACGCATACCAAAGGAAATGGCAAAGGTACGTGATATAGTGGGTGGTCTCCCAAGGGTTGAGGAGCTTTTCGAAGCAAGGAGACCAAAGAATCCTGCCATATTAACAGAAATAGATGGTACTGTAAGGATTTTTGAGGATGCGGACGAGGTTATAGTCTTTAATCCAAAGACTGGTGAGACCAGAAAGTATGACATAAAGAAGGATGAATACATACTTGTGAGCCACGGACAGTATGTTCAAAAGGGTGCAAACATAACAGAAAGCATAAAGGCAGAGGTAGAAGGACAGGTAAGGATTAAGGGTAAGGGTTATAGGGTTGTGGTCTATAACAAGGAAACAGGGCTGCAAAAGGAGTACTTTGTACCTAAGGGCAAACACCTGCTTGTAAAGAACGGCGATACAGTAAAGGCTGGGGACCCACTTACCGATGGAACGCCCGTGCCAGAGGAGATATTAAGGATAAAAGGTGTGGAAGAACTCCAGAAGTTCCTCCTCAAAGAAGTGCAAATGGTATATAGGCTTCAGGGAGTGGATATAAACGACAAACACTTTGAGATAATCATACGTCAGATGCTAAGGCGCAGACGCATAGTTGACCCAGGAGATAGCAGATTCTTGGTTAACGAAGAGGTGGAGATAGAAGAACTTCAGCAGGAAATAGATAGGATAAAGGAAGAAGGTGGCAAAATACCAAAGGCAGAACCCATATTGGTTGGAATATCAAAGGCAGCTTTAACTTCCAGAAGCTGGATATCCGCCGCCTCTTTCCAAGAGACTACAAAGGTGCTTACCGATGCAGCTTGCGAAGGCAAGGTGGATGACCTAAGGGGTATAAAGGAAAACGTTATTATAGGAAACCTCATACCAGCTGGAACAGGCTTGGGCGAGTACGCAGAAGTGGAAGTTATGGAGGAAGAAAAAGCAAAAGCCCTTAAAGATGTGATATAATAAATAGCTTAGGAGGTTTTAAGGTATGCCTACCATAAACCAGCTTGTAAAGTACGGTAGGGAAAAGAAGAAGAAGAAGAGTAAGGCGCCTGCCCTACAGGGCAACCCTCAAAAGAGGGGAGTCTGCGTTAGGGTGTATACAGTAACTCCCAAAAAGCCAAACTCTGCCCTTAGGAAGGTTACCAGGGTAAGGCTCTCAAACGGTATAGAGGTTACCGCCTACATACCTGGGGAAGGCCATAACCTTCAAGAACACTCCTTGGTGCTTGTAAGAGGCGGAAGGGTTAAGGACCTACCGGGTGTGAGGTACAAGGTGGTAAGAGGAGCCCTTGATACAGCTGGCGTTGCAAACAGAAAGCAGTCAAGGTCCAAGTATGGTGCCAAGAGGCCAAAGGCCGGTCAGCAAGCCCAGGCAAAGGGAGGTAAGAAGTAATGCCAAGAAAGGGAGCAGTTCCTGCAAGAGAAATACTTCCAGACCCTAAGTATGGCGATGTAATAGTTCATAAGCTTATAAACAAGGTAATGAAAGATGGTAAAAAATCTGTAGCAGAATGGATTGTTTATACAGCCCTTGAATCTGCTGCAAAAGAAGTTAACATGGAACCCGTAGAGCTGCTACATAAGGTAGTGGAAAAGCTAAAGCCCGAGTTTGAAGTACGTCCAAGAAGGGTAGGTGGTGCCACCTATCAGGTACCTGTGGAAGTGCCACCCAGGAGACAGATAAGCTTGGCCCTCAAATGGCTTGTGGAGGCTGCAAGAGAAAGGTCAAAGCACAGGGGAAGCTACACCATGGTGGAAAGGCTAAAAGCAGAAATGCTTGATGTTCTTCAGGATAAGGGTGGCGCCATAAAGAAGAAAGAAGATACCCACAAGATGGCAGAAGCTAACAAGGTTTTTGCTCACTTTAGATGGTAAGGAGGATACCATGCCAAGGTTAGTACCAATAGAGAGACTAAGGAACATAGGAATAGTTGCCCACATAGACGCAGGAAAGACAACTACCACAGAAAGGATACTTTATTACACAGGTAAAACCTATAAAATAGGCGAAGTGCACGAAGGCGCCGCCACTATGGACTGGATGCCCCAAGAAAGGGAAAGGGGTATAACCATCACAGCTGCAACCACCGCCTGCTACTGGAAAGATCACCAGATAAACATAATAGATACTCCAGGACACGTGGACTTTTCTGTGGAAGTGGTCCGTTCTATGAAGGTGTTGGATGGGATAATCTTCATCTTCTCTGCGGTGGAAGGCGTTCAGCCCCAATCGGAAGCAAACTGGAGATGGGCAGATAGGTTTGGTGTTCCAAGGATAGCCTTTATTAATAAGCTGGATAGATTGGGTGCGGACTTTTACAGAGTCTTTAATGAAATTGAAAAGAAGTTAAGCATAAAACCAGTAGCAATTCAAATACCCATAGGTGCGGAAGATGACTTTAAGGGCGTGGTAGACCTAATGGAAATGAAGGCCATCATATGGCTTGAGGAAACCTTGGGAGCAAAGTACGAAATAGTGGATATTCCACAGGAGTATGTGGATAAAGCTCAGGAATGGCATGCCAAGATGGTAGAAGCCATAGTGGAAAAGGATGATGAGCTTATGATGAAGTACTTAGAGGGTGAAGAGATCCCCAAGGAAGACCTAAAAAGGGTATTGAGAAAGGCCACTATAAATAAAGAGCTGGTGCCGGTTTTATGTGGTTCAGCATTTAAAAATAAGGGTGTTCAACCACTCCTTGATGCTGTGCTTGACTATCTACCATCTCCCTTGGATGTGCCACCAGTGCGTGGTATAAATCCAAAGACAGGGCAAGAAGAAGAAAGAAAACCTTTTGATGATGAGCCCTTCTGTGCTTATGCCTTTAAGGTAATGAGCGACCCCTATGCAGGCCAGCTTACCTACTTTAGAGTCTTCTCCGGGAAAGTCACCGCTGGTTCTTATGTGTATAACGCTACAAAGGACAAGAAGGAAAGGGTAGGAAGGCTTCTCCTTATGCACGCCAACTCAAGGGAAGATGTGCAAGAAGCTGCGGCTGGTGAGATAGTGGCAGCCGTGGGTATGGATGCAGCCACGGGAGATACTCTCTGTGATGAAAAGTACCCCATACTACTTGAGAAGCTTGAATTCCCCGAGCCAGTTATATCAATGGCTATAGAACCAAAGACAAAAAAGGACCAAGAGAAGCTTTCACAGGTGCTCAATAAGTTCATGAAAGAGGACCCAACCTTTAAGGCCAGCGTGGACCCAGAAACGGGACAAACCCTTATCCACGGTATGGGAGAGCTTCACCTTGAAATTATAGTAGATAGGATGAAACGAGAGTACGGCATAGAGGTTAATGTGGGCAAGCCTCAAGTGGCTTATAAAGAAACTATAAAGGGTAAGGCCGTAGCAGAGGGCAAGTTTATACGTCAAACTGGTGGTAGAGGTCAATATGGCCACGCGGTTATAGAAGTAGAGCCCTTAGAAAGAGGTCAAGGTTTTATCTTTGAAAACGCTATAGTGGGTGGAATAATACCCAAAGAGTTTATACCTGCCGTGGAAGAAGGTGTAAAAGAAGCAATGCAAAACGGCGTTTTGGCGGGTTATCCTGTGGTTGATGTAAAGGTTAAGCTATTTGATGGATCTTACCACGAAGTAGACTCTTCAGAAATGGCCTTTAAGATAGCAGGTTCAATGGCCTTTAAAGAAGCCGCCAAAAAGGCAGGGCTTGTACTGCTTGAACCCATAATGGAAGTGGAAGTGGAAACACCAGAAGATTATGTGGGAGATGTTATAGGAGACCTTAATTCAAGAAGGGGAAGGATAGTAGGTATGGAAAATAAAGGAGTTATAACTGCTATAAAGGCTTATGTGCCACTCGCTGAAATGTTTGGTTATGCTACCACACTTAGGAGCTTGACACAAGGAAGAGGAACATTTATAATGAAATTTTCTCATTATGATGAGGTTCCCCAGCATATAGCGGAGCAGATAATAGGGGAACGTATGGCAACAGCAAAATAAGGAGGTAAGACTATGGCGAAGGAGAAGTTTGTAAGAGAGAAGGAACACGTTAACGTGGGCACCATTGGACACGTTGACCATGGTAAGTCCACATTGACCTCTGCTATCACCTGTGTCCTTGGCGCTGGTGTTATGCCAGGTGGTAAAGCCAAATGTATGAAATATGAAGAAATTGACAAAGCACCAGAAGAAAAGGAAAGAGGTATAACCATAAACATTACCCACGTGGAATATGAAACGCCTAAAAGACACTACGCACACGTGGATTGCCCAGGCCACGCTGACTACATCAAAAATATGATAACTGGCGCAGCTCAAATGGATGGTGCCATACTCGTGGTCTCCGCCGCCGATGGCCCTATGCCACAAACAAGAGAGCATGTCCTGTTGGCTCGTCAGGTTAATGTGCCTTATATAGTGGTCTTTATGAATAAGTGTGATATGGTGGATGACCCAGAACTCTTTGACCTCGTAGAGCTGGAAGTGAGAGAACTCTTGAATAAATATGAGTTCCCTGGTGATGATGTGCCCGTAATTAGAGGCTCTGCCTTGGGTGCTCTCCAAGAGCTTGAAGCTGGTAAGCCCGATAAATGGTGTAATGCTGTGGTGCAGTTGTTGGAAGCCTTGGATCAGTATATACCTACTCCGCAAAGAGAAGTGGATAAGCCTTTCCTTATGCCTATAGAAGATGTGTTTACTATATCTGGTCGTGGTACGGTTGTGACTGGTAGGGTGGAAAGGGGTGTGTTAAAGCCTGGTGAAGAAGTGGAAATAGTGGGCCTAAGAGAAGAGCCTCTTAAAACTGTGGCTACTTCTATAGAAATGTTTAGAAAAATCCTAGATGAGGCCTTGCCTGGTGATAATGTGGGTGTGCTTCTTAGAGGTGTGGGTAAGGATGATGTGGAAAGAGGTCAGGTCTTGGCTAAGCCTGGAACGGTTAAGCCTCATAAAAAGTTTAGAGCTCAGGTGTATGTGCTTAGTAAGGAAGAAGGTGGAAGGCATACGCCCTTCTTCGTAAATTACAGACCACAGTTTTACTTCAGAACTGCGGACGTTACCGGTACGGTGGTGAAGCTTCCAGAAGGTCAGGAAATGGTAATGCCAGGAGATAATGTGGAAATAGAAGTGGAGCTCGTTAAACCTGTGGCTATGGAGGAAGGCCTTAGATTCGCTATTAGAGAAGGTGGTAGAACTGTGGGCGCTGGCGTCGTCACAAAAATTATAGAATGAGGTGTAAGGGATGGAGCAGGAACTTATAAGGATAAAGCTAAGGTCTTACGATCATAGGCTCCTTGACCAGTATGTGAAACAGATTATAGATACGGTAAAAAGGACTGGTGGTGTGGTAAAGGGGCCCATCCCACTTCCCGTTAGAAGGAGAAGATGGGTTGTATTAAGGTCTCCTCACAAGTTTGACCAATCAAGGGAGCATTTTGAAATAAGAGAGCACAGAAGGATACTTGATATAACAAGGGCTACTTCACAAACCATAGAGTCTTTGAGGGACCTTACACTGCCAGCCGGTGTAGATGTAGAGTTAATAATTGGGAGATAGCCATGGCAATAGGTCTTATTGGTAAAAAGATAGGAATGACAAGGGTTTTCCTAAAGGATGGCACGGCTGTGCCAGCAACCATTATAGAGATAAGGCCCAACTATGTAACAGCCATAAAGACTCAAGAAAAGGATGGCTATACGGCCATTCAGGTAGGTGCCTTTGAAGACAAAGAAAAGCACCTCACAAAACCTCAGCTGGGCCATCTCAAAAAATGTGGAAAGATACTCAGAAGGCTCAAAGAGTTTAGGGTAGATTCAGTAGAGGGCTTTGAAATTGGACAGGAGCTAAAGGTTGAAACGGTGTTCCAGCCAGGGGACTTGGTGGATGTGGTAGGCAGAAGCAAAGGAAGAGGCTTTGCGGGAACTATGAAAAGATGGGATTTTGGTGGTTTTCCCAAGTCCCACGGACATAGATACCACAGGGCTGTTGGTTCCATAGGAAATAGGTCCGACCCAGGAAGAGTATGGAAGGGTAAAAGGATGGCAGGACACTGGGGAAATGAACCCATAAGAGTTCAATCTATTTTGGTTTTGGATGTTCTACCAGATCACAATGCTATTTTGGTAAAGGGTTCTATCCCAGGGCCAAATGGTGGCATAGTCTTCGTGGAAAAAAGCAGAATAGCCAATAGGAAGTCTCAAAGGCTTAAGCTTAATAGGATAAAGCCTATGGTAGATAACCTCCTTAAAGAGGTGGCAAAAGATGAAAGTGCTTGAAGTAGGACTAAAACCAGAAGTTTTTGGTGTGGAAGTAAATAAGCACCTTTTGTGGGAAGTGGTAAAGTGGCAACTTGCCAATAGAAGGCAAGGAACCCACAACACAAAAACAAGGGGTGAAGTGGCTTACAGCGGTAGAAAACTCCTTCCCCAAAAGGGAACGGGCAACGCAAGGCATGGCGACAGAGGAGCAAACATATTCGTAGGTGGTGGAGTAGCTCACGGTCCAAGGCCGAGAGATTATTACTACAGCCTTCCTAAAAAAGTGAGAAAGCTGGGGCTTAAGATGGCCCTTAGCCTTAAGGCAAAGGAGAATAATCTCCTTGTGGTAGATGACATACAAATAGGCGATGTGCCTAAAACAAAAAAGGCCATTGAAATATTAAAGGAGCTAAACATAGACAAGGACAAGGTGCTTGTAGTCGTGCCTCAGAAGGATGAGGTAATATATAAGTCCTTTAGGAACTTGCCTAAGGTTAGTGTGTTGCCAGTGGAAGGTCTTAATGTCTATTCCATTCTGTGGGCTGATAAAGTGCTCATGACGGCACAAGCCCTTGAAAAAGTTTATGAGAGGTTGGCATCATGAGGAGGCCTGAAGAGGTTATCATAAGACCCATAATTACAGAAAAAAGCAACAGGCTTATGGAAGACCACAAAAAGTATACTTTTGAGGTGGCCATTGATGCCACAAAGCATGAGATAAAGCATGCGGTAGAAAAACTCTTTGGTGTAAAGGTATTAAAAGTAAACACCATAATAGTAAAACCAAGGAAGAAAAGGGTTATAGGAAAGTTTAGAAGGTATGGTTATACAAAAGCTTACAAAAAGGCCATAGTGACCATACCCCCAGACAAGGAAATAGACCTTACAGGAGTGTAAGCATGGGTGTAAGAAAGTTAAAACCGACAACAAACGGCCAAAGGCATGCTATCCTTTACGACTTTTCTGAAATAACAAAGAAAGAACCAGAAAAGTCTCTCCTTGTTTATCATCATAGGGCAAAGGGAAGGTCTCCACAACAAGGTAAGATAACCTCAAGAGGTAGGGGTGGCGGCAATAAAAGGCGCTATAGGCTAATAGACTTTAAAAGAGACAAAAGTCTTGTGCCAGCAAAGGTGGTTGCCATTGAGTATGATCCTAACAGGTCCGCACGTATAGCCCTGCTTCATTATGCAGATGGAGAAAAGAGGTATATACTCTGGCCAGAGGGTCTTAAGGTGGGGGACACAGTCCTTTCCATATCCTATGAGGATGCAGAAGCTGGCAAGGAACTGCCAGAAATAAAGGTAGGTAATGCTTTGCCTCTAAAATACATACCAGTAGGTACCATAGTACACAATGTGGAACTCCATCCTGGTAAAGGTGGTCAAATAGCAAGATCCGCCGGCATGTCTGCACAAATATTGGGTAAAGTCGGAGATTATGTACAGCTTAGGATGCCCTCTGGTGAGATAAGGCTTGTGCACCAAAGATGTATGGCCACTGTTGGTACGGTGGGCCTTGCCGAACACGAACTGGTAAAGTATGGTAAGGCAGGAAGGTATAGGTGGCTCGGTTGGAGACCAAAAGTAAGGGGAACAGCTATGAACCCAGTGGACCATCCTCATGGTGGTGGTGAAGGAAAAACCAAGGGTAAACACCCAGAATCACCTTGGGGTTGGAAGACCAAAGGCTACAAGACCAGAAGAGGCAAAAAGTATTCTGACAAGTTCATACTTGTTTCAAGGAAGGGTAAGCCTCTCAAAGGAGGTGTTAAGTAATGGGTTTTAAAGGATCATGGAACAAAAGGAATAGGTTGATAGAAGACCTTGATACCTTTTTAAAGCTGTACAAAAAAACCCAGAGGATATACAAAAAGGTGCGTGCTGTACAGCACATACCAGAGCTTTATCAAAAGGCCCTTGAAAAGTATCAACAAGTATGGGATGAGTATAGAAAGGTTGTAAATAAAAAGGCTTGGGTGGATCCGAAGTTATGGGCAACCATAAAAAGGATGAATCAGACCGGGGATAGAAAGGTGATAAAGACCTATAGCAGGGATACAACTATAATACCTGAGTTTGTGGGGCATACTATAGCTGTTCATAATGGCAAGACCTTTGTGCCTGTTTATATAACCTCTGACATGGTGGGGCACAAGCTTGGTGAGTTTGCCCCAACCAGAACCTTTAAAGGACATCCAGAAAAGTCAGCAAAGGCTACAAAGAAAAAGTGAGGTGCTAAGGATGGAAGCAAGGGCTATTCTTAGATATGCAAAGGTTTCGCCCACAAAGGCAAGGCAAGTATTAAGAATAATAAGCGGTATGAAAGCTGGAGACGCCCTTTATCAACTTAGGTTCATACCCAAAAAGTCCGCCAGGATAGTGGAAGGTGTATTAAAAAGCGCTCTGGCTAATGCAGAACAAAAGGGCATGGACCTTGATAAGCTGTATATAAAAAAGGCTGTGGCAGATGAGGGACCCATGTACAAGAAGTGGCTCCCAAGAGCCCATGGAAGGGCAACCATGATGAGGAAGAGAACATCTCATATAACCCTTGTACTTGAAGAGAAGGAGGAAGGCTAATGGGTCAAAAGACACATCCCATAGGTTTTAGAATAGGAGTTATAAGGGATTGGAACTCCAAGTGGTTTGCAAACAAGAGGGACTATACCCAACTTCTACACGAGGATATAAGGATAAAGGATTACATAAAGAAAAGATATGCTTCCGCTGGTATATCAAAGGTTGTAGTGGAAAGGATGGCTGATAAGGTAAAGGTAAGAGTATTAGCCGCAAGGCCAGGCATAATCATAGGAAGAAAAGGTGCAGAAGTAGAACAACTCAAAAAGGATATTGAGTATATAACTGGTGGTAAGGATGTGGTTATAACCGTTGATGAGGTAAGGGTGCCAGAGTTGGATGCCCAGCTGGTAGCGGAAGAGATAGCCCTTCAGATAGAGAGAAGGGTTTCCCATAGAAGAGCTATGAAGAGGGCCATAGATAACGCCTTTAAGGCCGGTGCAAAAGGTGTAAAGGTTCAAGTGAAGGGTCGTATAGGTGGTGCGGAGTTGGCAAGGGCCGAGTGGTTCCTTGTGGGTAGAATGCCCCTACAAACACTAAGAGCGGATATAGACTATGGCTTTGCAGTAGCTCAAACAAAATACGGCGTGCTTGGTATTAAGGTATGGATATACAAAGGCGATGTGCTAAAAGGTGGTAAAGAAGAGATAGTCAAAAAAATAGAAGAAGACCTTAAAAAGGCAGAGAAGGAGGTATAAGAGATGTCTTTTCTTGCTCCCAAAAAGACAAAGTTTAGAAAAAGTCAAAGAGGCACGCTAAAGGGCAAAGCATTGAGGGGCAATAAGCTTGCCTTTGGTGAATATGGCATACAAGCCCTTGAATCCTGCTGGCTTACCCAAAGGCAGATAGAGGCAGGAAGGATAGCTCTAGTTAGAGCCCTTAGAAAGGGGGCAAAGGTATGGATACAGGTCTTTCCTGATAAGCCCTACACCAGAAAGCCCAATGAGGTAAGGATGGGTGGAGGAAAGGGAGACCCAGAGGGCTTTGTAGCTGTGGTCAGGCCTGGTAGGATACTCTATGAGTTTTCCGGAGTTCCAGAAGAAGTGGCAGAGGAAGCCCACAGGCTTGTAGATGCAAAGTTGCCTATAAAGACAAGGCTTGTAAAGGCTGGAGGTATAAAGACATGAAGGCAAAGGACCTAAAGAAACTTGGCCTTCAAGACCTTATAAAGAAGGAAGAGGAACTTAGAAGGGAGCTTCTTAGGCTAAGGTTTAAGAAAAAAGTGGAAGGCCTTCCCAACCCTATGCAGATAAGAAATACAAGAAGAGACTTAGCAAGGGTTTTAACCCTTATAAGAGAAAAGGAACTAAGAGGTGAGGCATGATGGAAAAGGCATGGCATCTTAAAAGGAAAGAGCTGGTAGGTGTGGTAGTAAGCGATAAAATGGATAAAACTGTAGTGGTCAAAGTAGACAGGAAGGAAGCCCACCCACTATACAAAAAGCACATAATAAAGAGCAAAAAGTACCATGCTCATGATCCAAAGAATGAGTGCAAAGTAGGTGACCTTGTGGTTATAAGAGAAACAAGACCACTTTCAAAAACTAAAAGGTGGGTAGTAGTCAAAATCCTTCAAAGGGCAAAATCTCCAGAGGAGGTTATCGGAGGATAAAAGCTTATAGGGGGAGGGATGAGGGAAAACAATAAACTTTATTCCTTCTACTTTATAGCTCTTTTCATAGCAGTTTTAGCCTTCGGATTATATGTACGATTTACAAAATTTGAGATCTGGGAGAAAAATCGTGATGCATTTTTCTACAGTGGAGAACCTATATACTCAGAGTTTGACTCCATGTACTTTGCCCGCCTTGCTGAGAATATAAAGTCTGGAAGTTTTAAAGCCGGTGATGTAGACTCCCTTAGATTTTTCCCAGACAACCGTTTAAAAGCACAGGACTTTGGGCTGGATGAAAAATATGATTTCCAGCTTAAATATAGCGTAGTTGGAAGCCTAATAAGTTACATTTTTGCATACTTATCCGTATTAAGTGGGAAAAGCATAGCTTGGCTTAGTTATTATCTTGTCCCACTACTTTCAATTAGCGCAGCCATACCAATTTTTTTGTACTTTTATAGTGCGGGTTTGCCAATTTCTGCCATCTTAGGAAGTCTTGTGGGTATAACTTCTTCTGTTTACATTGCTAGAACAAATATAATGAGATTAGATACGGATTTATTGAATCTGACATTCCCTTTTTTGATAGCTTTTTTGCTGTATAGGTATTTCGAAAGTGAAAGAAAGCTACTTTGGATTAGTTTTTCAAGTATAGCTCTTTTATTGTATTACCTTTGGTATGGTCATAATAACATAAACTTTGCCCTCATATTGCCAGTTATTATCCTTTACCTTATAAGATATAGAAGCCTTTCAAAAAAAGATATATTATACATAGCTATACTCATTCTTCCCCAAATATGGTATATATATGCAGGCCCTTACTACCTATACATTCAAATTGCAACTCTAATTTTCGGCAAAGGTCCAGAGGTTTCTGTATACAGCATATTTAAGGACTTTCCTAATGTATTTATATCCATATCAGAACTGCAAAAATACTCATTCAAAACAGTACTCCAGAGTACCAACTCTGTAGAAGTTTTCAGCTTTATCGGGCTTTTAGGAGCTTTTCTTGTTTTTATACTTAACATAAGAAGTATGATTTTTCTACTTCCTATCTTCGGAATTGGTTTGCTATCATTCTTCGGTGGAAACAGGTTTGTAATGTATTTGGGACCCTTTATAGGAGTGGGTCTTGGCTATTTTATTCATTTTCTTTTTGAAAAAGTCTTTCCTAAACTTGATCTATATACAGAAAGAAACAAACAAATTGCTATGTCTACCCTTATTGGGAGTTTGCTTTTTTTATTAACTCTTATGGTGCAAGATAGGGCTTTGGTTCTATTGGGTAGTTCACCCATCATAACTTCAAGGGAAGTTGAGATTATGGACTGGATAAGAAAAAACACCCCGTCCAGCTCTATCATATACACTTGGTGGGATACGGGCTACGCCTTTGAGCTCTATTCTAAAAGGGCAGTCCTTCATGACGGAGGTTCCCAATCCACTCCAAAAACTTATTTTGTGGCTAGATCCTTTACTACAGAGGATCCAAAGGAAGCATGGAATATAACCTCCTTCCTAAGCAACTATGGACTTGTAGGAATGGCAAGCATTCTTCTAAAAGAAGGTATAGGTGGGGAGGAACTCGTAAGAAGAGTTAAGGATGGCATATATTCTAAGGATATCAAGGAACCTATTTATTGGGTTCTAACAGAGGATATGCTATTTAAATCTGGGTGGATAACCTATTTTGGTAGCTACAACTTTAAGGAAAAAAGAGGTGTTTCAAAAAATATTTATGGTCTATCTTGTAAAATAGTTAGTGAGAAAATTTTTGAATGTTTGGGAAATAGGAAGATTGATTTAGATAAGGGTCTCATAATAGATAAGTCTAAAACTACAAGGCTGAAAGCTCTTTATTTCATTGATGATAATAGTCCCAAAATCATAGAATATAATAAAGATGGCCCTTCTATTTTATTAATTCAACAAAAAGGTAACATAAACGTATATATGATGGATGCTGGAGTGGATAATACTATGTTATTCAAAATGTATGTTTTGAGACAGTATGACTCAAATTATTTTGAACTTATACAGGACAAATTCCCTACAGCCGTAATCTATAAGGTAAAGGGTAGCATATCAAATAAAGAATAAGGTTAAAATATTTTTATGCTTCTTTTTTTGTGCCTTTTCCTCCTTTTCTCCTTTTCCTTTTCTGTTGAGATCTTTTCAGAAAACCTTGAGAAGCTACCGGATGGCACATACAAAGCAGAGGGGGATGTGGAAGCTTACTATAGGGATTACTATATAAAAGCAGACCTTATGACCTACGACCCACAAAAAAGAATAGTTTATGCAAAGGGAAATGTTTACATAAGGTCCTTTGATGGAAGATTCGAAGCAAAAGGAAGTGAAGCTCTTTTGGATCTTGAAAAGGATACTGGCTATTTTTTAGATACGGAAGGAAGGTTTGAGAAATTTAACTTCAGCGCAAAAAGGGTGGATAAGGATGGAGAAAATTACATAGTTCAAGAAGGATCCATAAGCACATGTCCACCGGATAAAAAAGAAATGAACTTATGCTTCTCAAGGGCTCATATATCTCAAAGGTATGTATTTAGCCAGAACAACACACTTAGACTGTTCAAAATACCTATTGTTTACCTTCCTATAAGTATATTTCCGGTTGGAGAAAGGAGGTCTGGCCTTTTGCCACCAACCATTGGTTCAAACACATACAACAGCTTCATATACCAACAACCCATCTATTGGGCCATATCGCCAGATAAAGATGCCACCTTAACCCTTGATTTAAGAGATAAGCAAGCTAAGGGTATTAGCCTTGAGTACCGTCAATCTATGAGAAAGGAGCTTGACCTTGTAGGCTTATTTTCCTTTTACAAGGAGCCCACACCACCTGGCAAATGGTGGCAAGGCAGGGATATAACAACCCTTAGGGAAAACAGATATAGAATAAAGGGAGACATTGACCTGAATAATCTAAAAGCAGGCATAGACCTTATCTCCGACCCATACTTTTTGGAAGATGTTTATCTAACCACAAAAGAAAGGGCTGTTCCCTACTTGACTTCTTATATAAACTATACAAAAGAATGGGATAGATTCCTTTTTACCTTTGATTTAAGAAGGTTCTACGATACCACATCATCCAATAACAAAAATACACTTCAGAGACTTCCAGAAATTGGCCTTTATCTGAAGGATCAAAGGCTTTTTGATTTTCTCTACTTTAACCTAAGCACAGCTTACACAAACTTTTATAGAGAAGAAGGCTTAAAAGCCCACCGTATATTAATCTTCCCTGAATTTTCTGTGCCAAAGAATATTCTGGGCCTAAACTTCCTATCAACAATAACCATAGAAAACTTGCTTTACCTTAACGTGAAGGGTGGAGATTTTAAAGATAAAAAGGTTATTGGATCTGTAAAGTATGTGGAAAGAGTACCTTACTTTTTTAATTTAAACTATGGTGGTTTTAGAACGAATAACCTTGTAGAGCTTTCATACACCTATAGGCCAAAAGATTACGGGAATCCAAGTTTTGATAATATTGATATGTTAAACAAAGAAAGCTTGATGTCTTATACCTTTAAAAGCTACGGCTATTACCAAGAAAGACCCTTATATACGCTATTTTTAGAAGGTGGTTATAATTACCTTGGAAAATTCAATTATCTGGGCCAGGAAATAGAAGGCAAAGTATTACCTATAAGGTCAATTTTTCAGCTTTATCCTGTAAAGAATTTAAGCCTTACCACGGATAGCACCTACGACCTTACCCATGGGAGATTTCTTAGAACCATAGGTAGTCTTACCTTTAGCTATAAGAACAATAGCTTAAGCTTGGGCAAAGTTCTTGAAAGGAATTATAATGGATTAAAGATAAACGATCAATATAGCCTTTCGGCTTTTAGCTCTTATGGACCTTTAAAGATATCACTGGGCATGATAAGGGACAATAATATAAATAAAGACATTCAAAGGCAGTTAAACCTTGATTATAGGGGAGCATGTTGGAGCTTTGGACTTATGCTAAGAGACACTTATGATGGCACAAAACAGAAGTATATAAAAGAAATCTTTTTAACCTTTAACATATTTGATTTACAGAAATTTACAGTGCCTCTGAAGAGATAAGAATCTCTTTTAGCTTTTTAGTTTGGGCTTTTATATCTTCTGCTCCAAATATGCCAGAACCAACAACAAAGATATCTGCACCAGCCCTTGCAACCTCTAAAATATTATCCTCTTTTATGCCTCCGTCCACTTCAATAAGTATGTTGGGATTTATGCTTTTTACCATAGCTTTGAGTCTTTTGAGCTTAATAAGGGACCTATCTATAAACTTTTGGCCTCCAAAGCCAGGGTTTACAGACATAAGAAGCACAAAGTCCACATAATAGATTATCTCCTCAAGGGAAGAAAGGGGTGTGGCAGGGTTAATTACTACGCCTGCCTTTGCTCCAAGGCTTTTTATAAGGTCAATGGTTCTATGAAGGTGTGGCGTGTTTTCCACATGCACGCTTACCATATCCGCACCAGCCTTTATAAAGTCTGGGATGTATTTGTCTGGGTTTTCTATCATAAGGTGTGCATCCAAGGGCAAGGGGCAGTGTTTTTTTATGCTTTCCAAAAGCACAGGGCCAAAGGTTATATTGGGCACAAAATGCCCGTCCATTACATCAAAGTGTATAATATCCGCTCCACCTTCTATGCATTCCTGTATTTGCTCTCCAAGCCTCCAAAAGTCCGCAGAGAGTATGGAAGGCGCCAAAAGCTTCATTCTGCCTCTTCCTCAACCCTTATAAGCACAGGCTTACCTACCACAACTGGTAGGTTTTTGATCTCTTCCAAAGCCCTTCTCATGTTTGTCTCATAGGCCTTATGGGTAAGGATAACAAGTGGGACTATGTGATCTCCTTCCCTTCCTGCCAGCTTGCATACTTTTTCCTTTTGAAGTACGCTTGCAATACTAATGTGATGGTCTGCAAGCACTCTAGCTATATTGGCAAGGACTCCAGGCTTGTCTGGCACATCAAACCTTAGGTAATACCTACTATAAAAGTTTTCCGTAAGAGAATATTCCCTCCCTTCCCAGTTTATTCTCTGCATGCAGGTTGTATTTAAAACTATCTTTTGAGCTATATCCACTATGTCCGAAACCACTGCAGAAGCAGTGGGATGCGCACCTGCGCCCCTTCCATAAAACATGGTTTTACCCACAAAGTCCCCTTCCACCATTATGGCGTTAAAAACATCGGACACTTTTGCCAATGGGTCTTCTTCTGGCAAAAAGGTAGGATGGACTCTTACTTCAAGCTCTTCATCTCTTCTCTTGGCTATAGCCAGGAGTTTAAGGGTATATCCCAATTCTCTTCCAAGCTCCACATCCAAAAGGTCCACCTGCCTTATACCCTCCACATACACATGGGAAAAGGGGAAGAAAGCTCCAAAGGCTATAAAAGAAAGGATGGCTATCTTGTGGGCAGAATCCCAACCATCAATATCAAGGCTTGGGTCGGCCTCCGCATAACCCTTTTCTTGAGCCTCTTTTAATGCCATATCAAATTCCACATCTTCCTGAAACATCCTAGTGAGTATGTAATTGGTAGTTCCGTTTAGTATGCCATACACTGTACTTATTTTGTTGCCCACTAAGGATTCTCTAAGGGCTTTTATAATTGGTATGCCACCACCCACAGAAGCCTCAAAGCCTACGCATAAGCCTTTTTCTTCTGCCATTTGAAAAAGCTCAACGCCTTCCTCTGCAAGAAGATGCTTGTTGGCGGTTACCACGTGCCTTCCTTTTTGTAATGCTTCCTTTATAAGATCCTTTGCAAAACCCCTACCACCTACCAACTCTACAACTATGTGAGAATTCTCAATCACCTCCCTATAATCTGTGGTTCTTAGACCCTCTGGTACAGGAAAGGGCCTTGGCCTTTGCCAATCCTTGTCAGCTACCTTTGATATTTGAAGCTCTATACCCGTCTTCTTTCTTATTGTATGAGAGTTTTTAAGAAGCAGTTCCACCACACCAGTACCAACCACACCACACCCTACTATACCAACTTTTACCTTCAATGCTTTCCTCCATGGTTTGTTCTGTAGGGTATGGGTATATATTGCACGGAAGGCACCTGCGACCCCATGGGTTGAGGGAAGAGTTCCATAAGGTCGTAAACCTCTTCTGGCACTTCAGTATTAACATTTAGGCCTAGACTTTTTAAATACTCAACGGTTAAAGGATAGTCGTGAGTGTACTTTCCCGTTGCCAACTCCTCCGCTATGCCTTCAGCTTTCTCCTTTTCCATACCATTTTGTGTTAAAAGCCATATCAAGTAAGATTTCATCTGGTCTATAGCTTTTTGAGCTATATCTGCCAGTATGATGGTTTGATCATCCATGTCCTTTAGATCCTTTCTTTCGAGAACCTTTAGAATTGAAGCAGCAGGCATCTGTCCTATTTGAGGGTCCACAGGACCAAGCACTGCATTAGGGTCCATAATTATCTCATCTGCGGCCAAAGCCAAAAGGGTTCCACCAGACATGGCATAATGTGGCACGATAACCCTTACAGGGCCCCTATGCCTTACTAAAGCATTGGCTATTTGAGTAGCAGCAAGGGCAAGCCCCCCTGGTGTATGCACTATAAGGTCTATGGGCATATCTGGCGGTGTCATCCTTATTGCCCTTAATACCTGCTCTGAATCCTCTATGTTTATGTACCTAAAGATTGGTATGCCAAAAAGGCCCAAAGCTTCCTGTCTATGTATGAGAGTTATTACCCTGCTTTGACGCCTTTCTTCCAGTTGTCTTATAAGTGCTTCTCTTGCCCTTGAGAGTAGATACCTTCTCCAAAAGGGCATAAACACAAAGACAAAGAAAAGGAGTATCCAGAGAAGATTAAAAAGGCTGTAAAAAGGGTTGTAATAAGTGGGCTCCATAGTTTTTAGATTATAACATAGCTAATATTGTTTATAATCTTAAGCATGGAGAAGAGAATAAGCACGCCACTAACCGATGAAGTGGTAGAAAACTTAAGAGTGGGTGATAAGGTTTTGATCACTGGCTACATCTATACTGCAAGGGATGCAGCCCATAAAAGGATGGTAGAAGCTCTTCAAAGGGGAGAACCTTTACCCATTGATGTGAAAGGGCAAATCATCTACTATGTGGGTCCAACACCACCAAAACCTGGACAGGTAATAGGGTCTGCGGGTCCAACCACATCTATAAGGATGGACAAGTATGTGGAAGAACTACTTAAGCTTGGCCTAAAGGGTATGATAGGAAAAGGTTATAGATCCCCCCATGTAAAAGAACTTTTAAAAAAGTACAAGGCTGTATACTTTGCCGCCGTAGGCGGCGTGGCTGTACTCCTCTCCAAATGTATAAAGTCTTCAGAGGTGGTTGCCTACGAGGACCTTGGCACAGAGGCTATAAGAAGGCTATACGTGGAAGACTTTCCCGTTATAGTTGCCAACGATATATACGGCGGTGATATCTTTGAAGAAGGTAGAAAAAGGTTTGCAAGGATAGATATCTAATGTGGCGTGAGCTTATAGCCACTGGCTTTTATTTGGGAAGGTTTAGGTATGCACCTGGCACCATAGGTACTCTTTTGGGAGTTCCATTAGTATATATCTTGGTTCATAAATGGTGGCTAACGCTTATATTTGGAGTTTTACTCTATGCAGTGGCAGTATGGTCTGCAAACTATATGGTTGAACTTACAAAGGAAAAGGATCCAGAAGAGGTGGTTATAGACGAAGTAGTAGGATATTTCTTTTCTTTCCTGTTTTTAGTACCAAGTTTAAAGGCTCTTGCAGTAGGCTTTATAACCTTCAGAATCCTTGATATATTAAAGCCATACCCCATAAGGTTATTTGAAAAACTGCCAAATGGTCATGGTGTGGTTGCGGATGATATGGTGGCTGGCCTTATGAATTCAGTCATACTTTATTTGCTTTTTAATTGATATATTTTTCTCATGAACCTTTTAACCGACTTTTTAAAAAGCTTTTACGATTACACCGTAGATATAATTCCTTACTTCCTTATAGCCCTTGTTATAACCTCCCTTCTACAAAGCTTTACCAAACTGAGCTGGCTTAAAGTCATCCTCAAAAAAGAAAAGGTAGCCCCCGTATATACAGGTATTTTGGGTGGTCTTCTTCCCTTGTGTTCCTGTTCCATGCTTCCAGTGGCAAACCTTATAAACAGTATGTCAAAAAGTTATGCACCCGTCCTTTCCTTTTTGATCATAGCTCCGGTAATATCTCCAGTTACACTCTTACTTACCTACGGATACTTTGGCCTCAGCATGACCTTAGTAAGGTTGATAGGCACATTTATTTTTGCCATTTCCTTTGCTTACCTTGTAAGCTTTTTCTTTACTAAACCAAAAACTTTGCCCATAATGATGGGTGGAGATGGGAAAAGTAAAAATTCAAAGCTTTTCTTCTATATTTTGAAGGATAACCTTTTTGGTATAGGAAAGTATCTGTTTTTGGGCATATTTATAGCCTCTCTTATAAAGGTATTTGTGCCAGCCAGCTTAATAAAGCCTATAGCAGGCAGCATTTTTTCCTATCCTCTTATATCTTTTATACGCCGAGTGAGAAATTCCCTTTAAGCTAAACCTTCCATATCAATAAAAAGACAGCAGGGCTACTATAATAGTAGCCCTAAAAACCATCGGAGGTTTTTACCATGGAAATTATACCACCTTACCTACGCATCTACCAACAAATCCTAAAAGACCTTGAAAATGCCTTGCCATTCCTTAATGTGCCAAAAGCTAAAGCGGGCAGAAAACCTAAACTCACAGACATCCATATAGCAGCCATCTTTATACTCTCCTACATAACCAATACAAAAGTTCTTACATTAGCCCAATTACTTATTGACCCATCCATACAATCATGGCATATCTTCA